>Ga0233372_1000737_pt1 | contig 13915 bp, 11 predicted proteins | sample ElkDunMinimDraft_4_FD_191538 | JGI IMG/M metagenome (GOLD analysis project Ga0233372, IMG submission 191538) | Fecal eukaryotic communites from dung pellets of Tule Elk in California, USA - Elk Dung D8 | ecosystem: Host-associated > Mammals > Digestive system > Large intestine > Fecal | place... | reverse complement strand
CCTGGAGCTCCTCGGGGAGATCGGCCGCTGGGTCGGGGAGGGTGCGGCCAGCGTCGCGGCCCTGCTCGACCCCGAGCTGTTCGTCATCGGCGGCGGGGTGAGCGCCGCGGGTGACCTGCTGCTCGTGCCCGCGCGCAAGGCGTTCGGCGAGCAGCTCTCGGGCCGGGGGCACCGGCCGGAGGCGGCGATCGTCGTCGCCGCCATGGGCAACGACGCCGGCATGGTCGGCGCCGCGGACCTCGCGCGGATCTGACGTCCGGGCGGGCGGTCCGGCCGGGCTCAGACGACCGCGCCGTCGCCGTCCGTCGGCTCGCGGCGCTGTGGCATGCGCCACACCAGGACGGCCACGGCGATGACGAACAGCGCGGCCGCCGCGCGCACGAGCAGGGCAGGTGCGTCCTGCCACGCGACGACCACGACGAGCAGGAACAGGGGTGACCCGATCGCGGCCCCCCACGCCAGCGTGAGCAGCGGGTTCCCCCCGAGCACCGGGCCCGGGTCCTGCGGGACGAAGTGCTCGATCTCGTCCACGGCGTCCTCGGCGGCGTCGTACTGCGTGGTGCCGTCCCAGTCGCGGGCGCCCAGGGGAGCGGGATCGGCGGTGCCGGGGACGTCCGGCGGACCGGACGGCGCGGGCGGCTCCTCGGGTGCCGCGCGCAGCACCCGGCCGCGCGCCGGCGGCTCGGGCGCGGTGTCCACGTCCGACAGTCGCGCGACCAGCGAGGCCCACACCTCGTCGTCCGTCGCGGGCGGGTCGACCGGGCCGTCCGCGGCCGGCGGGCCGTCGGGCGGCGGCCCTGCGGGAGCATCGCGGGGGTGCTCCGTGCCGGCGGAGTCGTCGGCGCCGGGGTCGTCCTCGGGACGTGCGTCCATGGGAGCACTCTAGAGTCGGACCCGACGAACCGGCCCGTCGCGGTCGGTGGCGGGTCCGCGGGCCGGCCGGCGGCCCGCGGGACGGGTCGGCGCGACGGACGTCGAGCGAGGAGACACGTTGTTCTACTGGTTGATGAAGCGGGTGTTCGTCGGGCCCCTGCTGCGCCTGGTCTACCGGCCGTGGGTGCGTGGTGCCGAGAACGTCCCCGCCGAGGGCGGTGCGATCCTCGCGAGCAACCACCTGGCCGTCATCGACTCGTTCTTCCTGCCGCTCGCGCTCGACCGGGAGATCGTGTTCATCGGCAAGCAGGAGTACTTCACCGGTGTCGGTCTCAAAGGCCGCGTGACCGCGGGCTTCATGCGCGGCGTGGGCACCATCCCCGTCGACCGTGGGGGCGGCAAGGCCGGCGAGGCTGCGCTGCGCACCGGCCTGCGGCGGTTGTCCGAGGGCGGCCTGTTCGGCATCTACCCGGAGGGCACACGCAGCCCTGACGGGCGGCTGTACCGTGGCAAGACCGGCGTCGCCCGGCTGGCGCTGGAGTCGGGGGCCCCCGTGATCCCCGTGGCCATGGTCGGCACCGACGTCGCGCAGCCGCTGGGCCGGCGCATCCCGAAGATCATGCGCATCGGGATCGTCATCGGCGAGCCGCTGGACTTCTCCCGGTACCGCGGCATGGAGAACGACCGGTTCATCCTGCGCTCGGTGACGGACGAGATCATGTACGCGATCATGAGCCTGTCGGGCCAGGAGTACGTCGACGTGTACGCCGCGACGCAGAAGGCCCGGATCGCGACGGGCCACCCCGAGACGGGCGACGGCGCGGGTCGGATGCCCGCCGCGCCCGGCGGCCGGCCGGTTCCCGATGTCCAGGTTCCGGTCCCGCCGCAGGACGAGGCCCCGCCGTCAGTAGGATGAGGTGGACCCGGCCGCGTGCCGGGCCCGTGCGCGTGCCCTGCGGTGCGCGCCCGCCGTCCTCTGCGTGACGCCCGGCCCCGGACCTCGGTCCCGGTGGCGGGCTGTGCGCAGGCCCCACGCTGGGCGCCGGCCGGGTGCGTCCTCGCAGCCCACGCCCGTCAGTGCTCTGCCAACGAGAGGTGTGTCCCATGTCGGTCCGTCGCGTCGCCCTTCTGACCGCCGGCGGTTTCGCTCCCTGCCTGTCGTCCGCCGTCGGCGGGCTCATCGAGCGCTACACGGAGATCGCTCCCGAGGTCGAGATCATCGCGTACCAGCACGGCTACCACGGCCTGCTGCTCGGCGAGAGCGTCACCGTCACCCCCGAGGTGCGGGCGAAGGCCGGCATCCTCCACCGCTTCGGCGGGTCGCCGATCGGCAACTCGCGCGTCAAGCTCACCAACGCCAAGGACTGCGTCAAGCGCGGCCTGGTGAAGGAGGGCGAGGACCCGCTGCAGGTCGCTGCCGAGCAGCTCAAGGCCGACGGCGTGGACGTGCTCCACACCATCGGTGGTGACGACACCAACACCACCGCGGCCGACCTCGCCGCGTACCTGCACGAGAACGGCTACGAGCTGACGGTCGTGGGCCTGCCCAAGACGATCGACAACGACGTCGTGCCGATCCGGCAGTCGCTCGGGGCGTGGACGGCGGCCGAGGAGGCTGCCGGTTTCGCGCGCAACATCATCGGCGAGCACCGCTCGGGCCCGCGCATGCTCATCGTGCACGAGGTCATGGGCCGGCACTGCGGCTGGCTGACCGCCGCCGCCGCCGCGGAGTACCGCAAGTGGCTTGCCACGCAGGAGTGGGTGCCGGAGATCGGCCTGTCGCGCGAGCGCTGGGACATCCACGCCGTCTTCCTGCCCGAGCTGGCGCTCGACATCGACGCCGAGGCCGACCGGCTGAAGAAGATCATGGACGAGCAGGGCAACGTCAACATCTTCCTGTCCGAGGGCGCGGGCATGCACGAGATCGTCGAGCAGCTCGAGGCCGCCGGTCAGCCCGTCGAGCGGGACCCGTTCGGGCACGTGAAGCTCGACACGATCAACCCGGGCCAGTGGTTCGCGAAGCAGTTCGCGGAGAAGCTCGGCGCCGAGAAGGTCATGGTGCAGAAGTCCGGCTACTACTCGCGCGCCGCGGCCGCGAACGCCGAGGACCTGCGCCTCATCAAGTCCATGACCGACCTGGCCGTCGAGTGCGCGCTGCGTGCCGAGTCCGGTGTCATCGGCCACGACGAGGAGGACGGCGACCGCCTGCGCGCGATCGAGTTCCCCCGCATCGCCGGCGGCAAGGCGTTCGACGTCTCCCAGCCGTGGTTCGGTGCGCTGCTGTCGGACATCGGCCAGGCCCTCGTGCCCGCGAGCCACTCGTGAGCGTCGAGCCGGACGCGGGCGTCGTCGCCGGGCTCGACGCCTGGGAGACGCTGCCGGTCGCTCAGCAGCCCCAGTGGCCGGACGCGTCGCAGGTGCGGCGCGTCCGCGACCGGCTCGCGAGCCTGCCCCCGCTCGTCTTCGCGGGGGAGGCCGACGCGCTGCGGGCGCAGCTCGCGGCCGCGTCCCGCGGCGAGGCGTTCGTCCTGCAGGGCGGTGACTGCGCCGAGACCTTCGCCGAGGCCACGGCCGACAACATCCGCAACAAGATCAAGACGATCCTGCAGATGGCGGTCGTGCTCACCTACGGCGCGAGCCTGCCCGTCGTGAAGATGGGCCGGATGGCCGGGCAGTACGCCAAGCCGCGCTCGTCGGACGTCGAGACGCGTGACGGCGTCACGCTGCCCGCGTTCCGCGGCGACATCATCAACGGGTTCGACTTCACGGCCGAGGCCCGCACGCCGGACCCGCAGCGGCTGCTCGAGGCGTACCACACGTCCGCCTCGACGCTGAACCTCATCCGGGCGTTCACGACCGGTGGGTTCGCGTCGCTGCTGCGCGTCCACGAGTGGAACCGCGGCTTCACGTCGAACCCGGCGTACTCGCGCTACGAGGAGATCGCCGCGGAGATCGACCGGGCGATCCGCTTCATGGCGGCGTGCGGCGCCGACGTCGACGCGCTGCGCACGGTCGACTTCTACTCGGCGCACGAGGGGCTGCTGCTCGACTACGAGCGGCCCCTGACGCGCATCGACTCCCGCACGGGCCTGCCGTACGACTGCTCGGCGCACTTCCTGTGGATCGGGGAGCGCACCCGCCAGCTCGACGCGGCGCACGTGGACTTCTTCTCCCGCGTGCAGAACCCGCTCGGCGTGAAGCTCGGCCCCACCACCACCGGTGACGACGCCATCGCGCTGATCGACCGGCTCAACCCCACGGGGGAGCCGGGCCGCCTGACGTTCGTCACGCGGATGGGAGCCGGCAAGGTGCGCGACCTGCTTCCCGCGCTGGTCGAGAAGGTCACCGCCGACGGTCGTCCCGTCACCTGGGTGTGCGACCCGATGCACGGCAACGGCATCACGTCCGCCAACGGGTACAAGACGCGCCGGTTCAGCGACGTCATGGACGAGGTCGCCGGGTTCTTCGAGGTGCACCGCGCGCTCGGCACCGTCCCGGGCGGCCTGCACGTCGAGCTCACCGGTGACGACGTCACCGAGGTCCTGGGCGGCACCGAGGAGATCGACGACGAGGGTCTCGCGCTGCGGTACGAGACGCTCGTGGACCCGCGGCTGAACCACCAGCAGTCGCTGGAGATGGCCTTCCAGGTCGTGGAGCTGCTGCGCCGCGCCTGAGGTGCGTGACGAGAGCCCCGGAGCGGTGACGCTCCGGGGCTCTCGTCCGTCCGGGGACCCGCGGTCGCTCGCCGCGGTGCCGGGTGGCAGCCCGCGTGGCACGAGGCCGGCGGTCACACGACCTGCAGCACGACCTCCGTGCCCTTCGGCACCGCGTCACCGGCGCGGACGCTCTGGGAGCGCACCGTGCCGAAGATCCCGCCGAGCACGTTGTCCCGCCGGGCCGTGAGACCGAGCGCCTCGAGCTCCGCCTTGGCCTTGTCGAACTGCTTGCCGGTCAGGTCCGGCATCGGCACGGTCTGCGGGCCCTTGGACACCGTCACGGTGACCACGTCGCCGCGGTGGGCCGTCTCGCGCGCTGCCGGGCTCTGGTCGATGATCCGGCCGGCCGGGACCGTGTCGTGGAACTCCTCCGTGGCCTCGACGGTGAGGGCGTCCGCGGCCAGCTGCTCCTGTGCGTCCTCCACGGTGATGCCGACCACGGAGGTGACCGTCACGGGCGCGGGGCCGTCCGACAGCACCAGCGTGACGGTGCTCCCGCGCTTGACCTCGTCACCCGCTGCCGCCTCGGCGCCGTCGGGCAGCGTCGCCGTGAGGACCTGGCCCGCGGGCGCCTCGTCGTCGTGGACGGGGGAGCCGTAGCCGACCGTGAGGCCGGCGTCGGTCAGGGTCTTCTCCGCGTCCGCCTGCATGGCACCGACGACGCCCTCGGGGACGGCCACGAGGTCGGGCCCCTTCGAGACCGTGTACGTCACCGTGCCGTCCTTGCGGACCGGCTCGCCGACGGGCGGGTCCGTCGAGACGACCACACCGGGCGGGACCTCGTCGTCGAACGCCTCGGCCTTGTCGTGCGCGAGGCCCGCCGCCGCCAGCGCGGCGACGGCGTCGGCCTCGGCCTCCGCCACGACGGCGGGCACCGAGGTGTACGCGCCGGGCCCGACCTCGAGGTACCACCACGTGCCGAGCCCGAGCAGCGCGGCGAGGCCGAGGGCGGCCGCCACGAACGGCCACCGGCGTCGGGTGCGGGCCGCCGGTGGCGTCGCCTCGACCACGCCCAGCCCGATGGGCAGCGCGACGGTGCCGCCGTGCGCGTGGGCCCCGACGGGGACCCGGGTGGTCAGTGCGTCGTCGTCGGGGGCGCCGGCGTCGTCGTCCTGCGTGAGGTCGGACTCCTCCGGGTCGGTCGCTGCCGGGAGCACGACCGTGGGCTGGACGTCCGCGCGCCGGTCGAGGGTGACGCCGTCGAGCGCGGCACGCGTGCGTCGCACGAGCTGGAGCGCGGCGCCGGCGTCGACCGGGCGGTCGTCCGGCGCGTGCGCCGCGAGGGCGCCGACGAGCTCGTCGATCTCCGAGGGCAGCCAGTCCACGAGGGTCGACGGCGCGGGGATCTCGGAGCTGACGTGCTGGAACGCGACCTGGATCGGTGTCTCGCCGGTGAAGGGCTGGCGGCCCGTGAGCATCTCGAACAGCATCACGCCGACCGCGTAGACGTCGGTGCGTGCGTCGCTGGTGCCCTGCCGGACGAGCTCGGGCGCGAGGTACGCGACGGTGCCGAGCACCGTGCCGGTCGTCGTGGCGGTCACCTCGGTGACCGCACGGGCGAGACCGAAGTCCGCGACGCGCACGCGGTCGTCGGACGCGATCAGCACGTTCTCCGGCTTGACGTCGCGGTGCACCAGACCCGTGCGGTGGGCCGCGGAGAGGGCGTCGAGCACGGCCTCGGTGATGCGCAGCGCCTCGCCGACGCGCAGCGCGCCCTGCTCGGCCAGGCGGCGTCGCACGTTCGAGCCGTCGACGTACTCCATGGTCAGGTAGCTGGTCTCGCCGTCGAGACCCTGGTCGAGCACCCCGACGATGCCGGGGTGGGTCAGCCGTGCGGCGCTGCGCGCCTCACGCCGGAAGCGCGCGATGAACGCGCCGCCCTGCGCCCCCTCGGCGAGGTGCGGGTGCATGACCTTCAGCGCGACCTCGCGGTCGAGGCGTCGGTCGACCGCCAGGTACACCGTCGCCATCCCGCCGCGCGCGATGCGCGACACGACCTCGTACCGCCCGTCGACCAGGCGGCCGACGAGCGGATCGGTGACAGTGGTTCCCACGCGCGGCAGTCTACGGTCGGGCGGCGGCGGATCTCGGGAGCCGCGCGGGTCAGCCGAATCGCGTCATGAGCGTCTGGACGTTCGCCACGTACCGGCGCGTGTCGGCGTACATGCCGTTGCGCTTCACGGAGCCCGCGCCCTGGTAGTACGACGCGATCGCGGTCGGCAGGTCGTCGGACGTGCGCACGAGCGACCGCAGGATCGCGACGCCCGCCACGACGTTGTCATCCGGGTCGAGGAGGTTCAGCTGGCGTCCCACGAGCTGCGACGCCCACTCGCCGGACGACGGGATCACCTGCATCGTCCCGATCGCGTTGGCGGGGGAGACGGCCGTGTGGTCGAAGCCCGACTCCTGGTGGGCGACGGCCTGGGCGAGTGCCGGGTCGACGCCCATCGCGCGGGCCGTGGCGGCGACCTTGGCCTGCATGTCGGCCCGCGACGGCGCCCCCGCCGCGAGCAGGCTCCGCTTGTTCTGGTTGGCCGCGTCGACGACCTGGGACGAGTAGGTGCGACCGGCGAACGTGTTGCCGACGAGCTGCGTGGCAGCGGCGGCCTGCGGTGCCGCGGCGGTGCCCGGCACGGTCAGCTGCTGACCGGCACGGATCGTGGCGCGCGCGTCGAGGCCGTTGGCCGCGACGACGGCCGGGACCGTGGTGCCGTGCCGCGAGGCGATGGCGGACACCGTGTCACCGCTGCGGACCGTGTACGTCGTGCCGGTCGCGGCGGGCTGCGCGGAGCTCGCCTGCGGAGCGGCGGGTCGGGCTGCGTCGGCGCCGGGGATCGTGAGGGTCTGCCCGGCGCGGATGAACGCGCGCGCGTCCAGGCCGTTGGCCGCGACGACGGCGGCGACGGTGGTGCCGTGGCGTGCCGCGACGGCGGACACGGTGTCCCCGCGCTGCACGGTGTAGCTGCTGCCGCCGGCCGCTGCCGGCGCGGGGGCGGCGACGCCTCCTGCCGCTCCGGGGATCGTGAGGGTCTGCCCGGCGCGGACGAAGGCGCGCGCGTCGAGCCCGTTGGCGGCCACGACCGCGGCCACCGTGGTGCCGTGGCGTGCGGCGATGCCCGAGACCGTGTCGCCCGACCGCACGGTGTACGACGTCCCGGCGGCGACGGGTGCGGCCGTGGTGGCCGGTGCCGCGTCGGGGACGCGCAGGATCTGTCCGGAGCGGACGCGTGACGGGTCCGCCAGCGCGTTGTCGGCGGCCAGACGGGCGACGGTCGTGCCGGTGCGCTTGGCGATGGACGTGAGCGTGTCACCGTCGCGGACGGTGTAGTCGGCGGCGTGGCCGGCGGTCCCGGTCGCGGCGAGCGCGACGGTCGCGAGCGCGAGCGTGGCACCCGTCCCGGACGCGGCACGCGCCACGGTGCGCGGGCGCGGAGAGAGTGCGGACATTGGCCCCCCCAGGCGGTGGTCAGTGGTGGTGCGTCGATGGTCGGCGTCACCCCGTCAGCACGGGCACCGAGTGACTGGTGGTGCTGATGTGACAGGTGTGACGTCGTTCGACGCTAGACGACAATGTCCAGGACGGGAAGTCCTGAGCGCCGATGACGGCCCTCCGACGTGGGACCCGTAGGCTGACAGGGTGACTTCGCCCTCGGATCTGGACCAGCTGGTCGGCGCGTGGCTGACCGTCCCGGACGTCGCGCAGATGCTCGGTGTCGACCCCGGCAAGGTGCGTCGCCTCCTGCAGGAGCGCAAGCTCGTCGGGGTGCGGCGCGGTACCCCGCCGGTCATGAGCGTGCCCGCGGCCTTCCTCGTGCCGGGCCACCTCGCCAACCCGGCCGCGCCCGACGTCCCGTCGGACGACCGCCCGTGGACGGTGCTGGCGTCCCTGCAGGGCACGCTGACCGTGCTCGGGGACGACGGATTCTCGGACGAGGAGACGCTCGCGTGGCTCTTCCGCGTCGAGGAGTCGCTGGGTGTCCCGCCGATCGAGGCCCTGCGCGCCGGTCGCAAGACCGAGGTGCGGCGGGTCGCGCAGGCGATGCTCTGACCGACGCGGCCGCCGGCTGACGGGCGCCGACGGCCCGCGAGGGCGCCGCTCAGGCCGTGCGGTCGACCGCCGCCCGCGCGAGCGCGATGAGCGCGCTGCGTGCCGGCTCGGGCCAGCCCTGCGCCTCGATCTGGGTGAACGCCTGCTCGCGCAGGTCCTCGATGAGCTCCTCCACCTCGGCGACCGCGCCGGTGCGCACCAGCAGAGCCGTGACCTCGGCGACGCCGTCCGCGTCGAGGTCCGCGTCGCCGACGCGGCGGGTGAGGGTGGCGACGGCGTCGCTGTCGCCCGTCTCCGTCGCCCGTGCCAGCGCGCGCGCGACGAGCACGGTGCGCTTGCCCTCGCGCAGGTCGTCGCCGGTGGGCTTGCCCGTCGTGGACGGGTCGCCCAGGACGCCCAGCAGGTCGTCCCGCAGCTGGAACGCCTCGCCGAGCGGCAGCCCCACCGCACGGCAGCCGGCCAGGGCGTCCTCGTCGGCACCGGCGAGCGCGGCCCCGAGGACGATCGGGTGCTCCACGCTGTACCGCGCCGCCTTGGTCCGCACCACCTCGCGAGCCCGGCGCTCGTCCTCCGCCGGGTCGCCCCAGGGCATCGTCTGCGCGACCAGGTCGAGGTACTGGCCGATCGTCACCTCGGTCCGCATGAGCGCGTACACCGATCGTGCCGCGCGTGCGACCGGCTCCGGCACACCGGTCAGTGCGTGCGACATCTCGTCGTCGCTGGCGACGAGCGCGAGGTCGCCCAGCAGGATCGCGACCCCGTCCCCGAAGCGCCGGGGCTCGCCGCGACGGTCCGCGGCGACGTGGTCGTCGGCGAAGACGCGGTGCGCGGTGGGCAGACCGCGCCGGGTCGACGAGTCGTCCATCACGTCGTCGTGGAACAGGGCGGCCGCCTGGAAGAGCTCGAGGGCCGCACCCGCCCGCAGGACCGCCACCTCGCGGTCGTCCCCGGGAACCCCGCCGTGGGCGCGCCAGGACCAGTAGCAGAACGCCGCGCGCAGCCGCTTGCCGCCGGCGAGCATCCGCTCGACCGCGTCCGCCAGTGGGGAGGCGTCCGGGCTGATCGCCAGGGCGGTGTCGCGCAGCGCCGTGACGTGCCTGGCGAGGGCCGCGTCGACGCCGGCACGGAGGTTCTCACGGTCGACCAGAGCAGCGTTCGCGGTGGGCACGGACCCACCCTAGGGGGAGGGTGCGCCGACCGTCCCCCCGAGCGTCATCGTGCGCTGCCCGTCGCGGTCCAGGATGCCCACGACGACCAGCTCCGCGCCGTCCGAGCGGGCGAACGTGGTCTGGGCGGCAAGGCCCGGTTCGGGCACGGCGGGCGGGGCCTCGGCGAACCCGGCACCGACCAGTGGTGCGCGCACGGCGTCGAGCAGGGCCGCGGTGTCCTGCCCCGTCCGCACGTTGAGGCTGATGCGCAGCATCCCGTCCGCGACGGGCTCGGCGGACGAGACGAGGATCTCCGCGTCCGGGGGCACCGGCACCAGGTCGGTGGGGAACCCCGGGGCGAGCGTTCCGACCGCCGAGTCCTCGGCGATGTCGTCCGTCAGCAGCGGCTCACCGGGCGTCGGGGTCGCGCTCGCGGTGCTCGGGGACGACGTGGGGGCGGGCGCCGGCGTCGTCGTGCACCCGGCCGTCAGCACCGTGCCGAGCGCGAGGGCTGCGACCAGGGCGGGTGTCGTCGGGCGGGGCACGGCGCCAGGGTAGTCGCGCCGGCCGGGGGCGTGAGCCGACGACCCGGGGGAGCGCAGGTCGGCGCGACGGGCCCCGACCCGACCACAGGAAGCCGACGACGCAGCGTGCCCACAGTTCCGCCGTCACACGCACCGGTCGTCGACCCGACCCGCTTCGGTGAACCCATGAAACCCCTCGTCCTCCGGCTCCACGAGCCACGTGAGCTGCTCGCCCTCGTCCCTCATCTGCTGGGTTTCCAGCCCCGGGACAGCGCCGTCGCCGTCAGCCTGCGGGGAGCGCGCGGCCGCGTCGGGCTGGTCGCCCGGGTCGACCTGCCCGACCTCGCGGACGTGCTCCACGGTCCGCAGGTCGCGCGGGCGCTGGCGACCCACCTCGACCGCGACGGCGCGCGCCGGTCCGTGCTCGTCCTCTACACCGCGGGCAGCGCTGCGGGCTCCGACCAGGGCGTCGACGCCGCGGTGGCGCACGTGGCCGAGGCGTTCGACGTGCCGTTCGGGGGTGTCGAGGTGGTCGTGGTCGACCGGACGACGTACCGCTGCCTGTCGTGCGACGACGGGTGCTGCCCACCGGGCGGGCGGCCGCTCAGCGACCTGGAGTCCACGCGCGCCGGCGCGGAGATGGTGCTCGCCGGGTCCGTCGTGGCGTCCGACCGGCAGTCGCTGGGCCAGGTCGTGACGGCGCCGGGCGACGTCCGGCGCGCCGTCGCCCGGGTGCGCCGCCGACGCACCGAGGCCCGCGCGCGCGCGACGGCGGACGGCCCCGGTGCCCTGTCGCGGTGGCGGGTCGAGGCTCTCGTCGCGTGGCGCGCGCTCGTCGCGGACGACCCGGTGCGGCCACGCCACGCCTCCCGTGCCGCCCTGCTCGGGCGCGTGGAGGCGGGACTGCACGACCGCCGGGTGCGGGACGCCGTGCTCGTCGCCGCGCTGCCCGGGGCCGGCACCCTGCCCGAGCGTGCCCTCGCACCCGGCGGCGCGGACGAGGACGCCGAGCTGCGGACAGCCGTGGGGCGGCTCGTGGACCCGGCCGCGGGCCTGCCGCCCGGCGAGGAGGTGACGGCGGTACGCCGGGCGCTGCAGGACGTCGTGGCGCACGGCCGTCGGGGAGCACAGGCTCCCGCGACCACGCTGCTGGCCACGCTGGCCTGGTGGGAGGGCGACGGTGCGCGCGCCGCGGTGCTGATCGACCGGGCGCTGCGGGACGATCCCGCGTACCGCCTGGCGCATCTCCTGCGCACCGCGCTCGACGCCGGGCTCGCCCCCGGGTGGGCGCGTGCCGGCGCATGAGACGAGGCCGAGGGCACACCGTGCGCGCGCCGAGGTCGTCGGCGGTCCCGTGCTCGGGTAGCGTCGCGCCCGAGGCCGGCGCGGCCAGGAGGAGGAGCGACGATGGGGATCGTGGTCGGCTACCTGGCGACCCCGGAGGGTCACGCGGCGCTGGACGCCGCCGTCACGGAGGCGCAGCGACGCTCGCTGACGGTCGTGGTCGTCCTGAGTGCGCGGCCCGACGAGACCCCGGAGCGGCGCGCCGAGACCGAGCAGGCGCTGGTGCGGGTGCGCGAGGAGCTCGACGCGATCGGCGTCGCGCACGACGTCCGCCTGCTGGACGGTGGGGACGTCGCGGACGACCTCATCAGCACGGCGGAGGAGGTCGGTGCGGAGCTCGTCGTCCTGGGCCTGCGCCGCCGCAGCCCCGTCGGCAAGCTGATCCTGGGGTCCAACGCGCAGCGCGTCCTGTTCGACGCGCCCTGCCCGGTCCTCACGGTCAAGCCCACCGCCTGAGGCTGCCGGCTCAGCTCTCCCGGTCCGGCGTCCGCTCCTGGAGCCGACGTCCGCGGCCCCGTCGTGGTCCCGCGCCCTGGCTGACGCGCCTCGATCCGTCGCGGCGCCCGCCGTGCGGTCGTGCCCGGCACGCCCGACGCGCCCGGCGGGAATGCCCGGCGCGCCCCCGGCGTTGCAGCAGGTCGACCCCGGAGTTCGGCTCGGCCGTCGTCGGCGCGCGCTCGACAGCACGCGCGGCGTGCCCCCGTGGGTCGGTACAATATCCGTCTGTCTCCCGGTCCTTCGGACTCCCCTCGGTTCCGGTTGCCGCGCTGACGAAAGGTCGTTCGTGACGTCCCAGACCCCCCACCCCGCACTTCCGCGCGAGTTCCAGCACCCTGCGCTGCAGGAGCTGGTCCTGCGTGGGCGGACCCACGGCAGCGTCGACAGTGCGGCCGTGCGCGCCGCCTGCGAGGCCGCCGGCGTCGAGGGACCCAAGCGGCTGCGCGCCGTGGTGCGCGGGCTCGGCACGGCCGGCATCGACGTCAACGACCTCGGCACCGCCGGGCGTGCGGTCGCCGCGACGAGCGCCAAGTCCCGCCCCGCAGCCAAGGCGTCCGTCGGTGACGCCGTGAAGCCTGCCCGGGCCAAGGCAGCCGCCAAGCCCGCGGCGAAGGCGACCGCTGCCAAGGCCCCCGCCACGAAGACCGCTGCCGCGAAGGCGACGCCCGCCAAGGCGTCGAAGGTCGGCGACGACGTGGACGTCGACGTCGAGGACGTGGAGGACGTCGAGCTCGAGGACGTCGAGGTCGTCGACACGGTCGACGTCGACGTCGAGGAGGTCGTCGCGGACGACGCCGAGGAGACCGAGGCGGCCCCGGCCGTCGCGAAGAAGGCCGACGAGCCCGAGGACACGGGCTTCGTCTACTCCGACGCCGACGACGACGACGCCCCTGCCCAGCAGGTCGTGACCGCCGGTGCCACCGCGGACCCGGTCAAGGACTACCTCAAGCAGATCGGCAAGGTCGCGCTGCTGAACGCCGAGCAGGAGGTCGAGCTCGCCAAGCGCATCGAGGCCGGCCTGTTCGCCGAGGAGAAGCTCGCCGAGACGCGCGACTCGCTGGAGCCGAAGCTGCGCCGCGAGCTCGAGTGGATCGCGCAGGACGGCCGCCGCGCCAAGAACCACCTGCTCGAGGCCAACCTGCGCCTCGTGGTGTCCCTGGCCAAGCGGTACACGGGGCGCGGGATGCTCTTCCTGGACCTCATCCAGGAGGGCAACCTCGGGCTCATCCGCGCCGTCGAGAAGTTCGACTACACCAAGGGCTACAAGTTCTCGACGTACGCCACGTGGTGGATCCGCCAGGCGATCACCCGCGCCATGGCCGACCAGGCCCGCACCATCCGCATCCCGGTGCACATGGTCGAGGTCATCAACAAGCTCGCGCGCGTGCAGCGCCAGATGCTCCAGGACCTGGGCCGCGAGCCCACGCCGGAGGAGCTGGCCAAGGAGCTGGACATGACGCCCGAGAAGGTCGTCGAGGTCCAGAAGTACGGCCGCGAGCCCATCTCGCTCCACACGCCCCTCGGTGAGGACGGCGACAGCGAGTTCGGTGACCTCATCGAGGACTCCGAGGCCGTCGTGCCCGCGGACGCGGTGAGCTTCACGCTGCTGCAGGAGCAGCTGCACCAGGTCCTGGACACGCTGTCCGAGCGCGAGGCGGGGGTCGTCTCGATGCGGTTCGGCCTCACCGACGGTCAGCCCAAGACCCTCGACGAGATCGGCAAGGTCTACGGCGTCACCCGTGAGCGCATCCGCCAGATCGAGTC
>Ga0233372_1000736_pt1 | contig 13937 bp, 16 predicted proteins | sample ElkDunMinimDraft_4_FD_191538 | JGI IMG/M metagenome (GOLD analysis project Ga0233372, IMG submission 191538) | Fecal eukaryotic communites from dung pellets of Tule Elk in California, USA - Elk Dung D8 | ecosystem: Host-associated > Mammals > Digestive system > Large intestine > Fecal | place... | reverse complement strand
TATTGCACTTTATTAATAGTGGTTACATTCTTGTAACTTTTAGGTCAACTAACAGCTAAATCGTGTAACATTTGTAACTTTTTGTAATATTTGTAACCAAACTGATACCAATCTGTAACCATAGTGTAACTTTTGAACCCCCAAAAGTTACATTTTGTAATTGACAGTTACAAACATTAACGCTATACTGGACTTATCGAGGGGGGAGATCTGCCCACTTTGATCTCCAGTCAGTCAACTAGACTACTTGCCGCACGTGCGTCGGCTACACGTGCGCGGCCTGTGACCGCCGGCGTAACTTGACAACTGAATATCGGGTGCGGCTCGTATTCAGCGCAATCTAGTTAAACTAAAATGGGGAAGTGCCCCGTACAGCACTAGAAAGGATTTTATCATGTCGAAAGAACTCATGACCAAACAGCCGACTTCCTTCACCTTCAAGTCGGCCGCGCTCAATGAAGCATCCGAGTGCATCGCCCGCATAGCTCGCGAGATGTCCGAATCCCGCGTCGAGCTTGCTAAAGTGCTTGGTAACGTGCTCACCACAGAGTGCTACAAAGAGGACGGTTTTAAATCCGTGGCCGACTATGCAGAGGAAACATTTGGCATCAAGCGCGCGCTTGCCTATCAGTTAGCCAAGGTCGGCAATCGCTTCTATCTGAATGAATCCGAAACAGCACAGGCCGCCGCCGCTTTGCTTCCGTTCTCAAACCTCGCGGAGATCGCAAAGATGAACGATGAAGACATTGCCGCCGCCATTGAATCCGGCGACATCAGTGAAGACTCAACACAGGCCGAACTCCGCGAGCTTGCCAAAGGGGAATCGCTATCCGGTACAGTGCTTCCCAGATTCGACATTTACGCTGGAGCGGGGCTCGATAAAGCACCCATTGCCAACAACGTAACACTTGAAGACTTCAAGGATGAAGAACAGGCAGACGACATGTTCTTTGCTGGATCTCTGAAATTCACCTTCAATGAAAAGGAATATGCCGCCCGTCGTCTCATTCTTGAGTTCAAGCCCCAAAACGCCACCACGTGGATGTCGGCCTTCTACGCCGTCAAGGTTCAGAAGCCCAAGGCCAAAGGCAAGGACAAGAAGCGCGTCTACACACAGGAAGAAGTCGACGCCATGCTTGCAGAACTCCGCGCCGAACATTAACAACACATTGAGCGGGGACGGGGGTCCCGTCCCCGCTCTAGTTCAACTAGAACGGAGAGAACACCATGAACACATACAGAGTCGCATATCTCAAAAGGCCCACGTCAAAGCATGCCACTACTCATGAAACACTTGCGGATAGTATAGCAGAGGCCGTTGACAAGGTAGCGGCCCGTTACAATGTCCCCTTAGACACTATTGTTCGCGTCGTGCAAATCCCTGAGGAAAAAATCCGCGAGCGTGAAGAGCGGATGAAAGAGCTTGAAAAATCCATCCACGAAAATCACCTAAAGAGGACGGCGGGATAACCCGCCTCCTCTAGTTCAACTAGAACGGAGGGAAAAAAATGGAAGTATACATGGTAATCCTCCGCACGCCCGACGGTTCGGACCACTACATCAAGCGCGTAGCCATGAACTACATAAGGGCGTGCAGGTCAGCAAAAAATTCCTTGAACGCAAAAGGCATCAAGGACACCGAAATACAGGTGAAAAAAATTCTTAACCTCACTCTCATGACAGGCGAAAGGGTGTGAAAAAAATTTCTTTCATCGTTTGCTATCGAGAAGGAGGTCGAAAAAAATTCTGCAAGTTCATTGCAGAAAATTTTGATACCGTCTATAAAAAAGCCGCCGAAGAATACGGCGATTCCCTAATATCAATAATCTGGCAGGCTAGTTAAACTAGACCACCAGAAAAATTAAAAAAAGGAGAAAAAACAATGTCCAAATTCAAAGAAGTAGCAAAAAAAGAGCTCTCCCTCTCTCCCCTCATGGCCGGCAGAGAACAGCTCAAGACCGACGACCTCATCGGTCAGACCGCCACGGTAGTTGCGTTCGACTTCGCAACTATCACCGACAAAGGCGAAGAAAAAACGTTTCCCGTTCTCCTGCTCAAGGAGTACCCCGACCACTACTACAACGGCGGAGCCCTCCTCCAGAAACTCTGCACCGCGTGGGCGTCGATGTACGGCGGCGATGTGGAAGCCGCATCCGACGCGCTCGATGAAGAGGGTGGCGTAGCCCTCAAGTTCTCCTCGAAAAAAACAAAGTCTGGCAACAATCTCACGTCCATCGACGTGGTGTAAATCACGTTCACTCATGCCGGGGCGGAAAAATTCGCTCCGGCATTTTAGTCTAACTAGACAGGAGGCTAGAAATGCCAAGAGTAACGTACGATTACATAAAGAATCTTGACCCAGCCTTCATCGGAGGGCTATCCAAGTCAGAAGCTCTCGACCTATTAAGAAAAATAAGAGCGAAGTACAACACCAGAGCAAAGCAACTTGAAAAAGTCTCTTCTTCAGTATACTCGCCAGCTCTAGCAGGTATGGAAGATTTCTACGAAAGGGTCGGCAAAAAAGCTCCGTCAAAAATGACGCGAAATCAGATTCTTAACGAAATCTTTAACCTTCAAGGATTCTTTCAGGCCGAATCATCAACAGTGGCAGGAGCCAGAAAAATACAGAGAGAGCAAGATATAAGAATATTCGGAGAAACACCATCCGGCCGACCCAAAAAAAGAATGACCTTAAAGCAAAGGGAAAAATTCTGGTCAATTTACAACGAATTCATATCCACCTTCAAGACGGCAGAATATTTGTATGGGTCTAACAAAATTCAGCAATACTTAGGCCAATATCTCATATCGAGCAAAAAAGTTGACGTAGATATGGACACCCTATACAACTTAGAGTCGCTTCTCAGGGACGAACAGGAGGAAATTTATAATGGCGACTACAGCGGCTCAGTTTTCTCCGGAACTTGGTCTAGTTGACAAGACTACGTTCATTAAAAAAATAATAGCCGCTAACTTGCCAGTCGCAAATAACAACAAAAATATATCTTACTACAACGTTCCAGCCGCGTTTGACATAGAGGTTTCGTCCTTCTACCAAAATGGAGAGAAGAGGGCTTGTATGTACGTATGGCAATTCGGTATATTAAACTGGGTGACATACGGTAGGACGTGGGAAGAATTTGCTAAGTTCATTTCAGTCTTGTCAACTATACTGGGGCTTGACGACAAATTAAGACTTGCTGTATACATACAAAACTTCGGTTACGAATTTCAGTTTATGCGTAAACGGATAGAATGGGACAAAGTATTCTTCCTAGAGGAGAGGAAGCCTGTCTATGGACTGTCAAACGGAGTTGAATACAGAGACTCTCTCAAATTGTCCTCGAAATCCCTAGAGAAGATGGGCAAAGACTTGATGAAGTACAAATTCAACAAAAGAGTTGGTGACCTAGACTATCAGCTAATAAGAACATCCAAAACTCCGTTAACTGAACAAGAGTTAGGATATTGTGAAGACGACATCAGAGTTTTACTAGCTTATATTCAAGAAAAGATTGAAAGCGACGGAGATATAACAAGGATTCCCATGACAAACACGGGATATGTTAGAAACTTTTGTCGCAAAAAATGTTTTTCCAGATACAAAAAATATGCCGGCCTAATGAGTGAGCTAACAATAGAGCCAGACGAGTATCGTCAACTAAAACGGGCGTTTCAAGGTGGGTTCACTCACGCATCAGCCAAGTATCAAGGTAAAGTGCTGGAAAATGTAGGTTCATACGATTTCACTTCATCATATCCAGCCGTCATGCTGACGGAGAAATTCCCTATGTCAAAGTCAAGGCTTATAAGAGAAATATCAGATGCTAGTCAACTAAACTACTATCTAAATCGCTACTGTTGCTTGATGGACATAACGTTCAGATGGTTAACACCCAAATTGAGCTATGACCATCCTATGTCAATATCCAAATGCACGAACGCACTCTCGCCACTTGTGGACAATGGCAGAGTTGTTGCGGCAGAATCTGTTACTACAACTATAACCGAACAGGACTTTCGCATATACGAGGTGTTCTATAGTTGGGATGAAATGACAATTCATAACTTTAGGATATACGAGAAATCTTACCTCCCAAAGCCATTCGTACAGGCGATTTTATCTATGTACAAAGACAAAACAACACTAAAAGGTGTAGAGGGAGAAGAAATAAATTACATGATTTCAAAGAATATGCTTAATGCGGCGTACGGAATGTGCGTAACAGATATTTTTCGCGATGAAATCAAGTATGAAAATGACGAGTACAGTTCAACTAAACCAGATATTGACGAAGCAATAGACCACTACAATAAGAGCAAAAGGCGCTTCCTGTTTTATCCGTGGGGAGTGTGGGTGACAGCTTATGCGAGGGCCAACTTATTTACTGGAATTGTTGCTTGTGGTAATGATTATGTGTATTCTGATACTGATAGCATCAAAGTGCTACACTCAGATACTCATCGCGATTACATCAATAAGTACAATGAAACGATAACCGCAAAACTGGACAAAGCGGCTGAATGGCATCATCTTGATTCAAGCGAGTTTAGTCCACTAAACAGGAAAGGAGAGCCGAAGCCAATCGGCGTTTGGGACTATGAGGGTGAATATGATAGATTCAAAACACTTGGGGCGAAACGCTACCTTACTGAAAAGAGCGGAGAATATGCTCTTACGGTCGCAGGACTCAGCAAGCGTTCGGCTCGTGATTACCTTGTACGTGAATGGTCAGACCCTTTCAAAGGATTCGAGGGAGGTTTACACGTCCCTTCCGAATGGTCTGGACGGCTTACGTCTACTTATATTGATGAACCAACTCATGGAGTGGTTCGAGATTATCTCGGAAACGTGGGAAACTTTGAAGAGTACAGCTCAATCCACATGGAGCCCTCGGAGTATGAGATAACAATATCTCAAGAGTATCAAGCGTTTCTCGATAGAATAAAAGGAATTAAGGAGGATAGCTGGTAATGGCTAAACAGTATGAACGTCAGAAGTATGTTGTAATATCAGGGAACCCCGCATGGTATCAGACCCCTTACGCGGTTCTCACGTACGAAAACATAGACGCCGCTTTGAAGGCATACGATGATGAGAGAGCCAGATGCGGAGACAATGTAAGACTCGCAAGGGTAGTTCTTGACTATGGCGAGAAAGTTTGATTTCTACGACATCCAGAAACTGCTGAAAGATTATCCTACTGCCTTTTATTACGTCGTGTTCGGGGAGAGGAGTAATGGAAAAACATACTCCTCACTCTCCTACGCGATTGAAAGGTACAAGAAATCTGGTGAGCAGTTCGCATACATTCGAAGATATCAGGAAGATATACGCAAGAAGAATCTTAGTAATCTATTCGCAAGTCACATCGAGAACGGATTCATAAGCAAAACATTTGACGGTGTATGGAATCTAGTTGACTACACCAACAGTAAGTTCTATCTGGAAACGAGGGATGAAAATGATTGTATCGTTAAATCAGAAGAGCCCATCGGATTTGCGTTCGACCTCAACGGTATGGAACACTACAAATCTACTTCCTTTCCTCGCATAACAACCATCATTTTTGACGAGTTCATGTCAAGATCTGGTTACCTTCCTAACGAATGGGTGCTATTCGCCAACACTCTCTCGACAATCATCAGGCACAGAAGCAACGTCAAGATAATAATGCTAGGCAACACTGTAAACAAATACTGCCCCTATTTCGGGGAAATGGGTTTGAAGCACATTAGGGACCAAAAGCCCGGGACTGTAGATGTTTACAGATATGCAGACAGCGACCTTGAAGTAGTATGTGAATATTGCGCGTCAAGCGCAAAGCGAGGCGGCAAAGCATCAGACACATATTTTGCGTTTGATAATCCAGAGCTAAAGATGATAACAGGCGGAGATTGGGAGATAGCAATATATCCCCATCTAAATGTCAAATTAAGGCCCAAAGACACAATAGCAAACTTCTTTATAAATTTTAATGAGGAGTTGTTACATGGTGAAGTCATATCGTTATCTACCGGACCATTCATATTCATCCATGCAAAGACGACACCAATTAAGGATGAATCAAAAGACATCGTCTACACGACTAGACCCGATGAGCGATGGAATTATAGGATGTGCCTTACAAAGCAATCCGATGAATTATCCAAGTTCATCATCAAATGCTTGCGGGAAAATCGTATATTTTATTCCACTAACGAGGTAGGTGAAGTTTTCAGAAACTACGTCATGTGGTCAGACAGTTTTAGCATCAAAAACTAATGGAGGAGAAATGATGGATTACATATGGTATGACCACTCAATGGATATTGTTCCAAGAAGAAGAACTAACAATGAGCGAAAAGTGGTTACCCCCCGAGAAGCCGATAAAGATAACAATCCGCCAGTGGATAATGATACGCCGGATGTTGAGGTGGCAGGGAGCGAAGTGCCCGAGACCGTGCCCGACGTGCAGGTTCAATAGCTGGTGCTTGCGTGAAGCTACTCTAGAGGAATGAAATAATCCCCAGTCTAGTTCAACTAGGCTGGGGATTTAATTATGTTACGAAGAAACTCGCATAGGTCTGTTTCCCACAAACACCATCAGGTTCTAGATTCATTTTCTCTTGCCAGCTAACCAGAGCGTTGTATGTCTTAGTGCCGAAGTCTCCATCGCACACAACATCAATGTCGCCGACCACACTTAATAGCATCTGAAGAGCTCCAACATATGAGCCCTCATTACCCATCTTAAGGATTGGGTATCTCGCCACAACTGACTGGTCATGCTCGGATAGCTTGGAGAAGTAGTCAGTGTAGTTAACTACATTCTGTTCACCGTACTCAATCCAGTTAGGTTGCCCCCATAAGGACCATCCACGTCCGGAGAGATTTGTTTCAACTACGCCGTAGGCATGGCCGCGCGCTTCAATGACCTTTCCGTTGCCGATGTAAACGCCAACGTGCGACATATCAGCCATGAACACGCAAGTTCCGGGCGAATCAGGAATTTTAGATATTGTTCCCTTGTTGCCGCACTGGAGATAGAGGCCATTGACAGCAACGTCCTGCGACGCATTGTAAACGGGATTGGAGGTTGGAGTCGCACTCCAGCGATAACCTTTGATAAGGCCAACGCAGTCGTGGACTCTTTTGCCAAACTGAGATATTGCGTTAGAGTAGAGCTCGGTATTGTACACGCTTGGGTACTGCTTCTTCATCTGCGCGAGGAGTGAAGAATTTGCAGTCTGACCGTAGCCTCCCCACCAGTAGGGAAGCCCGAGCTGAGCTCTAGCATAGTCAACTAGACCGGACGCTGTTTTACTCATGTTACGTACACACCTTCCTTGAGAAGCTGTTCGATTTTTGCTTTTTCTTCGTTGGTGGCCGTGGGTGAAATTATGTTAATTTCACGAACGCGCAGATAGCCAGAGCAATTCCCAATCAGAACTCTCTTGTGAGCTGGATAACCATAGTCGTGATTATAGCCATACACCTTCTTCTGTCTTGGGCGTCTTACTATAATATAAGGGCGCTTGCCCACCATAGCCCCAAAGTTGCCAGACATATTACCAGAGTGCTGAACTTCAGATTTTCTGGTCAAGAGCGTTGCGCTGACATCACTGATTCCATTCGTAATACCATTGAGAATATCAGCAAGTCCACCGCCGGTTAAGCCGCCCGCTATACCGCCTATAACAGAGCCAACGGCAGATGAGCCAGCTATCCAAAGACCTGCTGTCAATGCCGACTGAGAGCCGCCAGAAATCGGGAGCTGAACGGCACAGTTACCGCAAAACTGATACGCTGAAGATTCATAGTCTTCGTAGATTGGCTGGTCGTTAGCATCGAGCCCCATATATGTAGACCTCGCTACTGTTATAGTAGCTACACACGCACCAGAGTAGGAGTCTACGCTATAAGTTATATTTACAGCGTGACCGCATATATCGTCAGAGTTTAGTTCAACTATACCAATAAAGGGGAGATAGCAAAGGACTTTCGTATAAGGACTATAATCGAGGTAGTTGTTGAAATACTCCGGTATTGCTATAGACCCACAATCTATCGTTGTATACCGATTCTGTATGAGAGGTGCAGAGACATTCGACTTCAGAAAGCCGCTAGTAATTTCTTTGGACCCTGATGTATCAGGAGTTGCGTATATTTCATGCAGGGATATGACGCCATCGAACGGGTTGTTGATAATCTTGTTCAAGTTCGCATCTGTCCACTTAACCCAAAGCCAATCGCAGAATGAGTATAGTTGACTAGACGATGGATTATAGACATTAAAGAGCCCACCGTTACTACTTTGAGAAGGGTCGTATGGTGGGACTACTGTCGGAATTATGTTGGGTGGTGCGGAGCCGGTGTCTTTTCCCGAGGATGGGTCAGGGAGATTATCGTCATCGTCGTCACCGCCGCCCGGCAAAGATGGGTCAACTGTAACATCAATACCTGTAGGAATTGGTACGGGAATTACATACGGCTTTATTTGGGTGGTGGGTTGTGTAACGACAGTCGGATTGGGATATGTAACGGGGTCTAGATATGTCGTTCCGTTAGGAGGAAGAGCAACGGGATAAAATGGAACAGTTGCATTGGTATTGACATCAACTACGACTTGAATTGCACCTTCTGTGTAGTCGGAAATCTTAGTGCCGGGCCAATCTGACACTCCCGCTGGCATTTCCGTTTCGCTATTATTGTACACCATGGACCATGCTATTGCACCAAATAAATTAAGGTCTTCACCATCTGTGGATGGACCTATAACATTCGCAGGCATGTAATTACTATCAAGAGTCGTTCTGCTTGCATCATATGTATGTCTGTACCCGCTAGCATCGACATTAATTGGGTGGTAGGAAATAAAGTTATACCTTACTAGCCTGCCATCATATGTATATGTGTGCGGAAACCCAGTCAATCTAATATCTTCCGTGTATGGAGTGTCAGGAGAAAGAAATGTACTACTTACCTCAATATGGGCATCCACACCAGTATTACTTTGACCGTCTTGACTTGTCCATATAATACCCTGACTAACCGGTCCACCGACACCATCTCTATAATTCTCCATGGAAAGCAGGCAAGCCTTTACATCTGAATTTATAGTTATATTAAATGCCACATCGCCTACATACACTGAGTCTGACCAAGACTCCCCTGCTCTACAGGGAAACGAGATTGAGAAACTTATATTAGCGTCACCGAAGGGATACTTTCTATCTAAAATTTCGCTAACGTTAGTCGTTCTGTTAGAATAGCTATGTGGTACATTTTTGCTGAGAATTTCATTGACAGAGTCTATGAGACGACTATCCAAATAAGTTGTATCTCCATACTGCACACCAAATATTTTCTTGAACAGGTTAGTATCAGGAGAATACAGTCCGAAGGGGTCTGCCTCTGTGAGCATTTCATTCCAGAAGTCTGGGTTTAGTGAAACTATATCTTTACCGATTAGGTATCCACTTACAGCCGCTATAGCTGGAAGAGCTATTTCTGGAGACATGGCAAGCGCCGCGCCAATTCCATATGCTTCTGCGCTTCCAGCCTTAATGAGTGTGGCCATTGTTCCGAGTATAGCTCCGGCTCCGCCTGTCAGAGCACCTGCTTGTGTTATTAACTGTCTTATCGCGTATTCTTGCGCTATCTGTTTAGCTGTATATCCGACTGTACCGGGCTCCGGATTATTTATCTGATATAAAAATTTCCCTATACTTGGAGCGGGAGTTCTCGTTTCACCGTCTCCAACATACTCCATAGGCTGAGCTGTTGCATCGACGAAATACTCGTCAGCAACTGCCTGTGGAGTGGACTGTGGAGTAATAGGATAATCCTGTTCAAACTCCGTCAAATTGCTATAATCTACATACACGGAAACTGTAGTTCCGGTATTGACTTCTACACTAGGTGGAAATTCTGCTGACATTATATCACCCCGCTGTTATCAGCACAAATGTGCTGTAATCATTGAATCCATCAGGAAAATTATAAACGGTGTTGAACATCATATTTTCTGCGACGAGAGACGAATCGTCTATATATTCGTCTCCGTTACCTCCGAGAGTTTGTTTATCTACTATTGCGTTCAGTTTGGTTATGTCGCCCCTAAAACTCATGAGAACATCAACTTCAAGGCTAACGTCCCACAGGCCATTGTATGCATTAGCAATAGAAGTCACAGTGTAGTATCTCTGAAATTCCGGGATATACGCATAGTTATATCTGAGCACAGCAATATTATCGAACTGGATTATAGGGTTCATAATATCGCATCCATCGCGCAGGACTCCAGTGAAGCTCTGACCTGCCTGTATCGTTTTATTAATGACCCTATAATCAGACTGATTGTAATAGAATTGTACTTGCATAATAACCTCCAAAGCCCGCCAAGATTTAATTCTTGACGGGCTGGTATAGTTAACTAGATTGGTTAGGCGACGAAGAACACAACGAAGTTCTCGTTGAAGTCGTTGAAGTACCTAGCGTCGCGCTTGTAGAAGTAGTTGGTGAACTCGGCCTTCGCGTTATAGTTGGTGGTAACGCGAGAGTTGAAGTTCATCACGCCAAGGGCGTCACGGTCGAACATGACGCAGAGGATGCCGCCGGCCTCGACGGAGTGATTACCGACCGTCTTGAGGTAAATCTTGCTTGTGTCGGCAAAGTCAAAGTTAGTGCCAGAGCCCTGCCAGTAGGGAACAGTTTCTGCCCCGATGAGCTTGGTGTACTCATCATGGAACGTGCCAGACTGGAGGAACACGTCAGCGGCGGCGCGGAACTCGGAGAGCATCACGATATGCTGGAGTTCGCGAGGCGTGAAACGGGCCTTGCCCCCGAGGTTGAACAGCGTGGACATTCTGGTCAGACGGTCAGTGCAGAGAGCCATCTGATACGCCGCGAAGCGGATGAAGTCAGGGTCAACGACGGCGTTAGCCGCGGTCAGACTCTTGCTGTACATGGTGTTATAACGGGAGAGGAGATTGACCGCCTTGGGCCCGCCTGCGCCGGTGAACACAGTGCCAGAGTTGTACTGCGTGTACAGAGTCTCGGCAATCATGTTGTTGATGGTCCGCATGACAAGCGCGTCAGTGCGGATTGTCATAGCCTTCTCGACTTCATTGAACAGCATGGAGACGAAAGCGTTGAGCTGGGTCGCAGAACTGAAGGACTGCTTGACCTGACGTTCGGTGATGGAGCGGTCGATTTCGAACGTAGTCATCTTGTTGAAGAACTTGGCCTCTGCCGTGGGCTGGTGGAACACGTTCGGGTCGTAGGACGCGCCGTCGACGAGCTCCCAATCCTCGGTCTCGACGGCCTCGGGCATTTCGGAGCAGATTTTTTCGACGACGGATCCGTACTCCCACGGGTCCATGAGGACGGAGGGAGCAGAGCCGCGATACGGGCGGTTGACGAAGATTACGCGTCCGATGTGGTTGACTAGGGACTTGACGAACTTGTCGAACGCGGATGCGTTGAAAACGGCTTCGCCGACATCAACGACATTGGTGAGATCCTCGTTGAGCAGGACGGAGGAGCCGATGGACTCCTGTGCAGCATTATTTACGAATTCGTATACCTGAGATACTTCCATGATATTTTCTCCTTTTCAGTTGTTATCTGCCTAGTTGGCATTGATGGTAATATTATCATCCTCATCGACATAAAGACTGACTGCAGCCGCACTACCAATAATGACACCATTTACATTCTCATATGCATAAGTGGACAGGGGTGAGCACTTATAACCCTGAATTTTGAAGCCAGTTGACAGAATAGGTTTTTTGGATGCGAGCGCATTTTTTAACTGCGCGTAGATGCCGGGGACGTTCTGCACCTGTTCACCGGGAACTTCAAAGCCGGTAACATCTACAAGAACGTAACCACCTATAGATTTATTAGACATTTAATTTTCTCCTTTCTATACTCTGCATAGGTCATATGCACTAATAGTTAGAACTTTATCCACGTCAGAGAATATTTGCTCAAAGAAATTCCACAGCCAAACTTCTCTTTCCTCGGTTAACATTCTCTGCGTGGTTGTCACTCCGATGTTTCCAGAGCGAGTGGTGTGTACTGTCTCATCTTCTGTTTTGGTTCCATCTACTGTGGTATCTGTAGCTTCAGTTGAGTTAACTACATTACCACGAGTTCCTGTGTGAGTTTCAACGGTCGTACCTCCTTCAGTTTCTTCTGTAGTTTCTGTGGGTCTTGCATCAGATGAGTTGAAGCCGTAGCGATGAGCTTCTATTGTGTCTGTGCGTCCGTGGTTTGTTGTGTCTGTCAAGTTGGGTGTCTCTGTCTCTGTGCATATATGAGTCTTATCGTCGTCTACAGTTTCACTATCAACAACGTCTAAATCCCGAGTAATATCTTCGGTCATATTGTAGTTGTGAATTGGATTGTAGTCGACGTCATAGGAGTTCCATAAATGCTCCCACGCTGGTATATATTTGCTGTATACTAGCTTGGCTATTGCATTTTTGGCCGCTGTAGTGAGGGTGTCGCCATCTCCAAGAAGGTCCGAAACTATGGGAGATATGATTTTTCTGCCCGAATGATTTAAATAGTATTCTCTATCTAGGTCAATGGGCTCGATTTTCTCCGGTGCTTCTAATGCTTCCCATGGGAGCGACGTTCCTTCTAGCTCACTCATTTGCGTGAATATGCCGGGGGTTGTGCCTATTGCCTCGTCTGATATGATGAATACTTTGAAATCGTATGCCTCTTTCAGCGTAATGTCATTAAGCATCCGAATCACCCCTTGTTGCTTCAACATCAGCTTCGGACTGCTCTTGGGCTGTATCAAGCTCTTTCTGCTTGTTTTCCCATGCAGAGTTCTTCTTAACTGTAATGTTAACCCCGTAAGTTGAGTTAACTACATCGAGCGATTCTTTGCGGCATCTGAGCATATCGTCTATGAGGGGAAGTAGGACGTCGGTGGATGAACGAATTTCCTCCTCTGAGAGATATTCTCTCTTCATATTGAAGTTAGCATTAAGCCCAATCTCGTTGTACCAAGATGCCTTGAGATACTGCTGGAGTTCGATGAGCTGAATGATGGAGTTGGAGGACATCGTTGTAACGTTTTTAACGTCGATGCCGGAGAGGAATTGTTCGCTGTTGACGTGAGCTAACTTGCCTGCTTCAAGGTCCTCAAGATATTTCTTTGCGGATGCCGCTTGCGCGTCGGTTGTTGCGTTGATGAGTGCTTGCTGACGAGAGTTGATTTGTGCTGAGCGAATAGAAATATCGTTCTCTGTTAGCTGGGTGGCGTAGCGTGAAAAGACGTAAAGTAGCCCGCGGAAGTTTGTGTCGTTGCGGACTAGGACGCATTTTCCTTGCGTTGACTGTGGTCTGAATGGAGGGAGATGGTTCTCGATTGAAAGTGAGGCGGTGAAGCCAAGTGCAGGGTTTGCGACAACGTAAAGCGTCGGTCTGTAATACGGATCCGGCGCACCGCCCATGCCTCCTGTGAAAGCGTAAAGTTCCCCTTTCACTTCGGTTATACACACATGGCCGTTTATCTGTAAGAATAGTTCGAGCATATGTGCTGGAATTGTTTTGGGGAGGCCGGAATACTCGAACATCTGATTTGTGCGGTCGAACATTAACTGCACATAGTTGAAGATGGAGTATTTTTTGTCCAGGATGTCGCAGGTGCAATTAACGGATGACCAGTCGCCTCTAAAGGGTTCTCTTGCCATATTACCTGCTTTCTAGTCTAGTTTGACTAGACTTAATTGTCATCTTCCTTTCGGAAGTGTTCGAGGATTTGCTTCATGACGGCTGTGTTCTCGGCGATTGTTGCTTTCATTTCCTGCGAGTCTGTTCTCATGTACCAGAAGAGGAGGAGGCACATGGCGATGGGGAAGCCTACCTGCGAAATAAGAGAGATTGCCTGTTCCATAGTTGCTCCTTTCGACAGTCTAGTTGAACTAGAGTG
>Ga0233372_1000734_pt1 | contig 13950 bp, 5 predicted proteins | sample ElkDunMinimDraft_4_FD_191538 | JGI IMG/M metagenome (GOLD analysis project Ga0233372, IMG submission 191538) | Fecal eukaryotic communites from dung pellets of Tule Elk in California, USA - Elk Dung D8 | ecosystem: Host-associated > Mammals > Digestive system > Large intestine > Fecal | place... | reverse complement strand
GGCGCAGAGCAGGAGGTGGGCGCGCGTGAGTGCCGGCACCGCATGCACGCTGGCCATGGTGTCCTGCAGCTGGTCGCGGAACCCGAACGCTCCGCCGGACTGGTAGTAACCGCTGCGGGCGAGATAACGGCAGGCCAGCGTCTGGTACAGCAGCCAGCCGTTCACCAGCAGGTCGGCCGCCGGTTCCGGCGTCTCCACGCGCAGCCCGTCGAGCGTCGCCTGCCAGTGCGAACGCACAGCGGCCAGCGCATCGCGCGCAGCCGTCGACCCCTGCACGCTGCGGGCCAGTTCCAGCGCCGCGTGCGGGTCCAAGCCGCTGCCGAGTCGGAACACGGTCTCGGTCGCCTCGCGGGGCGCCAGATCGACGCTCACGCTGATCGCTGCGCAGGGATCGAGCCCGGCGCCGAGCTGGCCGGACAGTCGCTCCCGTCGCATCGCGTCCGGCTCCCGCAGGCAGCCGTTGCGGCCGATGAACTCCAGACGGTCGCTCGTGAAGCTGCGTCGATCGCCGTCGACATCGAAGAACGCCACGCGGCCGGGGAACTCGGTGTTGTAGGGGTTGCGCGCCGTCAGCGCCCCGCTGACCTCGTCCAGCTCGCTGATCACGTGCATCTGCGAACGGGCGCGGATGTCGCCGAGTATCCATTCCACGTAACCGGTGGCGGTCAGCTGCCGTGCGCGCGCGGAGAGATTGCGCAACTTGAGCACGCTGAACTTCACCGCGTGGCGCAGATCGACGTAGATCCACAGCTCGCTGGCGATCCCGTGCTCGACGTGCTCGTAGACGCTGTAACCGAATCCGTGACGGGTGCGATAGGCGCCGCTGCCGCGGCACGGCAGCGGCATCGGCGACCAGACGTGGCCGGTGGCTTCGTCGCGCAGGTAGAACGCCTCACCGCCGGTGTCGGCAACCGGATCGTTGTGCCACGGGCTCAGCCGAAACTCGTGCGCGTTCTCGAACCAGGTGTATCCCGGACCGCTTTCGCTGACCACGGTGCCGAACTGCGGATTGGCCATGACGTTCGACCAGGGCGCCGGCGTAGGCGCGCCCTCCTGGAGCGCGATGACGTACTCGCGGCCATCCGCGGCGAACCCGCCGAGGCCATTGTCGAAACGGGTCGGACCCTGCATCGCATCGAAGGGCCAGGCAGGCGCTGGGTCCGCGTCGCGCCCTTCCGCGTAGCGCTGACCGTGTCCACCGCCATGGACTTCTTCCTGCATCGAAACCAGTGCACTCAGCGGAGGTTGCGGCGTCATGCCGGAAGGGACCAGCAGGGGCTGCACCCGCGCCGGGGCCATGTGCCTCACCACCTGCACGGCCAGCGTGCCGTGCCGGTCGGTCAGGATGACGCGGGCGACCGCCTGGATCAGGATCCGGTCCTCCTGCGAGATCTGCTGCGCCGGTCGCACGAAGATCCCGCCGGGGCGATCCAGAACGTTGCCTTCCGGCCCGGCCGAAACCAGGCCCAGGATCTGCTCCTGCAGTTGCTGCCGGTACCCGATCTGGTCCTCGTTCCAGATCAACAGGTCCACGTGCAGGCCCTTGAGCCGCCAGTAGGCGTGGGCCTGCACCATCTGCCGCACGAGCTCGATGTTGGCGACATCGGCGATCTGCACGAGCACGATCGGCAGGTCCCCCGAGATCGAGTGCCCCCAGAGCCCGGACTGCCCGCGTCGATTCTGCAGCAGCACTCCGCTCTCGGCGCGCAGTGCCGGGTGGGCGAACACGATGAGCCCGGCCAAGCGCTCATAGAGCCGCGCATCGCCCTGGGTGGCGTTGATCTGCCGGCGGACCACTTGGCTGTGGGTCCAGGCGAGGTCGAACACGCGGTCGGCCAGGCGCCGGTCGCGGTACTTGTCGATCAGTGCCTCGCAGGCGCCGCGGTCGGGGCCGACGCCGGTGACCAGGTCGAGCACCGCAGTCTGCTCCGGCTCGAGGGTCACGCGCACACGGATGGCGATGATCGGATCGAGTACCGATCCCGCGGTGTCCGACAGCCGGCCGGGCCGTTCCAGCGCCGCGGGATCGCGCGGGGTACGTCCACGGCCGAGGAAGCGTGCGCGATCGGTCTCGTAGGAGATCTCCACGATATCGACATCGTGCGCGGCCACGAGGTGGCACATCCACGGTGGCGTCTCGTGGGGCTCGCGCGCGCGCCGCGTGCACAGCAGCGCCTGGCGATCGCGGAGGATCTCGGTCTGCACGAACAGGTTGCTGAAAGCCGGGTGCATCTCGTCCGAAATCGCAGGTGCCAGCACCACTTCGGCGTAGGTGGTGACCTCCAGCGTTCGCCGGCGCCGGGACCGGTTGGACAGGCGCAGGCGACGCAGCTCGATATCGTCCTCCGCGGAGACCGCGATCTCCAGATGGCTGACCAATCCCTTGCGTCTGCCGCGGTATTCGACCTTGGCATCGGAGAAGATCGCCTCGTAATCCTCGACGGGCGCGCAGGTGGGATGGTGCGCGGCCGACCACACATCCCCACTGTTCACATCCTGCAGGTAGCAGAAGCTCCCCCACGGGTCGCGGGTGCCGTCCTCGCGCCAGCGGATCAGCGCCGTGTCGTGCTGGCGCAGGTAGCCGCCGCCGGCATTGGTGAGCAGCGCATGGAACCGCCCGTTCGACAGCATCTGGACCGCCGGGCGCGGCGTGTGGGCGGTCCGGAAGATGCGCAGCTGGGTTTCGTCCACCAGGCTCGTCGTCCGCGTGCCCACCGACTCCACCGAGTGCGGAACGAACACGCCGATCCGCGGTACGCGTTCCTGCAGAAGCAGCAGCGTGGCCTGGAACTCGGCGTCGGCAACGAAGCGCTTCTGCATGGGTTGTTCGCGCAGCAGGTGGTCGAGCGCGAGAAAGCCCATGCCCTGGTGGTGGGCCATGAACGAACGCACCAGGGCATGCGACTGCCCGCGCGGCACCCGGCTGGCGGTGTAGTCGATCGCTTCGTAGAAGCCGAAGCGTCCCCAGAACCCCGCGGCATGCAGGCGCTGCAGGTTCTGCGTGGCCGCTTCCGGCGCCACCATCAAGGCCATCATCGTGGCGTAGGGCGCGATCACGAGGTCTTCCGCGAGTCCGCGCTTCAGACCCAGGCCCGGCACGCCGAAAGCGCGGTACTGGTAGTTCAGTCGTGCGTCGACGGCGTTGTAGCCGGACTCCGAGATGCCCCACGGCACGTCGTGTTTCCGCCCGTAGGCGATCTGCGCCTGGACGACGTGACGCGACGTCTGGTCGAGCAGGGTGTCGGGATAGCTCGGCATCACCAGCTGCGGCATCAGATATTCGAACATCGAGCCGCTCCACGACAGCAGCGTCGCATTGCCGTCGACCTCGGTCAGCAACCGACCGAGCGCAAACCAGGTCTCCTGCGGCAACTGGCCTTGGGCGATCGCGACGAAGCTGCACAGGCGCGCCTCCGATGCCAGCAGGTCGTAATGCCCCTGGTCGAGCCGGCGACTGTCGACGTCGTAGCCGATCGACAGCAGGTGTCGCGCCGCGTCGTACAGGAAGCCGTACTCCATCAGCGAGAACTGCCCGGCCACGTGGGCCAGCCGCTCCAGTTCACGCACCTGGGCCTGCGCCTGCGCACGCAGTTGCGGTGAAACGCCCGGCGCGCACAGGGCGCGCAGCGACGGGATCCTCCGGTCCGTGTCGCCCACCTCCGTGGAACCCATGTCGTCCCACGCCTGGACGATGTCCCGGGCGGCGCGGCAGCCCGATTGCAGGCGCTGCGCCCACAGCGCAGGCGAGTCATCGATACCGTCGTGCGTGATCGCGGCATTGGCTTCGGCTTCCGTGGCGACGATGTCGTCGACCACCCCGGCGAGCGCGTCGAGCACCACCGCCGCGTCGGCCAGCGCGACCGGAGGCGCGGCGAGCGCGCCGCCGAGCAGCACGCGGCAGGCGTCCATCGCGCTCTGGAGTTCCTGCGGCGTCTCGGCCCGCGCTTCCACGACCTCGCCGAGCACGGCCAGCGTGTCGGCCAGGCCGGCGAACGTCTGTGGCGCCAGCACAGGCGCATCGATCAGCCCCAGCAGCCCCTGGCGCAGGGTCAGCAGGTGGCCGCCCAGGTTGCCGCTGTCCACCGTGGAAATGAAGCGCGGCGGCAGCGGCGAGAGGGTTTCGGTGTCGTACCAGTTGAAGAAGTGGCCACGGTGGCGCTCCATGCGGTCGAGGGTCGTGAACACCTGCCGGGTGCGCTGCACCACCGCTGCTGCCTGCAGATAGCCGAAATCCCAGGCCGCCATGTTGGCCAGCAGCGACAGGCCGATATTGGTCGGCGAGGTGCGGCGGGCGACGACCAGGCCGGGATGCTCCTGGATGTTGTCCGGCGGCAGCCAGTGGTCCTCCTCGCGGATGTTGACCTCGAAGAACGCCCAGGTGCGCCGTGCCAGCCGCCCCAGGAACGCACGCTGGCTTGACGACAACTCCGCGCTGCGCTGTGGCGGGGGGCGGCCCAGCCAGGTCATCAGCAACGGCGAGCCCGCCCACAGCACCAGGATCGGCGCCGCCACCCACAGGGCCGCCGGATTCTCCCGCCACACGGCGATGGCAGCCAGTCCTGCCAGCAGTGGCGCAGGCCACATCGTGCGCAGCTCGGCCGACGCGCCGCTGTCCAGGGCCCGCTCGACCTCGCTCGACGGGTTCCATTGCAGCAGATGGCGCCGGCTCACCAGCGTGCGCCACAGTGTCACCGCGATCGCCGACAGGCTGTAGGCCGCTTCGTACGGCAGACAGGCGAACCCCACCGCAGCGCGCACCAGTCCGCGTCCGGTCGCATCGCCGACCTGGGCAAGATGCGTCTCCAGCCGCATGTCTGCAGGCTTCGACAGCAGGACCCGCAGCGCGGGGATCAGCACCGGTGCGAAAGCCACGGTCATCAGCCACAGCGTCCACGGCAGCGAATTCTCAAGCGCAAGCCAACCCAGCAGCAGCAGTGCGAATGTGGCACCGGGCACCAGGCTGCGGCGCAGGTTGTCGAGCAGCTTGCCGCGCGACAGGCCCGACAGCGGATTGCGCACCCTGCGCCCGTCCGCACTCGGCACCCATGGCAATACCCACGGCAGCAGCTGCCAGTCGCCCCGGATCCAGCGATGGCGTCGCTTGACGTCGGCCGCATAGCGCGCCGGATAGTCCTCGTACAGCCGCACGTCGCTCACCAGCCCGGCCCGCGCGTAGCAGCCCTCGAGCAGGTCGTGGCTGAGGATCCGGTTGTCCGGGAAGCGGCCCTGCAGGGCACGCTCGAACGTGTCGACTTCGTAGATGCCCTTGCCGACGAACGAACCCTCGCCGAACAGGTCCTGGTAGACGTCCGACACCGTGCGCGTGTACGGGTCGATACCCGGCTCGGTGCCGAACATCCGGGCATATCGGCTGAACCGGCGCCCGCTGAAACTGCTGCCCACACTGGGCTGGAGGATGCCGTAGCCACGCGTGACGCGATCACGCACGGGATCGAACACCGCGCGGTTGAGTGGATGCGCCAAGGTACCCACCAGCTCGCGCGCGGCATCGCGCGGCAGGCGCGTATCGGTATCCAGGGTGATCACGTAGCGCACGTTGCCCAGCACCGCGGTGCGGCCGACCACCTGCTCGAACGCGTCGGCGCCGCCGCCGCGGATCAGTGCGTTCAATGCCGCCAGCTTGCCGCGCTTGCGCTCCGCGCCCATCCAGCATCCCTCGCGCGGATTCCAGGTGCGCGGCCGGTGGAAGAGGAAGAAGCGCTCACCGCCCTGCGGGCTGTCGCCCAGATAGCGCCTGTTGAGTTCGCCGATCCGCGCCGAGGCATGGGCGAGGGTCGCGGCGTCCCCCGGCAGCGTCTGCTGATCGGCATCGAGATAATCGCTGAGCAACGCGTAATGCAGGTGCGGGTCGCGATTTGCGAGGAACCTCACCTCGAGTCCTTCGACCAGCACATCGACCGACGCGACGTCGCCGAACATGCACGGCACGACCACCAGGGTGCGCGACGCCGCCGGGATGCCATGGGAGAAATCGAGCCGCGGCAGAGGTTTGGGCGTCACCACGACGGTGGCCAGCCAGTTGGTCAGCGCGATGCCCAGTTCGCTGAAGACCAGCACGGCCAGGACCGCGGGCAGCCAGGCGGGGACCCAGCCCACCACGCGGGCATTCGCCTGCCCCATCAGGCCGGTGGTCGCCAGCGCGACGACGACAGCGATCAATGCGAGGTAGATCGGCAGCGGCACCCTGCGCGGCGCGATCGCGATCCGCTTGCCACCCGTGTGGGCGGACAGCGCCGCGAGGGTCTGCGCCACACCGTCATCAACCAGGTAATAGCCCACGTGCGCCTCGATGGCGTCGGCAGGATGCGCCTTCGCCAGGCCCACCGCAGTACGGGCCACCACCAGTTCACCGATTCCGCCATCCCGGGCGATGGCCTCCACGGCGTGGCGGTAGTGATCGCGGGTACTGAAATCCATCGAACCGTAGGTGGCGGCCGGATCGTCGCGGAGGACCGCGTCGACCAGGCTCATGGTCTCGAAGTACTCGCGCCAGTCCATGTGGGCCAGAAACCGCAGGGTGCCGATGCTGTTGCCGATCGACACCTGATCGGCCGCCTGCTGCTGGCTTTCGGCATGCACCAGGGCCTCGATGCGCAGGCTGGCCTCGCCAAGCCACTGCTCGAGCCACGTCAGCGGCAGCGACAGCGCGCCCCGGCCCTGGAGGCCGCGCGTCAGCTCGGCGACGAACGCGCCGCTCGCAGGAGGCCCGCTGCGCGCCATGTCGGCCACCACCAGCACCACGTCCTTGGGCGAGTCCACGGACACCGCGCTGAGGCGCTCCGCCCACTCTTTCGCGAGTCGATGGTCCCGCCCGTCGCGGATCACCAGCACCGCCATCCGGCGCAGGTTCTCGATGACCGCCAGGCGCAGCATGATCGGAATGGCCCAGAGCTCACCGATCGAGAGCGGGGTCACCGTCTGGTAGGCGGCGACGAAGCGGCTCAGCGTGGTCGCGTCCACCCGCCCGTCGCCATGGGCGACCGCTTCCATTGCCAGGTCGTACACCCTGGGCAGCCCGGCGGAGGGGCCCTGTGCCAGCGTCGGCAGTTCGCGGCTGTAGCCTTTGGGCAGGTGACGCCGCGCGAGCCGCACCTGCTCTTCGATGAGGTGGTAGTTGTCGAGCAGCCATTCGCCGGCGGGTGTGATGCGAAGCTCGTCGCGCACCATCCGGGAAAGGAACGTGCGGGCGTCCTCGAGAACCGCCGCATTCTCGCTGAGCCTGGACAACAGGAGATCGGGAGCACGGCCCGGATTGATCTGGTGGGTCCGCGCCAGGCCGCGCCCGTGCAGCTCCATCTGCTCGGCGCTCAGAAGCTGTGCCCGCAGTGGCGCCTCCTCCCGCAGCCCTGCCGAACGCGGGGTGGAGATGCCACCAAGGACGCGTTGCAGGCGCAGCCACCGGCGTGACAACGTCGAAGCGGTGCCCATGTCCGATATCCGTGGGCCAGCGGCCGGCGGCGGGGAGATTCGCATCATTGCACCGCCCCCCCGGCGCCGCGTGATGAGAGGGCCACACGTCCTTCAGAGGGCCGGGAGCCGGCAGTCCACGACGACGGGATGCCCGATCACCGCATTTGGCGGCTACGTCGACGGCGCCGGCAGCTCTCCGGCGTTCGTGGCCGGCAACAGCGGCGTCAAGGTCGAGGTGATCAACCACGGGCCGCCGGTGCAGACTCATGCGTCAGCAGAGCGGCAGCCCGACGGCTCGCAGCTGCTCCGGCTTGTGCTCGGCGCGGTGCGCGAGGACATCGCGACCGGGGGGCAAGCTGGCTGCGATCAAGGGCCGCCTGGACGTGCGGGATCGGGTCTAGGGCCCCAGACCGTCATAACCTTGCTTCTCTGCGTGGCGATAGGCGATAGCCGTCATCTTGAGATGCTCGCGACGGTCGATTCCGACGTACTCGCGCGCTACCCAATCGGCATCGACTAGCTGGCCAATGGCGATCTCGATCTGGACATCGGAAACTCGCGTGGCCCGTCTGAGGTTCTGTCTGACCGCTGCCGTGGGGACGGACGTGGGGCTGGAGTAGAGCTCCTGTAGCACGTGTTCTTCGTGCTCGGTCAGGACGTGGTACTCCCCTTTTCCCATGGCGCGAAGCACGCGCTTTCGAATCCGATCCGGGTTAGTCGCGTTCCAGAGCTTGTAACCGCAAACGATCGCCGCGCCCAACGCGAGAACGAGAGTCCACGCAGGCACGGGCCGGCTCGCCAGAACGAGAGCCGCCGGGAACACGGTAGGGAAGTAGTGGTCGACGATCTTGCCTAGAACGGCCGCCCCGAAGGCAGGTATAGCCCAGACGAGCAGCTTGCGCATGAAGGCTTCCCTGCACTTACACCGCACTTACGAAAAACCCGGCTCAATGGCCGGGTTCCGTGCTTCGTCCACAAAGTCCCGATGAATCAAGGATCTAAGTGGTGGGCGGTACAGGGTTCGAACCTGTGACCCCTACCATGTCAAGGTAGTGCTCTACCGCTGAGCTAACCGCCCGAAGGGGGCGAATCATACACCGGATTCTGGCGATGTCGAACACTTGGCGAAAATTTTTTAACGCTCGAGGCTGACTTCCTTGATCTGGCGGATCTGGTCGCGGATCCGACCGGCCTCTTCGAACTCCAGGTCGCGTGCGTGCTGGTACATCTGCTGCTCGAGCGCCTTCAGCCGCGAAGCGAGCTTCTCCGGCGGCAGCGATGCGTAGTCCTCGGCCGGCTCGGCGACCTTGCGTGTCTTGCCGCGGCCCTTCTTCTCGGTCTCAGGATCCACGCGCGCACCTTCCATGATGTCGACGATCGCCCGCGCCACCGAGGTCGGCGTGATGCCGTGCTCGGCGTTGTACTCCACCTGCTTGGCCCGGCGCCGGTCGGTTTCGTCGAGCGCCATCTGCATCGAGTTGGTGATGCGGTCGGCATAGAGGATCGCCTTGCCGCGCAGGTTGCGCGCCGCTCGGCCGATCGTCTGGATCAGTGAGCCGCCCGAGCGCAGGAAGCCCTCCTTGTCGGCATCGAGGATCGCCACCAGCGAAACCTCCGGCATGTCCAGGCCCTCGCGCAGCAGGTTGATGCCCACCAGCACGTCGAACTTGCCCAGGCGCAGGTCGCGGATGATCTCCACGCGCTCGACGGTATCGATGTCGGAATGCAGGTAGCGCACCTTGACGTCGTGCTCGCCGAGGTACTCGGTGAGGTTCTCGGCCATGCGCTTGGTCAACACCGTGATCAGCACACGATCCCCCATCGCGACCCGCTCGCGGATCTCGCCGAGCACGTCGTCGACCTGGCTCGCGACCGGCCGGATCTCCACCTCCGGATCGATCAGTCCGGTCGGGCGCACCACCAGCTCGGTGATCTGGCCTTCCGACTTTTCGAGCTCGTAGCTGCCGGGCGTGGCCGAGACGAAGATCGCGCGCGGCGCGCGGGCCTCCCACTCTTCGAACTTCAGCGGCCGGTTGTCCATCGCCGACGGCAGGCGGAAGCCGAAGTTGACCAGGGTTTCCTTGCGCGAGCGATCGCCCTTGTACATCGCGCCGATCTGCGGAACGGTGACGTGGGATTCGTCGACCACCAGCAGGGCATCCGGCGGCAGATAGTCGAACAGGCACGGCGGCGCCTCGCCGGGCATGCGCCCGGTCAGGTGCCGCGAATAGTTCTCCACGCCATTGCAGTAGCCGACCTCAGCCATCATCTCCAGGTCGAACTGGGTGCGCTGCTGCAGCCGCTGCGCCTCGAGCAGCTTGTTCTCGGCATAGAACTGCTCCAGCCGCGGCGGCAGTTCGGCCTTGATCGCCTCGATCGCCTCGAGCGTGGTGCGCCGCGTGGTCACGTAATGCGACTTGGGATAGATCGTGTAGCGCGGCAGGGTGCGCTTGGTCTCTCCCGTCAACGGATCGAACTGGGTGATGCGCTCGATCTCGTCGTCGAACAGCTCGATGCGCAGGGCATCCATCTCCGATTCCGCCGGATGGATGTCGATCACCTCGCCGCGGACGCGATAGGTACCGCGGCGCAGTTCGGTGTCGTTGCGGCTGTACTGCATCTCGCTCAGCCGGCGGATCAGCTCGCGCTGGTCGATCCGCTCGCCGCGCACCATGTGCAGCACCATGCGGAAGTATTCGTTGGGGTCGCCCAGGCCGTAGATCGCCGAGACCGAGCACACCACGATCGCGTCGCGCCGCTCCAGCAGCGCCTTCGTCGCCGACAGGCGCATCTGCTCGATGTGTTCGTTCACCGAGCTGTCCTTCTCGATGTACGTGTCCGAAGACGGCACGTACGCCTCGGGCTGGTAGTAGTCGTAGTAGCTGACGAAGTATTCGACCGCGTTGTGCGGGAAGAACGACTTGAACTCGCCGTAGAGCTGCGCCGCCAGCGTCTTGTTCGGCGCCATCACCAGGGTCGGCTTCTGCACCCGCTGGATGACGTTGGCGATGGTGTAGGTCTTGCCCGAGCCGGTGACGCCCAGCAGCGTCTGGTGGGCGAGCCCGGCCTCGAACCCCTCGACGAGCTTCTCGATCGCCTGCGGCTGGTCGCCCGCGGGCTGGTAGGGCGAGACGAGCTGGAATCCGGCGGGATGGATGACTTCGTTCATGGGCGGGCGGATGCGAGGGAGATGGAGAGATGGGGACGGATCGCGGCCACGGCAACAGGCGGTCGGAATCGGCTTCCGACGATATCAATCGGGCCATCCCCACCCCGCGAAGCGCGACCGCCTGAATCCAGGCGCAGTCCGCCGCAGTCAGGCTGTCCTTTCCTGGCCGCAAGGACGCTGCCGTGCCCCGAACTCGCGGATTTACGCTCGTGGAGACGATCACAGTCGTCGCGATCCTGGCCGTGTTAGCCGCCGTTGGCATGCCTGGTTTCGTCGACACGCTTGCCCGGCACCGGGTGCGTACGGCCATGCACCTCGTCAGCACCGATCTCGCCATGGCCCGCAGCAGCGCCATCATGCGCCGCGCCCATGTGGTGGCCTGCCCCGGCAATGAAGCCACCGGATGCCGCGGCGACGCGGACTGGAGCCATGGCTGGATCGTGTTCGCCGATCCGGACGGCAATCGCCGACCCGACGCACCTGGCGATCTTCTGCGCGCGTCCAATGCACCAGCCGGCAGCAGCTCCGGCGGGCTCCGCATGGGCGCGACCCGCAACTTCGTCCGCTACCAGCGTGACGGCCGCAGCGCCGGCACCAACCTTACCGTGCGCGTCTGTACGCGAGAAAGCCTCGACGGCGAGGTCATCGTCAACAACCTCGGCCGTGTTCGGAGCCGGAAGCCGACTCGGCCCGAGGCATGCCCCTTCTGAACCGCGAACCGAAAAGGTGTTTGACGGCCGAACTCCCTGAGCGGCCAACCCGCACCTGTCCATCCGCCGCCCAGAGCCCTCCGTATGCGCCTACAGGACGCACTGGGCCGGCCCACGGCAGTGCATCACCGGCACCAAAAAATAACGCGCGCAAACGCTTGACCCCTGCAGACAACCGATTAGAATGTGCGTCCCCGCCCGAATAGCTCAGCTGGTTAGAGCACTTGACTGTTAATCAGGGGGTCGTTGGTTCGAGTCCAACTTCGGGCGCCAAATAGATCAAAGGCTTGCAGAAATGCAGGCCTTTTTTCTTTGTAGCCTCATGCAACGCCGGTCCCCCGCGGGGCTAACGAAACGATTGGCCTGTACAGCAGGAGCGATGCGCTGCCACGTGTTCGCGCCGTTCGCCCCCTTGCGGCCCACGACTCATGGCTCACGATCAGCAAGGCTGCGGCGCACCATACGCTCGCCCCACCTCAGGAGCGAACGCTGGCCCGCCGTCAACGCATCGCCTGGGAGGGGGCTTACAGGTAAGCAGCAGCATCGCTGGGAATCATGTGCTTCCCCTCTGCTTTCTTGGGCGCCCGTCTACGCACCCGACACAAGCTGCGGAGCTAATGATGTGCTGGAAGAGGGAGCGCCTGAAGGAAGCCGTCACGGGTATCACAGCACCGTCCCGTGATTGAGGCGAGCGCGTCCTCTCACTCCCACTTTACCCTGCACAGTGGTTGCCTCCCCTAGGCCAGCCACCGGGTTGCGTAGCCAGCATCACCCTTGCCCACAAGCGACGGAGTACCAGCGCGATGCAACGTCGCGATCGCTCCGCGTTTTGGGACTTCTCTTGATGCGACCAATCGGCCGCCGCCAGGAGCGTCGACGTCAGCGGGACGCTGCCGTCCGCGCCTGTGCAAGCCATGCCGAAAGCCAATCAACATCTTCCCAAGCACTTGCTCGATGATGCCGCACCCTTGCGAACCCGGCTCGACCGGCCCACGACTTCGGGCTCCGATCCATAAAAAAAGCCGCGGATCGCTCCGCGGCTTCGATATGTCTACCAGCAATCTGTGCCGGGGCCACTTGCAGTTTTCCGGCCGACCTGATCAATCGTCAGAGTCAGACAGCGGGTGTCGCCTTGCTGTCCGCCTTGCGGCGCCGCTTGTAATACTAACGTTGTCGCGGCCGTGTCCTCACCCTGCCGCGTCAGCACATAGCGCACGTCTCCGGTTCTGGGGGAGTTGCGGTCACTGGCGGGCACCTGCGCCCAGAACCCGGCGTACGAACCCTGGTTGATTGTCCTGTAGCGCTCTGCGCGCTGAGCGAGCTCCACCAGGTCTGCCTTGGCCTGGCCACGATGCCCTTTCCGCACCGCATCCTGATACATCGGCAATGCTATGCCAACAAGGATCGCCACGATTGCGATGACGATCATCAGTTCGATCAACGTGAAACCACGCTGCCGAGTTAGCAATGACGGCGCAAGAATATTCAGCCGCCTCATTTGATCTGCCTCCAGGACTGACGTCCGCAAGGCCTCGGCAGAACGAAAGCACCCGGATAGACGACCACTTGGCACTCCTCAAATGTAGGGCAGTTCATGGTAGCGGGATCGCATGGGCTTCCATCGGGCTGGTTGATGACGGTGTTCGTGGTAATGGCTGCCACCGAGTTACTTGTAATTGGTGCGCCGCCGCCATCGACCCGGATACCGCCGCAATCCGCACCGGTGCAAGCTGGCACCTGGGAAGGCTGCACCTGAACATTGGCCAGCGCACCGGATCCCGACAGCAGATCCAGACCGTAGACGAAGTTGTCACCGCCCGGATTGCAGCTGTCCTCGGAGGGCGTAAACGTGGTGAAGAACACGCGGCCGCTCTGGATGCGCGGTGTGGCAATGAAGCGCTCCCCGATCGGTCGAAAGCCTGGTGTGACACCCGAATCGTCGTAGACCTGGAGGTCCAGATACCAGCCCCGCTTCGCATTCGGGCCGGAGTACGACACGCGCGTACGACTGATGGTGCGGATTACCTCCCCGTTCTCTCCCTCACCGGTACCGGTGATGCTCTGCGCCTGCAGGGCGGACCGCCCATTGCTGACAGGGGTTCCATTATCGAAGACCGCGTAAAGTGACTGTACCGAAGGGTCCTGCGACACATCATTGTCGCCCGGCTCACTGCCGCGATCGAACAGATAACGACCCGTTCCGAAGTACACCATCACGCCAGTGCCTGGGCCGGCGGCGACGCGGAGGCCCCCGGTGATGGCCTGCGGCTCACCATTGATCTGCGCATTGAACAACGGCAGCCCACCGTTGGCCACACCCCAGTTGCCGGAATTACTTGACGACAGGTCGAACTTCCACAGGTTGCCCTGCAAGTCGCCACCATAGATCGTGTCGACCTTGCCATTCCCCGACTTGTCGATCGCAGTGATCTGCCCAAGGCCATTGAACGGTGCAGCTCGGCGGGCACACAGGTCCCTCACGAGCTCGAAGCCACTGGCCAGCTGGCAGATCCAGTTGGCCACCGGGTTGGTGGCGACCGCGCCCTGGTTGCGGTCATCAGCCTTCAGCTTGCGGATGACCGCGCCCGTGTAGGCGTCAAGCACGTAAAGAGATGGGTCGTTGAGGTTGCCGCCGTAACC
>Ga0233372_1000729_pt1 | contig 14042 bp, 15 predicted proteins | sample ElkDunMinimDraft_4_FD_191538 | JGI IMG/M metagenome (GOLD analysis project Ga0233372, IMG submission 191538) | Fecal eukaryotic communites from dung pellets of Tule Elk in California, USA - Elk Dung D8 | ecosystem: Host-associated > Mammals > Digestive system > Large intestine > Fecal | place... | reverse complement strand
GTCAAAGGGGGGGTGGGGCGGTTCATATCGACTCCATAACGTGGCGGGCAATTACTGCAAAGCCATCAGGTGGAACACGACAGATGCGCGGGGCATCGACTGCGGACTGGCGGGGGCCTAGTCGGGGCAAAAATTAACATGTAGTTAATCAAATCATATTCACAAGTATGACTGCGTTCATTTTCACGGGATGTGTCGCCCGTTAATCAGGCGCCGGCGCGTGAGTTAATCTTCCTGAATAAAGAGGGTCGATCGCAGCCGGGCTGCGGTGTGCACCCGGGTGCGGGGGTGCGTCCCGTGCGCCGTGCGTGCGAACGACTGCGCCGCGACCACGTGCCGACCTTGCGCTGCATCGGGTCCCGCGCGCGGTTGGGCTGACGGCCGCGTCGCTTGCAGGCCGGTGCCGGCATTGCCTGATGAGGTTGCGGCCTGCACCGGTCGGGCGCGACGGGCGCGATGAGCCGGGCGCGATCGCCAGCCGGCCTGCCGCCGGGCTTCCGTCGCCTGGAGCGGCAGGCGGGGCGCTGCCGCGTGAGGTTCCTCCCGCTCGCCGGGGCGATGCCTGTCCCGGGCGAGCGGAACGGGGCGGGTAGAATGCGCGGCAGCACGCAGCGCACCGGAAGTTCCCTCATGCCCATCCCCGCCCATGCAGTCCAACCCGGGCTTTCCCCGCTTCCGCGGGTCCGCAACATCCTGGCCGTGGGTTCTGGCAAGGGCGGCGTCGGCAAGTCGACCACCGCGGTGAACCTTGCACTGGCGCTGGCCGCGGGCGACGCGCGGGTGGGCGTGCTCGACGCCGACGTCTACGGCCCGAGCATCCCGACCATGCTGGGCCTTTCCGGCAAGCCCGACAGCCCCGACGGCAAGTCGATCCTGCCGATGCGGGCGCATGGCATCGAAGCGATGTCGATCGGCCTGCTGGTCGACCAGGACACCCCGATGATCTGGCGCGGGCCGATGGCGACCTCGGCGCTGACGCAGTTGCTCAACGACACGTTGTGGGGCGGCGACGAGGGACTGGACTACCTGGTCGTGGACCTGCCGCCGGGCACCGGCGACATCCAGTTGACCCTGGCGCAGAAGATCCCGGTGGCCGGCGCGGTGGTGGTCACCACGCCCCAGGAGGTGGCCACGCTGGATGCGCGCAAGGCGCTGCGGATGTTCGAGAAAGTCAACGTGGCGGTGCTGGGACTGGTGGAGAACATGGCCCAGCACGTGTGCTCCAACTGCGGCCATGTCGAGCATCTGTTCGGGCACGGCGGCGCCGAGCGCATGGCTGCGCAGTACGGGGTGCCGTTGCTGGGCTCGCTGCCGCTGGAGATCGGCATCCGCGAGCAGGGCGACGCCGGCGTGCCGATCGTCGCAGCCGCGCCCGCTTCGGCGGCGGCCCAGGCGTATCGCGCGGCGGCACGGCGGCTGCTGGAGGAACTCGACAAGCGGCCGCGGGCGCCGCGCGGGATCGCCGCCTCCCTGCTCTAGACGACCCGCGGGTCGGCAGGCCGCGGCCGGGGCAGGTTCCTGCGGCTGTGCAAGCACCCTACAATGCGGAGATCGGCCGCATCGGCCGCAGGGAACCGCGCATGAGCATCAAGAGCGACCGCTGGATCCGGCGGATGTCGGAGCAGCACGGCATGATCGAGCCCTACGAGGCAGGCCAGGTGAAGGAAGCCGCTGCCGGACGCATCGTCAGCTACGGCACCTCGAGCTATGGCTACGACGTGCGCTGCTCGCGCGAGTTCAAGGTGTTCACCAACATCAATTCCACGATCGTCGACCCCAAGCACTTCGATCCCAAGAGCTTCGTCGACATCGAGGCCGACGAGTGCATCATCCCGCCCAATTCGTTCGCGCTCGCGCGCACCGTCGAGTACTTCCGCATCCCGCGCGACACCCTGGTCGTATGCCTGGGCAAGAGCACCTATGCGCGTTGCGGGATCATCGTCAACGTGACGCCGCTGGAGCCCGAATGGGAAGGCCACGTCACGCTCGAGTTCAGCAATACCACGCCGCTGCCGGCGCGCATCTACGCCAACGAGGGCGTGGCGCAGATGCTGTTCTTCCAGTCCGACGCCGATGACGTCTGCCAGACCTCCTACCGCGACCGTGGCGGCAAGTACCAGGGGCAGACCGGGGTGACGCTGCCCCGCACCTGATCCCGGGGCTGCGCATCGCCGCCGGAGCACCTTCCCCGATCCATCCATCATCAACCACAAGGACGCAGCACGATGAGCGAGCACAACCCCTATGGAAGTCCCGAAGCGGTCGTGGCCGATGTCAGCGCGACGGACCTGGCCGGTCGCGGTGAGCGGTTTGGCGCCGCGATCATCGACACGATCATCCTGCTGGTGATCGTGCTCCCGCTGATGGTCCTGGGCGGTTATTGGGAAACAGCGATGGCGGCAGCCGGGGAGGTGCCCTTGCTCACCACGCTGCTGTGGGCGGCGATCGGCTTCGCGGTGTTCGTCGTCGTGCAGTGGATTCCGCTCAACGCCAGCGGCCAGACCTGGGGCAAGCGCATGCTGGGCATCCGCATCGTCGACATGGACGGCGAGAAGCCGCCGATCGGTCGCCTGATCGCCCTGCGCTACCTGCCGGTGCAGGTGGCGACCAACGTGCCGGTGGTCGGCCTGCTGCTGGCCACGGTCAACGTGCTGCTGATCTTCCGCAGCGACCGCCGCTGCGGCCACGACCTGATCGCAGGCACCCGGGTGGTCAAGGCCGGCTGAGCCGGCTGACCGCTCGGGTTCCGCACTGGCGCCGGCAGCAATGCCGGCGTCGTGCGTTCGGCCAATGCGGTCCGCTCAGGCCCGCAGACGCGCCTGCAGCGCCCGGATCCGCTCGACCAGTGCCTCGGGCGTGTAGGGACGGGCGGCGACGCGCCCCCAGACCGGTGCCGGCCAGGCCGGGTCGTCCTCGAAACGGGCGATCACATGGACATGCAGTTGCGGCACGAGGTTGCCCAGTGCCGCCACGTTGAGCTTGAACGGCCGGAACGCATCGCGCAGCGCGCGCCCGGCCAGGTCGATCTCGTCGGTGAGGCGGTGCCGCTGCCCGACCTCCAGGTCCAGCAGTTCGCGCGCGCCGGCAAGGCGCGGAACCAGCACCAGCCAGGGATAGTTGGCATCGTCCATCAGGCGCAGCTCGCAAAGTTCCAGCGTGACGAGCGGATGGGTGTCCGCGGCAAGCTGGGGATGCAGCTCGTAGGGACCGGGCTCCTGGCGCCTGGGCATGGCAAACTCCTCAGCGAAGTGCGGACTGCAGGAAGGCCAGCGTACGCCTGCGCGCCAGCGCCGCGCTCGCGGCGTGGAAATGCCGGGGATCCACGTCGCGATTGAAGGCGTGCCCGGCGCCCGGATAGACCTCGACGTCGGCCTCTGGCCAGGCCTCGCGATGCGCCTGGACATAGGCCGGCGGGGTGCTGTCGTCATCGGCGCCGAAGTGGAACAGCATGGGCGCGCGCAGCGCCTCGCCCAGGTAGGGCTGCGACCGCGCGCCGTAATAGGCCACCGCGGGCAGGCCCAGCCGCGTGTTGGCGAGCAGGGCGATGCTGCCGCCCCAGCAGAAGCCCACCGCGGCTACCTTGTGTCCCTCGCGCTGCAGCGTCTCGGCGGCGGCGCGGACGATCGCGACGGCGCGTTCGGCGCCGAGTTCGGCCACCAGTTCGCGGCCGCGGGCGAAGCCGGCCTCGTCGTAGCCGAGCTCGACATTGCGTTCCACCGGGTCGAACAGCGCCGGCGCCAGCGCCACGTAGCCGGCCGCCGCGTAGCTCCGGGCCACGCTGCGGATGTGGGCATTGACGCCGAAGATCTCCTGGACGACGACGATCCCGCCCAGTGCGGCGGCCTTGTCGGGCGGATCGGCGCGCCAGGCGTGGATCGCGCCGGTCCCGGCCTGGATGACGATGTCGCGGCCCATGTGCGGCCTCCCTGCGGCAATCTGGGGCGATTCTAGCCGAGGCTATAATCCGCGGCCCGTGACGCCGCGCCCGCGTCCGTCCTCCCCATCCACGGTTCCCCCATGCCTGCTGCCAGTCCCAAGGTCGGTTTCGTCAGTCTCGGCTGCCCCAAGGCGCTGGTCGACTCCGAGCGCATCCTCACCCAGCTCCGGGTCGAAGGCTACGACCTGGTCCCCAGCTACGACGATGCCGACGTGGTGGTGGTCAACACCTGCGGCTTCATCGACTCGGCGGTGGCCGAGTCGCTGGATGCGATCGGCGAGGCGATGTCCGAGAACGGCAAGGTGATCGTCACCGGCTGCCTGGGCAAGCGCTCGGAGATGATCCGCGAGCGGTTCCCGGAGGTGCTGTCGATCAGCGGTCCGCAGGACTACGGCACGGTGATGGAAGCCGTGCACCGGGCGCTGCCGCCGCGCCACGATCCCTTCGTCGACCTGCTGCCGCGCCGCGCGGCGGAGGACGACGTGGGAATCAAGCTCACGCCGCAGCATTACGCGTATCTCAAGATCTCCGAAGGCTGCAACCACCGCTGCAGCTTCTGCATCATCCCCTCCATGCGCGGCGACCTGGTCTCGCGCCCGGTGGACGAGGTGTTGCGCGAGGCCGAGCGCCTGGTCACCCGCGGCGGGGTGAAGGAGCTGCTGGTGATCTCGCAGGACACCTCGGCCTACGGCGTGGACCTGAAGTACGCCGAACGCGAATGGCGCGGCCGCGCCTACCAGACGCGGATGAAGGCGCTGTGCGAGGGCCTGTCCGAACTGGGCGTGTGGACACGGCTGCACTACGTGTACCCGTACCCGCACGTGGACGACACCATTCCGCTGATGGCGGAAGGGCGGCTGCTGCCCTATCTGGACATCCCGTTCCAGCACGCCAGCCCGCGCATCCTGCGGTTGATGAAGCGGCCCGGCGCGGTGGACAAGGTGCGCGAACGCATCGCCCGCTGGCGCCAGACCTGCCCGGAGCTGGCCATCCGCAGCACCTTCATCGTCGGCTTCCCGGGCGAGACCGAGGCCGAGTTCGAGGAACTGCTGGACTTCCTGCGCGAGGTGCGGCTCGACCGGGTCGGCGCTTTCGCCTACTCGCCGGTCGAGGGCGCCACCGCCAACGCGCTGCCCGATCCCGTGCCCGAGACGCTGAAGCAGGAAAGGCTGGCGCGCTTCATGGAGGTGCAGGCGGAGATCTCGTCGCAGAAGCTGGAAGCCAAGGTCGGCAGTGTGCAGCGCTGCCTGGTGGATGTGGTCGATGGCGACCTGGCGATCGCGCGGACCATGGCCGACGCCCCGGAGATCGACGGGGTGGTCCAGGTGCAGGACGGGCGCGAGGCCGGCCTGCAGCCGGGCGACTTCACCGACGTGCGGATCCTGGGCAGCGACGAGCACGACCTGTACGGCGAAGTCCTCCCGGGGCTGCGCGTGCTGGACTGACGCCGGCGCGATTGCGCCATACTGGCCTCCCCTGCATGGGAGGCGCGACATGATCGGCGATCAACTGTTCATCCGCCTGGCCAAGGCGGCGTCCCGTTTCAGTGGTCGCTCGACGAGCTTCGTGATCGCGCTGGGCCTGGTGCTGGTCTGGCTGGTCACTGGCCCGCTGTTCGACTTCAGCAATACCTGGCAACTGGTGATCAATACGCTCACCTCGATCGTGACCTTCCTGATGGTGTTCCTGATCCAGAACACCCAGAACCGCGACACCGAGGCGATGCAGATCAAGCTCGACGAGCTGATCCGGGTGACCCAGGACGCGCACGACGCGCTGCTCGACCTGGAAGAACTCGGCGATCGCGAACTCGCGGCCTTCCGCGCACGGTACATCGCGCTGGCGCAGCGGGCGCGCGAGCGGGGGGACGTGTTGAACGACCTGGCGAGGGAGCTCGGGGCGCGCGACGCCGCGGCGCGCGGGATCGGGACGCAGGCAGGGGCGGCCGACACCGCCGCGCCCGAGGTGCGCGACCTCGCCGCCGACGACCGGGCGGGGCGCGAGCCCTGAGTTCGGAGGGCGGCACACGCCCACGCGGACCATGGCCGACGCTCCCGATCGACGGGGTGGTCAGGTGCAGGGCGGGCGCGAGACCGGATTGCAGCCGGGCGATTTCGCTGACGTCCGGATCCCGGGCAGCGACGAACACGACCTGTACGGCGAGGTCCGCCAGGCGCGCACCTGCCCGACTGACCGCCGACACGGCTGCGCCATGCTGCACGTCCCTGCTGGGAGGTGTCATGACCGGCGATCAACTGTTCATCCGCCTGGCCCGTGCGGTCTCGCGTTTCACCGGCCGGTCGCTGAGCTTCGTGCTCGCGCTCGGCGTGGTCCTGGCCTGCTTGTTCACCGGGCCGCTGTTCCATTTCAGCGATACCTGGCAACTGGTGATCAACACCGCGACCACGATCGTCACCTTCCTCATGGTGTTCCTGATCCAGAACACCCAGAACCGCGAGACCGAGGCGATGCAGATCAAGCTCGACGAGCTGATCCGCGTCAGCCGCGACGCGCACAACGCGCTGCCCGACCTGGAAGAACTGGGCGATCGCGAGATCGACGCGTTCCGTGCACGCTATCGCGCTGGCGCAGCTGGCGCAGCTGGCGCGCGAGCCCGGCGAGGCCATCGACGAGGTCTGGGGCGATATCGGCCCGGCACGCGGGTGAGCCGCGGCCGGTCCGGCGGCCAGGCCCGAAGGCGCTGGCCAGCATCTTCCCCGGCGCGGCGCCGGCGCACGGCGGCGGCTTCGCGGGGCGGGGTGGGTCAGTCGCCGTAGCGCACGTCGACGATGAAGAACCGCGCCGGGCCGGCCGGCAGCTGCACCTCGAACTCGTCGTCGATGCGCTTTTTGAGCATCGCCCGCGCCAGCGGCGAATCGATGCTGATCCAGCCCAGCCTGGCGTCGGTCTCGTCCGGACCGACGATGCGGTAGCGCGCGGTCTCGCCGGTGGACGCGTGCTCGAGCTCGACCTGCGCGCCGAAGAACACCGCTTCTGGATCGGAGGGCGCGGTGTCCACCACGCGCAGCGTCTCCAGGCGCTTGCTGAGGTAGCGCACGCGCCGGTCGATGCCGCCGAGTTGCTTCTTGCGGTAGGTGTACTCGGCGTTCTCCGAACGGTCGCCCTCGGCGGCCGCCGCCGCCAGGGCCTTGACCACCTCGGGACGCTGCACCCGCCACAGGTCGTCGAGTTCGGCCTTCAGCCGCGCATGGCCCTCGCGCGTGACGAGGGCCGTGCTCTTCTCCGGCGGTGGGCGCCAGCGTCCCATGCTCAGCGGCGGCGCAGGCTGTAGTTGAGCGGGCTGTCGACCGGCTGTCCGTCGCTGTCGAGCATGCGCAACTCGTCGCGCGAGACGATCTGGAACAGCCGGTCGGGCTCGTCCTTGCTGTCCGGATCGAGCCGCAGGCGCTGGCCCTGGTCGTCCACGGTCCAGGTGCCGCGTGTCTCGAAGCTGGCGTCGCGCTCCTGGTAGGTCTCGTCCAGGACGAAGCTGCCGTCGGGATCGATCGCCAGTTGCATCTCGATGCCGGGACAATCGGCGCAGGGCAGGATGCCGGCGAAGTCGCCGGCGAAGGCCTTGCGATCGAATCCGGCCGGGTCGGGCCGTTCGTGGTGGACCACGGCACTGGCGTCGGTGCCGGCGGTGCCTGGCGCCGGCGAGGCGTCCCTGGCTGTCGCGGTGGCATCGGGGGCGGCCGGCTCCGGAGCGGAGCGGTCGGCCTGGCAGGCGCTGGCCATCGCGCAGGCCAGCAGGAGGGTCGGGAACAGGGGGCGGGGCGACATGGCGGGACTCCTTGCCGGGGGAAGGGCTTGCTATTTGAGGATGCTGCCGAGCAGTCCGCGGACAATACGGTTGGTGATGGTACGCGCGGCCTGCTTGCCGGCCGCCTGCACCACGCCCTGGCGGCGGCCGGTGCCGAACAGGAACTCGTTGACGGCCTTGCCCATGCCGCTTTCCTGCGCGGCGGCCTGGTCCTTGTCCGATCTCGCGGCGGGCGCACCGGCAGGGGTGGTGGCGGCCTGCGCGCGGCGCGCCAGCAGTTCGGCGGCGGATTCGCGGTTCACGGCGCTGTCGTAGCGGGCGCCCACCGGGCTGGCGGCGCGCAGTTGCGCCCGCTCGGCCCCGGTGATCGCGCCCATGCGGCAGCGCGGCGGCGCCACGAGGGTGTGCTCGACCGGCATCGGCACGGCCCGGTCCTGCAGCGTCGACACCAGGGCCTCGCCGGTGCCGAGCCTGGACAGCGTGGCCGCCACGTCCAGGCCCGGGTTGGCGACGAAGGTTTCGGCCGCGGTGCGCACCGCCTTCTGGTCGCGTGGGGTGAAGGCACGCAGGGCGTGCTGCACGCGGTTGCCGAGCTGACCGAGGATCTCGCCCGGCACGTCGTCCGGGAACTGCGAGCAGAAATACACGCCCACGCCCTTTGAGCGGATGATGCGCACGACCTGCTCGATGCGCTGGCGCAGCGCCGGCGGCGCATCGTCGAACAGCAGGTGCGCCTCGTCGAAGATGAACACGAGTCTGGGCTTGTCCAGGTCGCCCACCTCGGGCAGGGTCTCGAACAGTTCCGACAGCAGCCACAGCAGGAACGTCGAATACAGGCGCGGCCTGAGCACCAGCTGGTCGGCGGCGAGGATGCCGATCACGCCGCGGCCATCGGTCGTGGTGCGCATCAGGTCGTGCAGTTCCAGCGCCGGCTCGCCGAAGAACTGGCGGCCACCGTCCTGCTCCAGCCGCAGCAGCGCGCGCTGGATCGCGCCCACCGACTGGGTGCTGACGAGTCCGTAGCTGGTGGAAATGTCCTTGCGTTCCTCGACCGCCAGGTTGAGCAGGGCGCGCAGGTCGTCCAGGTCCAGCAGCAGCAGGCCGCGGTCGTCGGCCAGCTTGAACACGATGTCGAGCACGCCCGACTGGGTGTCGTTGAGTTCGAGGATGCGCGCGAGCAGGGTCGGTCCCATCTCGCTGACCGTGGTCCGCACCGGATGGCCGAGCTTGCCGTACAGGTCCCAGAGCAGCACCGGGCTGCCCTCCGGCGTCCAGCCGTCCACGCCGATCCGCGCCACGCGCTCGAGCAGGCCGTCGCTGGGGGTGCCGGGCACGGCCAGGCCGGCGACATCGCCCTTCACATCGGCCATGAAGACCGGCACGCCCACGCGCGAGAACCCTTCGGCCAGCGTCATCAGCGTGACCGTCTTGCCGGTCCCGGTCGCGCCGGCCACCAGGCCGTGCCGGTTGCCGTAGCGCGGCAGCAGGAACACCTGCGCGCCATCGCCGCTGGAGATGGCCTTGCCGACAAGAATGGACTGCATGCGCCTGCTTTCTCCGATGGATGCCGGATTCTAGCGCCGTCGTGTGGTCGGCGGCCGGTCCGGGCGGCGTCGCGGGCAGGCCGGGACTGGGCCGTCGTTCCTTGTGGCACCCGGTCGCAGCCGCTAACCTGCCCGGCCCCTCCCGTGGTGCCGGTGTCGATGCCGTTCCTGTCCGTGCCTGCCCTGCGCAGCCTGTTGTTGGCCGCGACGCTGGTGCTTGCCGTCGTACCTTCCATCGCGCAGGCCCAGTCCCGGCGCGCCCAGGCCGCCATCGACGCGCTCAACCAGCGCATGGCCATGGCCGAGACGCGCTATCGCGAGGCGCTGGTGAAGATCGGCAACAACGATCCCGCCGGCCTCGACCAGAGCAATGCGGCGCTGGAGGACATGGAGGACGTGATCGTCGAGTGCGGTCGGATCAAGGGCTGCGGCTCGGGCAACCTGCTGGCGAGCTACAAGCGCCTGCTCAAGGCGCAGGCCGACGCGGCGGCCGGCGTGTCAGGCGACGACCTGGACGAGGTGGCCGGCGAGGAGGGCGATCTGCCGACGGGCGAGGTGCCGGACGCGGCTACCGCCGCCTCGCTGCTTGCCGCCGAGGACCGCCGTTTCCTCGAACTGGTGCAGATGAACCCCGCCGTGCAGGCCGGCATCCGCCGCTGGCTCACCGACATGCGCGTGGCGCTCATCACCAGCCACGAGAACTTCCAGTACATGCAACACCTGATGTCCCCGGCGTTCAAGCGCCGCGGCCTGCCCGAGGCGCTGCTGTTCGGCATCCTGGCCAAGGAATCCAACGGGCGCGTGCACTCGCGCTCGCGCGCCGGCGCGGCCGGGCCGCTGCAGTTCATGCCGGCCACGGGCAGCCGCCTGGGCCTGGGCCCGGACGGCCGCGGGTTCGACACCCGCTACGACCCGCGCGCCTCGGCCGATGCCGCGGCGGTGTACCTGGGCGAACGCTACGCCGAGCTGGGCAACAACATCGAGCTGTGGCTGGCCGCCTACAACGGCGGCGAGGGGCGGGCGCGGCGCGTGCATCGCGAGTTCGGCGGGCGCAGCTTCTGGGAGCCGGACGTCTACAACCAGTTCCCGCCCGAAACCCGCGACTACGTGCCGATGGTGATCGCGGCGGCCTGGCTGTACCTGCATCCGCGCGAGTACGGCCTGGTGTTCCCGCGGGTGGATGCCCGGCCGGCGACGATCGAACTCAAGCGCCCGGCCTCGATCTACGAACTGACCATCTGCCTGGGCAACGGCAATACGCGCGATGGCTACATGCGCGTGCTGCGCAACCTCAACCCGCAATACGAGGCCGAGGCCTGGATTCCCGCCGGCACGCGGCTCAATGGCACGGTGCGCATGGCCGGGCTGTACGAGCGCTGGTGCACGCGTGGCGCGCGCGCGGACCTGGCGCGGCAGCTGGTGGGCAGCGACCCCTCGACCGCGGGCAGGGTGCGCGTGGGCAATGTGGAAGCGGTGACCCTGCCCGATGGCACGGTCCTGCAGCAGGCGGTCGCGGCGCCCGCGCCCCCGGCGCCCGCCGTGCCGGCCACCCACCGGGTGGCCGCAGGCGAGACCCTCGTCGCCATCGCCCGTCGCTACAGTTGCGACACCAAGTCGCTGGCCGCGGCCAATGGCATCAAGCCGCCGCGCTACACCGTGCGACAGGGCCAGCAGTTGAAACTGCAGGGTTGCCGCTGACGCAGGACGCGCCGGCACGGGGGCGCGTCGCGATCTGCCGCGGTGATGCGGCTGGCGACGGCGCGCCGGGGTGGCTACCCGTTCCCGGCCGTTGCGGCGGCTTCGCTCAGTGTGCGAGGTCCGCCACCTGTCCGTGGGCGTGGTCGCCGCGCAGCGCCAGCCCGCGATAGCCGACCTGTTCGGCATGGCCGAAGGCCGCCCCCGCGCCACGGCGCCGCGATTGCGCCGTGGTGTCCGCGCCCAGCTCCAGCCGCGCGCCCAGCCCCGCGAACAGGTAGCGCTCGCCATAGGCCTTCTGCAGCGCCGCGAACGTCGCCTCGCCGGTGCAGTGCCCCGGTGCGATGAACTCGATGTCGAAGCTCGAGAGCGCGTCGATCACGCCGGCGATCGCGGCATCGTCGGCGTTGACGTAGTGGAAGCCGCCAATGACCAGGTGGATGTCCGGATCGATCTTGGCCGCCTCCGCGACGATCACCGGCAGCCCGGGATGCGAGCAGCCGACCACCAGCAGCAGGCCGGCGTCGGTCCGCACCGCGAGCGAGAGTTCGCGCAGCTCGCGGGTGCCGGCGACATCGGACACGGTGACGATCGCCCATACCCCCGGCGCGATCTCGGTGGTGGCCGCATGCGGCCTGAACTTCGCGCCCGGCCAGGCGCTGCCGAACTGCAGCCGGTCCGGCGGGTCTCCGTCGAAATAGCGCTGCCGGGCCGGCAGGTCGGGCTCCTTGCGATAGAAACTCGAGGGCAGGGACGAGCCGTAGATGCCGAAGCCTTCCTGCGGCGCGTGGATCTCCACGTCCGGGTTCGCCGCCAGCACCACGGCCAGGCCGGCCATGTGGTCGGCATGCCGGTGCGACAGGACCACGCTGTCGATGCCGGCCAGGTCGATGCCGGCCGCGCGCACGTTGTGCGCGAACACCTCCGCGTCGTTGCCGGTATCGAACAGGATGCGCCGGCCGCCGGTTTCGATGAGTGCGGCGAACCCCCAGTCCTTGCGCAGGCCGTTGGCATCGCCGAAGGCGTCGTAGAGGACGGTCACGGTCGGCGCCGCGGCATGGGCCGGGGCACAGGCGCCGGCAAGGGCGAGCAGCAGGAGGGCGAGGACGGGCAGGCGCATGGCATCGGGTCGCAGGGATGGACCCCGGAGCCTAGCGCCGCGCGGATGTTCCGGGCCGGCCGCAGCCATGACCCGATGGCATGAGCTTATGCCGTGGTGCGCCGTGCCAGCGCCTGGCCCAGTCGCACCGCGGTCTCGGCCGCCAGCCCCGGTGCCAGCTCGGCCACGCCCGCCGGCAGCAGCACGATCACGGTGGAGCCGTAGTTGAAACGCGCCATTTCCTCGAACCGCGCCAGCACGATCTCCTCGCTGGTCCAGTTGCGTGCGGTGACGCGGTCGCCGTAGGCAGGGATTTCCTCGCCGCTCCAGACCGTTTCCACGCCCGAGACCAGCAGCGCGCCGACCATCACCACGGCCATCGGACCGAAGTCGGTCTGGAAATGGCAGACCAGGCGTTCGTTGCGGGCGAACAGGCGCGGCACCGAAGCCACCGCGTCCGGACCCACCGAGAACAGACGGCCCGGGACGTGCACGGTCTCCAGCAGGCGCCCGTTCCAGGGCATGTGCACGCGGTGGTAGTCCCTGGGCGAGAGGTAGACCGTGGCGAACAGGCCACTGGCGTAGGGCGCGGCGGCTTCCTCGCTGGCCAGCAGTTCGGCCGCGGTGAAGGAGCGGCCCTTGGCCTGGAAGATGCGCCCCTGCTCGATGCGGCCGCATTGGCTGATGCGGCCGTCGGCCGGCATCAGCAGCGTCTGCGGATCGGGATCGGGCACGCGCGCGCCGGGTTTCAGGGCGCGGGTGAAGAAGGCATTGAACGTGGGATAGGCGCGCGGATCCGATTCCTGCGCCTCCGACAGGTCCACGCCGAAACGCCGCGTGACCGTATCGATCAGCCAGGTGCGGGTGCGCGGGTTGTCCGAATAGGCGAGCGAGCGCGCCAGCGACGACAGCAGGCGGTGCGGCAGCACCCAGGTCAGGGCCGTGGACAGCTTCATGGGCCGGGGCTTCCGCTCAGGGCCAGCAGGTCGGCGGCGATCGCCGCCGGGTCGTCCACCGCGCTGCCGGTGACCACACCGGCCATGCGCCCGCGCGGGTCCAGGACCGCCATCGAGGCACTGTGGTCGATCGAATACTGGTCGGCGGGCGCGCCATCGGCGGCCGGCACCTTGGCGAACACCATCGACAGCGAGCGCGTGAACGCCTCCAGCGCGGGGATGTCGGCGGTCGCGGCCAGGGTGTCGCGGTGGAAGGCGTGGGCGTACTCGCCGATGCGGTCGGGCGAGTCGCGCTCCGGATCGACCGAAACGAACAGCACGCGCGGGCGCGTGGACTCCGGCAGCGCTTCCCACTGCCGCTGCGCCTGCGCCAGCTGCGCCAGCGTGGTCGGGCACACGTCCGGGCAGAAGGTGAAGCCGATGAATACGAGGGTCCAGTGGCCGTGCAATTCGCCGGGCATCAGCTGGGTGCCGTCGGACTGCTGGAGGGCGAAGTCGGGCAGCTCGCGCGGCTGCGGGAACAGTTTGACCGCCTGCAGCGACGGCTGCGCCGTGACCGGGTCGGCGAAGAAATGACGGGACGCCAGCAGCCCCAGTCCCGCGGACAGGGCGACCAGCAGCACGATGATGACGGTGCGGTTGAACATCCGTGGTTCCAGGCGGCCGGCCGGCCATGATACCCCGGTGCCGCTATACTTGCCGACCGGCGTCTTTGCCGGGGATAGGCGCGCCATGACCGACGAACTGCACACGATCATCGACCTGATCCGCTACGGCGCCAGCCGTTTCAGCGCGGCCGGGTTGACCTTTGGGCACAGCTACGACAACGCCATCGACGAGGCCACCCAGCTCACGCTGCACGCCCTGCACCTGCCGCACGACCTCGGCCCGGCCTACGGCCAGGCGCGCGTGACCCTGGCGGAGAAGGAAGACGTGCTGGCGCTGTTCCTGCGCCGCATCGAGGAGCGGGTGCCGGCGGCCTACCTGACCGGCGAGGCCTGGTTCGCCGGCCTGAGCTTCAAGAGCGACGCGCGCGCGCTGGTGCCGC
>Ga0233372_1000726_pt1 | contig 14077 bp, 13 predicted proteins | sample ElkDunMinimDraft_4_FD_191538 | JGI IMG/M metagenome (GOLD analysis project Ga0233372, IMG submission 191538) | Fecal eukaryotic communites from dung pellets of Tule Elk in California, USA - Elk Dung D8 | ecosystem: Host-associated > Mammals > Digestive system > Large intestine > Fecal | place... | reverse complement strand
GACCAGGGTGAGCTGCTGGTAGTCCTTCTCGCCGAAGAAGACCAGGTCCGGCCGGGTCAGGTTGATCAGCTTCAGCACCACCGTCAGCACCCCGTGGAAGAAGCCGGGGCGGCTGGCGCCCTCCAGCTCCTCGCCGAGCGGGCCGGGATTGACGCGTACGGCCGGCTCCCCGCCGGGGTAGACCTCGGCCGCCGAGGGGGCGAAGACGATGTCCACACCGGCGCCACGGCAGATCTCCAGGTCGCCTTCGAGGGTGCGCGGGTACTGGTCGAAGTCCTCGCTGGGCCCGAACTGCAGCGGGTTGACGAAGATGGTGACCAGCACGTGGTCGGCCTGCTCGCGGGCCGTCCTGATCAGCTCGGCGTGCCCGGCGTGCAGCGCGCCCATCGTCATCACGACGCCGACGCTGCCTTCGCGGGCGGCCCGTGCCGCCGCCAGCGCGCCGCGGGTCTGCACCAGCTCGGTCATCCGACCTCCTCCTTGCGCCGGTCGGCCAGGACGCCGAGCAGCAGTTCCGCATCTGTCGGCCGCAGCCGGCCGTCGGCGATCGCCCGGTCGGCGGTGCGGCGGGCGAGCGCCAGATAGGCCGGCACCGACTCCGGCGCCACCCGGTCCAGCTCGTCCAGGTGCCCGGCGACCGTCGCGGCGTCCCCGCGGGAGACCGGACCGGTCAGCGCGGTGTCACCGAGCCGCAGGGCATTGTCCAGGGCGGCCCGCAGCAGCGGCGCCAGCACCTTCTCCGGCCGGGTCACCCCGGCGTCGCGCAGCCGGTCCACCGCCTCGTTCACGAGCGTCACCAGGTGGTTCGCGCCGTGTGCCAGTGCCGCATGGTAGAGGCAACGCGCAGACTCATCGATCCATTCCGGTACGCCGCCGAGGTCGGCGACGAGCCGGGTGGCGAGGGTGCGCAGCTGCGGCGGCGCGGTCACGCCGTACGAGATCGCGGGCAGCCGGCCCAGGTCCTCGGGGGTGCCGGTGAAGGTCATCGCCGGGTGCAGGGCCAGCGGGTGGGCACCGGCGGCGCCGGCCGCGGCCAGCGGCGCGAGCCCGTGTGCGCCGGAGGTGTGCGCCACCACCTGGCCCGGGTGCAGCCGGCCCCGCTCGGCCAGGCCGGTGACGACCCCCTCGATCGCGTCGTCCGGTACGGCGATCAGCAGCAGGTCGGTCGCGGCGGTGGCCACCTCGTCGGGGGTCAGCAGGGCGGCGCCGGGCAGCAGCAGGGCGATCCGGTCCCGGGAGACCTGCGAGCGGCCGGAGGCGGCGACGACCCGGTGTCCGGCGGCGGTGAACGCGGCGGCCAGCACGGCGCCGACCCGGCCGGAGCCGATCACGCCGATGGTCAGGGCACGCGGAAAGACCAGGGGTACGGCCGAAGTGGGGGTGCCCGGGGCCACGGCTGCTCCGCCGGGGACGGCCGGGCGCGGCAGAGCGCTCATGGCAGGCGATCCAGTCCTCGATAATTGGGGTACCGGTCGGTCGTAGTATGCGCCGGTGTTACAGCGGTGCGACAAGCGTGTGTGAAAACCTTCACTGACGCCATCGCCTCCGACGATGTGACGCCGCCCGCCGCGAGGCGATGGGCGCCGACGGCGAAAGGGGCAGGGCGATGCCGGTGACCTGGGGCACCGCGATGACCGGGGCGCTCTACGGCCCGGCCGGGTTCTTCACCTCCGGCGCCGGCCCGGCCGCCCATTTCCGGACCAGTGTGCACGCCTCCACCGCCCTCGCCGGCGCCCTGCTGGAGCTGCTCGACCGGGTCGACACCGCACTCGGGCGGCCGGACCACCTCGACCTGGTCGACGTCGGCGCGGGCCGCGGCGAGCTGCTCACCGCGATGCTGACCGCCGCCGGGCCGGCGCTCGCCGCCCGGCTGCGCCCGACCTCCGTCGAACTCGCCCCCCGCCCGCCGGGGCTACCCGCGGCGGTGCGCTGGCAGGACCAACCGCCCGCCGGCATCACCGGACTGCTGCTCGCCACCGAGTGGCTGGACAACGTGCCGCTGGACATCGCCGATCACGGCCCCGCCGGCCCGCACCAGGTGCTCGTCGACCCGGCGACCGGGCAGGAGACGGCGGGGCCGCCGGTCACCGGGGCCGACGCGGCATGGCTGGCACGCTGGTGGCCCGGCGCGGGACGCGCCGAGATCGGGCGTACCCGGGATGTCGCCTGGGCCGAGGCGGTGGCGACCGTGCGCCGCGGGCTCGCCGTCAGCGTCGACTACGGGCACCTGCGCGGGGAACGCCCGGCCGGCGGCACGCTGACCGGCTACCGCCACGGCCGGCAGGTGCCGCCGGTGCCGGACGGCTCCTGCGACGTGACCGCGCACGTCGCCGTCGACGCCGTCGCCGAGGCCGGGGCGGCCGTCGCGGACCGGCCGCCGACGCTGCTCACCCAGGCCGAAGCGCTGCGGGCACTCGGCGTCCGCGGGACCCGGCCGCCCCTGGCGCTGGCCTCGGCCGACCCGGCCGGCTACGTGCGGGCACTCGCCGCCGCCTCGGCCGCCGCCGAGCTCACCGACCCGGCCGGACTCGGCGGCCACTGGTGGCTGCTGCAACCGGTCGGCGTCGACCTGCCGCCGCTCGTGGCACGATGACGGGCATGAGCACTGGAACCGGTGACCTGCGTGAGCTGACCGTCGGCACCGGAGCCGGCCTGGTCCCCGACCGCGGCGACGACCCGCAACTCGGCGCCGACATGGTCCTGAACATCGGACCGCAGCACCCCTCCACCCACGGCGTGCTCCGGCTGAAGCTGGTCCTCGACGGCGAGCGGGTGATCTCCTGCGAGCCGGTCGTCGGCTACATGCACCGCGGGGCCGAGAAGCTCTTCGAGGTCCGCGACTACCGCCAGGTGATCGTGCTCGCCAACCGGCACGACTGGCTCTCGGCCTTCGCCAACGAACTCGGCGTGGTGCTGGCCGTCGAGCGGCTGATGGGCATGGAGGTCCCCGAACGCGCGGTCTGGCTGCGGATGGCGCTGGCCGAGCTGAACCGGGTCCTCAACCACCTGATGTTCCTCGGCTCGTATCCGATGGAGATCGGCGCGATCACGCCGATGTTCTACGCCTTCCGTGAGCGCGAGACGCTGCAGGCGGTGATGGAGGAGGCCAGCGGCGGGCGGATCCACTACATGTACAACCGGGTCGGCGGCCTCAAGGAGGAGGTGCCGTCGGGCTGGACCAGCCGGGCCCGGGCGGCCATCGGCGAGGTCCGCCGCCGGCTGCCGGACCTCGACAACCTGATCCGGCGCAACGACATCTTCCTGGCCCGCACCGTCGGCGTCGGGGTGCTCTCCGCCGCCGACGCGGCGGCCTTCGGCGCCTCCGGGCCGGTCGCCCGCGCCAGCGGCCTCGACTTCGACCTGCGCCGCGATGACCCGTACCTCGCCTACGACCAGCTCGACGTGCCGGTGGTCACCCGCACCACCGGGGACTGCCACGCCCGCTTCGAGGTGCTGCTGGACCAGGTGTACGTCTCCCTCGACCTCGCCGAGCAGTGCCTGGACCGGGTCGACCGCCTCACCGGACCGGTCAACACCCGGCTGCCGAAGGTGGTCAAGGCGCCCGAGGGGCACACCTACGCCTGGACCGAGAATCCACTCGGGATCAACGGCTACTACCTGGTCTCCCGGGGCGAGAAGACCCCCTGGCGGCTGAAGCTGCGCACCGCCTCGTACGCCAATGTCCAGGCGCTGGCCGGCCTGCTGCCGGGAACGCTGGTCCCGGACCTGATCTCGATTCTCGGCTCGATGTTCTTCGTCGTCGGCGACATCGACAAGTAGCGCCACGCGGCCGGCCGGGCCCTCCCGTCGGGGAGGGCCCGGCCGGCCCCCGTGCGCACGCAGTGCCGCCGGCCCTCGGCGTCGTCGGATCGGGTTGTTGCCGTCGCCGTCGCCGCGGGAGCGTTGGCGTCAGCGCCGGCCGCGCCAGCCGCCGAGGGTGGCGATGCCGATGATCCAGCCCACGAAGAAGCCGTACGTCGCGCCGGAGCCGGCCGCCTGGAAAGCGCCCAGCAGCGACGGATTGGAGTGGATCAACGCGGTGAGCAGCGCGGCGAAGGCACCGGCGAAGACGTACGACGCCCAGCCGGCGAAGAACTGACTGAGGGTGCCCCGGGCACGCGCGAGCTGTGAACCGGGGAGCAGGAAGAGGAAGAGGGCGGTCAGCGCGACCACCAGAATGGCCCGCAGGTCCGTGGCGAAGACGTCCTGAATGGAGTCGTTCGAATCGAACCGCCACGCGGGCCAGGCGAGGAGCCGCAGGAACCAGCCGCCCGCCGTGTCGCTGTCGGTGTTCTCCTGGGCCCAGTCGACATACCAGGGGCTGCCGAAGACCAGGACGAGCACGAGGGCCGCGAGGGTCCCCGCGCCCGGTGCACTCTTGTAACGGTTGGTGAGAGCCATGAATGCGAATTTCCCAATGCAAACATGGCGGCAAACCTCCGGCCGTCACGGCCTCGGTGGCCGACCGGTCAGCGCCCGGAGTGCCGCATCAGATAGTCGATGAAGGCGGCCCGCAGCAGCGGCTCCGATTCCTCGTACCCGTGGCCGGTGAACTGGCGCCAGAGCGCCACCGCCTCGTCGACCTCGTTGCCGATGGCGTTCGGGGCGCCGTCCAGGGAAGCGGCCTCGTCCGCGTTCGGCAGATGCTGGATGACGTCCCAGAAGAAGCCGGCGTCGCGCCGGTCCCGGGCCAGCTCGAAGGCCCGTTCCCGCAGTTCCTCCGTGGAGAGGGCGTCCAGTTCGGCGAAGGACTGGGGGCCGACACGCGAAGACGGTGATTCGGTCATGGTCCGAGCCTAGCGCCGCGAACCGCCCCGCGCCCGCGGCGGACGCCGGGGCGCGCGGGTACACCACGGCCGACTCCGGTGGCGCCGCCCGGCAGGGCGCTCAGCGGCTGGGACCACCCCAGCGCGGGGCCTGCTCCCACCAGTTCTGTTCCTGCTCCCAGCGGGTCGCCTCCCGGGGCGCCGGCTCCGACTCCACGGCCCGCTCCGGCAACAGCGGATGCCAGGACGGGTTTGTGGTCCCCCGGAGCGAACCCCAGTCGGTCTCGTCGACGGTCGTGGGCCGGACAGCGGCGACCGCCGAGCGCGGCCGGCCCCGCCATTCCACCAGACGGGTGACGATCAGGCCGAGGCCGAGCGCGGCCGCGCCGACGGCGTACCGGCCGGCGGAGGCATCCGGCAGCAGCGCGAGGCCGAGGACGAGCGTCACCAGCACGGCGGCCAGAAAGGTGCCGGCGATGCCACCGCGGCGGCCGAAGGCGCTGGCGCCGCCGAGCATCGCCACACCGAAGCCGAGGATCGTCCAGTCGAAGCCCGGGGAAGGCGCCACCGTGGTGGTGGCGGTGGCGGCGATCAGTGTGCCGGCCGCCGCCGCCAGGACGGTGGACGCGGACAGGGCCAGCACCGTCAGCACCGCCGCGGCGACGCCGCGACGCAGCGCCGGATCGCCGACGGGGCGGTACCGGCCCAGCACGCGCCGCAGCGCACCGACCGCTCCGAAGAGCCCGCCGAGCAACGCGACGGCGGCGAACCCGGCGAAGAGCGGCAGGGCCTTCTCGGTCGGTTCGAATCCGCCCGCGACAGCGGCGGCCGGGCGCTGCTGGACGAGGACCACGACCGCGCCGGCCGCGGCCAGCCCGGCGGCCCAGCCGGGCACGTGCAGGACGACAACGACCAACCCGAGGAGGAGCCCGCCGACGGCCGCGGCGACCAGCACCGGCGCCGTCGCGGTCACCACCCCCTGGTCACCCTGCTCGGCGAAGTGCAGCGCCGACGCCACCGTCACCGGCCCGATCGCCAGGTTCGGGGCGGCGGTGCGCAGGCTCAGCCCGGCGGCCAGCCCGAGCAGCCCGATCGCCACGACGGCGACGAGCAACGTGTCGAGCCCGGCGCCACGGAACAGTTCCGGCCGGTCGCGGTGCAGGTATACGGCGAGCAGGACGACCGCGACCAGCAGCAGCGCCTCCCAGCCCAGGTGCACCAGCAGCCGGTCCCGGCCCGGCTCCGGCTCCGGCTCGGACTGGGCGACGGCGGCGGAAACGCCGGTGGAGGCGGGCCGGCGTACCGGCTCGGCCGGGGCCTGCGGTCGCGCGGTCTCCTCCGGCTCGGCCGGGTACTGCCCGTAGGCCGGTTGTTCGTACATGCGCCACGCCTCCACACCGGTCCGGTGACCGGGACGCGGGCCGCCTGGCACGGCGCCGCCCGACCCGGTCGAACGGCCGGTCCCACCCATCCGATCCGAAGATCACCATGAATGTGTCCCGGTCGGTGGCACGCTACTCCCGGGTGGACACCCCGTCACCCCGAGATGGCGGATTGATGACTGTCAGGCTCAGCCGGCGCGTTCGCCGCCGGCCCGCTCGGGACGCTCACGGTCGTCGCGGCCCCGCTCGTCATCGGGCTGCTGCGGCACCCGGCACGAGCGCTCCAGCCAGAGGGCGGCAAGCATCAGCGCGGCGGCGGCGAGCAGACCCGCCACCGCGACGGGCAGATCCTCGGCGGCGGCCCGGGTCGGCTTCAGGAAGAGCCAGCCGCTCAGCGCCGCGTAGCCGCCCGCGAAGATCGCGCCGGCCAGCGCGGAGGCCTTGGCCAGCACCACGAAGCGCGCCACCAGCAGCGGATTCACCGGTTCGTGGCCGGGCCTGCCGGCGATGCGGGCCCGGGTGCTGTACGCCAGGTAGCCCTCGATCACGGCCAGCCCGGCCAGAGTCACCACCGGCAGCCAGGGCAGCGGCGGCAGGTAGGAGTACGCGGCGGTCACCAGCAGCCAGATCAGCGCCGCGGCTGCCAGCGCTGCCACCGCGAGCGTCGCCGGACGGGTCGGTCCCATCCGGGCGGGATCCGATCCGGGCGGGCGCGCCTGCGGCTGACTCATGACTCCGACTCTAACGGCAGTTCCGGACGAGGGCTCAGACCGAGCGCGTCACCCGCGACCGGCTCGGCGTTGAGCAGGTCGGTCAGCCAGCCGTGCCCGGGCAGCCGGCCGTAGGGCTGGATGTCGATCCACGGGCGGAGCACGAAGGCGCGCTGGTGGGCCCGCGGATGCGGCAGGGTCAGCTCGGGGTCGTCGCGCAGCACCGGTTCCCCGGCGTCGTCCCAGACGGCGATGACGTCGACGTCGAGCGTACGGGGACCGAAACGGCGCTGCGGGTCGCGGACCCGGCCGCCGGCCGCCTCCAGCTCGCGGACCCGCTCCAGCCAGTACCGGGCGTCGGCGCCGGCGCGGCGGACCAGGACGACCGCGTTGAGGTACGCGGGCTGGTCGGCATCGCCCCACGGCGGGGTCTCGTAGACGCCGGAGGCGAGCAGCAGCTCGTCGCCGAGGCCCGCGACGGCGGCGCGCAGCGTGGCGATGCGGTCGCCGAGGTTGCTGCCGAGCGCCAGGATCGCCTGACTCATGCCGTCCGCCCTCTCGTCATGGTCACCGACACGTTCGCGAACTCGTGCGCGATCGGAGCCTGCGGCTTGTGCACGGTGACCGTTGCCCGCCCGACCCGGGCGTCGGCCAGGCAGGCGGTGAGCAGCCGGTCGGCGAGGGTCTCGATCAGGTCGACCGGGTCGCCCGTGATGATGGCGACCAGCGCGTCGGCGAGTTCGCCGTAGTGCACGGTGTCGGCTACGTCGTCGGAGCGCGACGCCGGACCGAGGTCGAGTTCGAGTACGACGTCGACGACGAAGTCCTGCCCGTCGCGGCGCTCGAAGTCGTACACGCCGTGGTGACCGCGGGCCCGCAGGCCGGTCAGGGTGATGCGGTCGGTCATGCCGATTCCTCTCTGCTGGGCAGCCGGGGTCCGCCGGTGGCGGCCCAGACGGCCAGGGCGTCGACGGTGCCGCGGACGTCGTGCACGCGGACGCCCCAGGCGCCGGCGGCCACGGCGAGCAGGCTGGTGGCGGCGGTGGCGACGTCGCGTTCGGCCGGCGGCCGGGGCGTGCCGTCCCCGGCGGCGAGCAGCCGGCCGAGGTAGTTCTTGCGGCTGGCGGCGAAGAGCAGCGGCAGGCCGAGGTCGAGCAGCTCGGGCAGGCGGGTGCTGAGCTGCCAGTTGTGGTCGGCGTTCTTGGCGAAGCCGAGCCCGGGGTCGATGATCAGCCGGTCGGCGGCGACTCCCGCGGCGAGGGCGGCGTCGACACGTTGGCGCAGTTCGGCGCGGACGTCGGCGACAACGTCGTCGTAGACGGCCAGCTCCGTCATCCGCCGGGAGTGGCCGCGCCAGTGCATGAGCACCCAGGGGCAGCCGGCGTCGCGGACCACCCGGCTCATGTCGGGGTCGGCGAGCCCGCCGGAGACGTCGTTGACGATCGTGGCGCCGGCGGCGAGGGCGGTCTCGGCGACGGCGGCGCGGGTGGTGTCGATGCTCATCGGCACGCCGGCGGCGGCGAGGGCGCGGATGACGGGCAGCACCCGGGCGATCTCGGTGGCGGCGTCGACGCGCTCGGCGCCGGGCCGGGTCGACTCGCCGCCGACGTCGATCAGGTGCGCGCCGTCGGTGTGCAGCCGGATGCCGTGCGCCACCGCCTGGTCCAGGTCGGTGTACCGGCCGCCGTCGGAGAAGGAGTCGGGCGTGACGTTGAGGACGCCCATCACGACGGGGAAGTCCGCCCGCACCAGATCAGTCACCGCATGACGGTACCGAGCCCGGCACCGGCCGCTCTCCAGGTGGTGGCGGCCGGTCCGGCCGGCCGGGCACGCGACCGCGCCCCCGGCCGGCCGCCACCCGGACGCGCCGCCGGGCCGCCGGCCGCCCCCGGCGCAACGATTAGCACAGGTGTACGATCGGACAGGCCGTCACGGACGGGCATGTCCATCGTTTGATCGCCCAGACGGCACCGCTTGTTACAGACAGGACCGCGCCGTACGCTTTGGAACTGCCCAGCACTGAGACGGCAAGGCGGAAAGGGATGACCGAAGCGGGACAAAGCGCCCAGATTTCATCACCACCAGTGATGATCGTCCGACGCAGCGTCAATGGCGACCTGCTCGCCGAACTTTTCCGCCCGGTTTTCCAACTGCAGTGCCGCGGCCCCCGCCGCGGCTAGGGGAGGTAGTCCAATGATCGCCACACAACTGCTGGAAACGGTGTTGGCGAGCGGCGCGCTGCACCTCGACACCTTCGCCGGCACGCCCCTGGCCGCCGACCCGAAGGGCATCGACACCTCCGGGATCGTCACGTTCTTCGCGAGCAAGATCGCCCCGATCCTGCTCGCCGTGCTCGGCGTCATCTTCATCGGCCGGGCCAGCCGCGGCGAGATCTCCAAGGTGCTCACCAGCTCCGCGATCGCCATCGTGGGGCTCGCCTTCATCGCCGGCGCCGCCACCCTCTTCTTCGTGGGTGACTACCTGATCAACCTGATCTTCGAATAGGTCCGGCGACCATGCGGCTGCGCACCGACGACGACATCTACCGGGCCCGCCTGGTCTATCTCGGGCCGCCCGGCTACACGCTGCCCGTGCACCTGCCCTACGCGCAGTACGGCCTGTTCATCCTGCTCGTCCCGCTCTACATGTTCATCCACTGGCTTCTCACGTTCAACGTCGAACTCTTCCCGGCCTGGGAGATCGCCCTGGCGATCGTGACCACCTCGTTCATCTTCCGCCACGTCGACCCGGACCGGCCGGCGCGGATGGTCATCCGCACGGCGCTGACCGACTGGCGGCGTACCCGGGAACCGGCGGTCGAGCAGCGCGATCCACGTCTGACGGCGAGCCGGATCCGCATCCGGGAGGAGTTGGCATGAACCATCGGACGAGGAGCGCGGCGACATGCCCCGACTTCCCCCACCGGACCCGGACACCGGCCGGCAGGACCTTGGCGCACCCAGTGGAAGCGAGGCGTAGGTCGAGCATGTGGCGCAACCCCGCGGCATCCCCCACCCCGGGTCGGCGGACGCCGGCATGATGCCCCCACCTCCGCCGGGCGCACGCCCGGGACGGCAACCGTCCGGCACCAACGGTGACGGTGAGCAGTCGCCCGACTACGACGCGGCGCAGGAGCAGGTCCGCGGTCCGGGATTCGGCCGCGTCGCGGTCTTCCAGGCACCTCAGACGCTGCGCGGCCGTCCGGTGCCGACCGTGGCACCACCGCGGGCCCCGGCGGCCCCGACCGGCAACGACGACATCGACTCCCCGTTCCTCGATCTCTTCGGCGGAGCCGTCGGTGGCCGCCCTGCCCAGGTCGCCCTCCCCGCCGGCGCCGTGCCCGTGCCGAGCGCCCCGGCACCGACGACCACAGCCCCGGCCGCGCCCAGCCCGGCAGTCGACGCGACCGTCGGCTCCGCGTACGCGGTGCCGCCGACCCCCGGCCGGGAAACCGCCGCTGCCTCGGCGCCGCTGGTGGTACCGGCGGTGGTCGGCGAGCCGCTGGAAGAGCCCGCCCCCGCGCCACTTCCGCGGACCCCGATCCCGATGCCGGCCACGGCACCGCCCGCCGCGATCGCCGCCGACCCCGCGCCCCGGCGTGTCCGCGGCCGCATCCCCTCCGTCCGGCACCCCGCCGACCCGCCCGGTGTCACCGACCCTGAGCCGCCGCAGCCGGCCGCCGCGCCGCCCGCAGGCGACCGCGACCGGAGCACCGACCGGGCCGCGCCGGCCCCCGCCCCGGCCCCGGCCGAACGGCGCCGCCCGGACCGCGCGGCCCGCAAACCGAGGCAGGCCGTGCGGGCGCCGAAGTTCAAGTTCGGCGACCGCGATCCGATGGTCGAGCTGGCCATCACCGAGATCGCCGGGCACCTGACCTTCACCGCGAACACCGTCACCGCCTGGTACTGGCTGCCCGAGGTGCGGTGGGCCTTCCGCCCCGACGCCGAACGGGAGGCGCTGCTCGCCGCCATCTCCGAGCAGTACGCCGGCCTCGCCGGGTTCCGGCTGCACCTGCGCCGCACCACCCGTCCCTTCCCCGCCGACGAGTGGGCGCGCACGATGGACGCGCACACCGCCACCCCGCTGCCCCCGGTGCCGGGCAGCCCGGACTGGGGCGACCATCTCGTCGCCGCCCAGCGGCACCTGCTCTCGGTCAACCACGCCGAAGGGCAGACGTACCTCGGGGTCACCTTCGCCCGGCGCTCCCTCGGCGACACCTTCAGCGAACGGATCCTGCGCACCTTCGGACGCGGAGTGGCCGAGGGAGAACGGCGCAAGCTCGGCCGTACCGTCGAACAGTTCGACGAGGTGCTGGCCTCCTTCGGGATGCGTGGACGCCGCGCCACCGCCCAGGAGATGGAGTGGCTGCTCTTCCGGTCGGTGGCGCTCTGCATGTCCCCGCCCGGCCGGCTCTCCCCCGTCGCCGACGGCAAATGGGAGACCGGCGACCTGCTCGCCCTCACCGAGCAGATCGAGCGTTACCGCACCCCGTACGGCTCGACCGTCAAACTCGTCGACCGGATGAGCGGCGAGGAGCAGCACGTCGCGGTCCTGACCGTCGGACGGATGGAGCCGCTGGAGATCCCGGAACGGCACGAGCCGTGGCTGCACTTCCACGAACGGCTGCCCTGGCCGATGGAGCTCTCCAGCCGGATCGACATCCTCGGCCCGAGCGACTCGTTCCGCAATCTCGAACACCGGCTGCGGATGATCCGCTCCCAGCAGCTCGACTACGCCGAGCACGGCATCGACGCGCCACCCGAGCTGGACCGGCTGGCCCAGCGGGCACTGGTGATCGGTGACGAGATGACAACCGGACTGCCGGTGGAGTCGGCCCGCGCGCACGGCTGGCACCGCATCGCCGTCGGCGGGAGCACCCGGGAGGAGTGCCTGGAGCGGTCCCGGCGCCTCATCCAGCTCTACAGCCGCGAACTGCGGATCTCGCTGCAGCACCCCAAGAACCAGGACTGGCTGGCCCGCGAGTTCATCCCCGGCGAGCCGATCGCCAACACCGGCTACCTGCGGCGGATGCCGGTCAACCTGCTCGCCGCCGCGCTGCCCCAGGCCGCCTCGACCGTCGGGGACCGCCGCGGCGACCTGATCGGGCGTACGGCCGGCACCTGCCGACGGCCGGTCTTCCTGGACCTGCACTTCCCGATGGAGGTACGCGAACGCTCCGGGCTGGCGGTCTTCGTCGCCGAGCCCGGCGGCGGCAAGTCCACCCTCCTCGGCGCGCTGGGCTACCTGGCGGCCCGCCGGGGCGTACAGGTCACCCTGCTGGACCCGTCCGGGCCGCTGGCGCGGCTGGCGGCCATGCCGGAGCTGCGGCCGTACGCGCGGGTGCTCAATCTGACCGGCTCCGAGCAGGGCACGCTCGCGCCCTACTCGCTGATCCCGACCCCGTCGCGGGGCGAATTCCCCGCCGGCCCGGCCGGCGACCGCGAGTACGGCATCGCCGTCTCCAACGCCCGTGCCGAGCGGCGGATGCTCGTGCAGGACATCTGCATGATGCTGGTCCCGCCGCAGGTGGCGCGGGAGGCCTCGACGGCGACGCTGCTGCGCCACGCGGTGCGCCAGGTCCCGGCGGAAGAGACCTCCACCCTGGATGACGTCGTCGCCTGCCTGGCCAAGATGGACGACGACGCGGGCCGCGAGCTGGCGAACCTGCTGCTGGACACCGCCGAGATGCCGCTGGCGCTGCTCTTCTTCGGCCGGCCGCCGGAGGGGCTGCTCGGCGCCGACGCGGCGCTGACGGTCATCACGATGGCCGGGCTGCGACTGCCCGACCTCAAGATCGAGCGGGAGTACTGGTCGGCGGAGGAGTCGCTGGCACTGCCGATGCTGCACACCGCCCACCGGCTGGCGGTACGCCGCTGCTACGGCGCGCCGATGGCGACGCGCAAGCTGGTCGGCCTCGACGAGGCGCACTTCATGGAGGGGTGGCGCTCCGGGCGTTCATTCCTGGTGCGGCTGGCCCGCGACTCCCGCAAGTGGAACCTCGCGGCGCTCGTCGCCTCACAGAACCCGCGCGACATCCTCGGCCTCGACGTGCAGAACCTGGTCTCCACGGTCTTCGTCGGGCGCATCGCCGAGGACGCCGAGATCGCCTCGGAGGCGCTACGGCTGCTGCGGGTGCCGGTCGACGACGGTTACGAGGCGACCCTCGCCTCGCTCTCCGCCGCCGACAGCTCCTCCTCCTCCCGGCTCGGTTTCCGGGAGTTCGTGATGCGCGACGTGGACGGGCGCGTGCAGAAGGTCCGGGTCGACGTCTCGTACGTCGAGGGGCTGCTGGACCACCTCGACACCACCCCGGCGTCGGCGAAGGCCATCACCTCGGCCCTGCCGCAGCTCCTGTCGGACCTGGAGGACTGAGATGTCCCGCCCGGGTGTCCGCGCCGCATCGTTCCTGCTCGCGCTGGCGCTGCTCGCGATGGCCACTGTCTCCTGGCCCTTCACCGGCTCGTCGGCCCAGGCGGCGCCGGTCACCTCGGTGAGCGGCGCCGCGCCGCTGGCGGCCGCCCGCGCCGACCTCTGCAGCACCAAGGAGTGGCAGGCGAACTTCCGGGACTGTGTCGACCGGCTCCAGGACGTCACGGAGGATCAGGTCACCTGCCGGAACGCGCCGACTCCCGGCAGCCCCGACTCCGGTCTGGCGGGCTGGTTCGCCGGCCGCCCGGACTCCTCCCGCGAGCCCGGCCCCCGCGGGCTCTACAGCGAGTACGGCTACGCCGGATACAGCTACAACACCTATGACGTCGACGCCGGCTGCGCCACCTCCGTGGTGCACCCGGACTACCAGGTCAGCACCATGATCGCCAACGGCGAGTTCATGTTCGCCACGGCGATCATCGGCGCGTCGAACGCGCTGCGGGAACGGGCCTGGGATCCGGGGACCATGTGGGCCTGGGCGGATCCGCTCGTCGAGAAGGCGACCCGCGCGGTCTACGACAAGGTGTTCAGCGTCTTCGGGGTGATCACCCTCTGCGTTGTCGGGCTCTATCTGCTCTGGCGCTCCCGCCAGTCCGAGATGAGCAGCGCGATGACCACCGCCGGCTGGGCCCTGCTGATCATGGTGGCGGTGACGGCGATCGCGGCGTGGCCGGTGAAGTCCGCCAACCTCGCCGACCAGACCCTGATCTCCACCCTCGGGGTGGTGCACGACGCCGTCGGCCCGACCAGCCAGAACATCCCTCCGGGCCAGTGCGTTCTGCCGGACCCG
>Ga0233372_1000725_pt1 | contig 14089 bp, 13 predicted proteins | sample ElkDunMinimDraft_4_FD_191538 | JGI IMG/M metagenome (GOLD analysis project Ga0233372, IMG submission 191538) | Fecal eukaryotic communites from dung pellets of Tule Elk in California, USA - Elk Dung D8 | ecosystem: Host-associated > Mammals > Digestive system > Large intestine > Fecal | place... | reverse complement strand
AGCAATAGCATATCCTTACGGAAAATATCCAAAGAAAATAGCAGCAGAAAAAGAAGCTTTTTTTAAAGTTTTAGAAAAAAATCAAATGTTTTTTGCTTTACGAATTGGAAATCGAGTAAGTAAATTTCCTTTCAAAGATAAATTTGAAATTCAACGAATCGACATCAAAGGAGAAGATTCTCTTTTTAAATTTAAGCTTAAACTAAAATTCGGTAAATTAAAATTATTTTAAATTTCGTTGAAGTAACATCAATTTTACGTAACGCGAAAAAACGCCGTAGGCATTAATACTCGCAACAGCAAGTCCAGGAACACCGTCTAAAAAACCACGTTTTAAAACATAACCCGAAAAAAATCGGTAAAAAGGTTTAAATACCAAATGAAAATAAGTGACTTTCTTTTTCTTTTTAAAAGATTCTCCAGCCTGAAACCATGCGTACGAATCTTTCTTACTTAAAAAATGAAATAAACCTTTATATGTATAGTGAATCATAAAGTTTTTTAAGATTCCAATACTTCCATGTACGTGAAGTTTCTCGTGAACATCGCCTGTAAAATGTACGTTGTCGTTTTTTACTAATCGAACCACTCGGTCCACTTTATGATACAAAAAACGATTCATATAAAAATGTGGAAACTGGAGTTTGTAACCAGAATGTTTCGGATTATTTATCGTTTTAATGATTTCGTACTGCAATTTTTTCGAAACACGTTCGTCACCGTCAATAAATAAAATCCAATTACCAGTTGCGTATTCTATCGCAAAATTTTTCTGAGCCGAAAAATTATCGAATTTTCGTTGAACCACTTTACAACCAAAGTTTTCTGCAATCTCTTTTGTACGATCTGAACTAAACGAATCTACAACAATGATTTCATCTGCAAATGCAACTGAATTTAAAGCATCTTCAATGTAAGTTTCTTCGTTATAAGTTGGTATGATTACAGAAATTCTGTTCATTATTTATGAATTTGTTAAGTGTTCGGATTTATCAAAAATACGTATCTTTGCAATATTATGCAAAAGAATATTTCAGTTATTATATCGACATATAATTCTCCCGAATGGCTTAAGAAAGTAATTTGGGGTTATAACACGCAAACCTATCGCAATTTTGAAATGGTGATTGCAGATGATGGTTCTCGCCAAGAAACGATTGATATGATTGATGAATTACGAAAAGAAGTTTTTTATCCGATTATTCACGTTTGGCACGAAGATAATGGTTTTCAGAAATCGCAAATTTTAAATAAAGCAATTCTTGCTTGTACAACAGATTATATTATGATGTCTGATGGCGATTGTATTCCTCGTCCAGATTTTGTGGAACAACATATAAAATTCAGAGAAGAAGGTTATTTTTTATCTGGCGGATACCACAAACTACCGATGGATTTATCGCATAAAATAAATAAGGAAGATATTTATTCCGATAAATGTTTTGATGTTTCTTGGTTGAAGAAAAACGGAATGAAAGCTTCATTTAAAAATCATAAAATTGATGCTTACGGTGTAAAAAGTTCTGTTTTAAATGTATTAACTCCTACAAATCCAAGTTGGAATGGACATAATGCTTCGGGTTGGAAATCGGATATTTTAAAAATAAATGGTTTTGATGAACGCATGCAATACGGTGGACAAGACCGTGAATTAGGTGAGCGTTTAGTTAATCTAGGCATTAAGCCAAAACAAATCAGATACTCGACAACTTGTTTACATTTAGATCACAAACGTGGTTACGCTACAAAAGAATCTATTGAAAAAAATCAGAATATTAGAAAAGAAACAAGATCTTCGAAAAGACCTTGGACTGATTTTGGTATCGTAAAAAAATAAACTTATAAATTATTTTTTAAAAATTCATTTAACTCCGGAATAATCATTTCTGGAGTTAATTTTTTATATAACTCATGCGGATTTTTCTCGATTTCTTTGCGTTCTTCATGAGAAAATTCTTTATATAAATTCGGAAGTTTTTCTAATAAATGTATTGATTGATGAAATTTCCCATCTTCAAAACTTGCCCAAAAATCTTTATTTACATAAGGAGAAAAAATCGTATAAGTTGGTTTATTTAAAGCTTTTGCAATATGTACGCTTCCGCCTTCATTAGAAACTAAAACGTCAGCTTGGTTCATGATTTTTATAAAATCGCGAATCGTTGGTGCGTTAAATTCAAAAATAACTTGTTCTTTATTTTTGCAAAGTTCATATATTTTTAAAGCTTCAGATTTTTGATTTGGCGCGTAGTTAAAAAGAATATTAACATCAAAATTTTCTGCAATAAAATCACTTAATGCAGCAACATATTCATACGGCATTGATTTTTGCGGCGTACTTCCTAAAACACCTAAAACTATTGTTTTCTTTGAATTTTTTGTAGGAATTAATTTTTCGCTTTTTTCTGCTTCTGATAAATAGATTTTCGGTTCGTAATCAAACGAAGTAAACCCATCGATTTGTTTTAATAACTGAATACGATCTTCAATTGCTTTTCCTGCAATATGTGTTTTTTCTTTTAATAACGTAACCGGATTTGTATAATAACCTAAATTCCCTAGCTTTTTTCGACTGTTATTACCGACTGTGATTTTAGCATTAGAAAATTTACAGATGATTCGAGATTGAAATTTTGAATACGGGTCTAAAATTACATCGTATTTTTCGTTTCTGACTTCTTTAATCTTTTTGAATAAATTCGGGAGTTTTTTTAGTTCTTTTTCTTTAATCGGAATAATTTTATCTATATTCGGATTATTGATTAGAACACCAGTCGTAAAATCATAAGCCATAAAATGAATTTCGCTATCAGGAAATTGCTTCTTGAAGTTGTTTGCTAAAATTGAACTTATCAAAACATCACCGATGCGTTTGTTTTGAATAATTAAAACTTTTTTCATAAATAAGAATTCATTTTTTACCGACTTACATCTTAAATCGTAACTTTGTGCAAAGTACTATTTTTTATAGTTTCAATCCAAATATATTTACAAGTGAAAATAATTATAAATTCAAAATATCTTCCATTAAAAAATGAAATCGAGCAATTGATTTTAAATTATCACACGCAAGGAAAACTTTTGGTAAAAGGTGCTCGCAATAGTATCAAAACAAATTTTTTGAATGAGAAGGAAGTTAATTTGAAATATTTTGCAAAGCTTGGATTTATAAAAGGTTTGATTTATACTTTTTTTCGTCCTTCAAAAGCGAAACGTTCTTTTGAATATGCAAATTATCTTTTGGAACATCAGATTTTAACTCCTAATCCGATTGCTTTTTCAGAAGATTATAAAAATGGGTTACTTGCCGAAAGTTTTTATATTTCGGACCATATTAATTATGATTTTACTTTTCGTGAATTAATTCATGATCCGCTTTTTCCAGAGCGCGATTTAATTATTGAACAATTTACAGAGTTTACTTTTAAATTACATGAAGCTAAAGTCAATTTTTTAGACCATTCACCTGGAAATACATTGATTGTAAAACGAGAAAATTCGAAATATGATTTTTATTTAATCGATTTAAATCGAATGAAATTTGAAAATATGTCCATTGAAAAACGAATGGATAATTTTAAAAAGATGTGGATTTCTAAACATATGGTAAAAGTTATTGCTAAGAAATATGCCGAATTATCAAACGTAAATGAAAAGCAATTGTTTGATTTATTGATGCAATCAAGTCAGCAATTTAAACGAAAAATCGCCAAGAAAAAATATTTAAAACGTAAACTAAAACGTTAGAAAATTTCAAAATCCTATAATGAATGTTTTATAGGATTTTTATTTTTTTTTATTGAATAGTAAGTTTGTTTTTAGAAACACGATGATTAAACGATTGAATGTAAGCTTTTATAAAGCGTTCCATTTTCTGTTTTATTTCAGGATTTTTATTCGCTAAATCATCTTTTAACAACGGGTCAATTTTCCAATTATAAAGGCCTAAAGTTTTTGTTCCATCAAAAGCCAAGTAATAATCGCCCATTTCTAAATTATAGACATTATCTAAATAATTCACAACAAAATCATCTTTTGATTTATAAGATTTACCGTAAGATATAATTTTAGCATTCAATTGTAAATAGTCCATTAAGCTTGGTAGAATATCGATTTGTTGAAAATTTTTCTCGTCGACTGCAATCATTGTTTCATCATTAGGGACGAAAAATAAAATCGGAATTCTAAATTTACCTACATTGTTTTTGTATTCAAGTTCTTCTCCTGTTGACGACGTATGGTCTGAAGTTATCACAAAAATAGTATTTTCATACCAAGGCATTTTTTTAGCTGTTTTAAAAAATTCGTTTAATGCAAAATCTGTGTACGCAATAGATTCGTGAATTTCAGTTGTTCCTTTCGGGAATTTATTTTTGTATTTTTCTGGAATTGTAAACGGTGCATGAGAAGAAACCGAAAATAAGGTTGTGAAAAAGGGTTGTTTGAAGTTGTTTAATTGTTTTGCAAAAAACTGCATAAAATCTTCATCAAAAACACCCCATTTTCCGTCAAATGATTCGGGTCCAATATATTCATTTTTTCCAAAATAAGTATCAAAGCCAGCTACATTTGCATATTTATCAAAGTTTTGGCTTCCGTTAAATGCGCCATGAAAAAACGAAGTTTCATACCCATTTTCTTTTAAAATTTTAGGTAATCCGTTCACTTCATTTAATGCATAACCTGATGAAATAATACTTTTATTCATTAACCCTGGAATGCTCGAAATAGTTGAAGGAACCGCATCAATCGATAACTTACCGTTTGCAAAAGCATTTTTAAAATAATAACTTTTTTGAATTAAAGAATCTAAAAATGGAGTTTGTCCACGTTGTATGTTTTCGTTTCCGAAACTTTCTAGAATTATTAAAACAACATTTTTTTTATTGTATTCTGGATACGTAAATGTTTGTATTGGATTAAATATGGATTCAGCTTCAGCTTCATTGAAATATTTTATTTCTTTAAGATTTTCTTTTTTGCTTAACGTTTTCATAATCGAAAATGGCGTGTTTAAAACTAAGGCAGAACTTCCGATTGGTCCGTAATTTGTTGCATCTACCAAACTTATTGGTTTTCTGCCAATTCCTCTTCCTGATATAAAAAGTAATCCAACAACAAATAATAAAGTTACATAATTACCTGATTTTGAAAATGTTTTTACGTTTTGATATTTGATTTTTTTTAAGCAGAACCAAAATGCAAATAATGAAATTATCATTAGTATTGGAATTTGCCAATAATCTTTAATGTACGAAATTAGTAAACCTCCGATTTCGTTTGTCATACCATCGGCTGTAATTATAGAAAAAGAACTTCGTCTTCCAATAAAACGAAAATATTCATAATCTATAAAATTGGAAGTTAATATAATTCCATTAATGATGAAAAAACTATAAAAAAGAAAATTTTGATATCTTTTATTTTGTTGAAGTTTTCCTGGAATTAAATGTAAAATTGCAAATAAGATATTGATATAACCTAATATTGCTAAATCGAACATCAATCCGCCAAGGAAAATTTTTAAATTTATTTCTTGAAAAAAAGATTGATTATAAAAGTAAAATCCGATTCTAATTAACTGATATAAGATAACGAGTAAAAGAAATCTTTGAAAAAATAGGTTTAGTGTATTTTTGGTTTTGTTCATAGCTTTTTATTGAATCACTAAAGTGTGTTTAAAAAAGTGTTTAACCAAAAGTAAATAAAAAAAATCCATTTTAAATTTAAAATGGATTTTGATTTATATTAAACTGCTACGTTATATTCTCTTAACGCGTCGTTTAAAGAAGTTTTTAAATCTGTTGATGGTTTACGTTGTCCGATGATTAACGCACAAGGTACTTGATATTCACCAGCAGCGAATTTTTTAGTGTATGAACCTGGAATTACGACTGATCGTTCAGGTACGTATCCTTTCATTTCAATTGGAGTATCTCCTGTAACATCGATAATTTTAGTTGATGCAGTTAAAACTACATTTGCTCCTAGAACTGCTTCTTTACCAACACGAACACCTTCGACTACGATACAACGTGAACCAATGAAAGCATTGTCTTCAATGATAACTGGTGCAGCTTGTAATGGTTCTAAAACACCACCAATTCCAACACCTCCAGATAAGTGAACATTTTTTCCAATTTGTGCACAAGAACCTACTGTTGCCCAAGTGTCAACCATGGTTCCTTCATCTACATAAGCACCAATATTTACATAAGAAGGCATTAAAATTACTCCCGAAGAAATATATGCTCCGTGACGCGCAACAGCATTCGGAACTACACGAATTCCTTTTTCTGCATAATTTCTTTTTAAAGGCATTTTATCGTGATATTCAAAAATACCAGCTTCTAAAGTTTCCATTTTTTGAATAGGGAAGTACATCACAACAGCTTTCTTAACCCATTCATTAATTTGCCATCCGCCTTCGATAGGTTCAGCAGTTCTTAATTTTCCGTTGTCGATTAAATCAATAACTTCTCTGATTGTGTTTTGAGTTGTTTCTTCTTGTAAAAGCGCGCGGTTTTCCCAAGCTTGTTCTATGATTTGTTTTAAGTTTTCCATCTATTCAATTATTTATACAAATATAAAGATAAGTTAGTTTTAAAAATAGTTAAGAATGTTTAAAATATTGATAGCGTTATAAGTTTTATTTATAACAAAAAAACCTATTCAAAAAGAATAGGTTTTCTATATATTAAGTAAGATAAACAGGTTTTACAAAACGTTTATTTAATTTTATTAACGACAGCTGTGAAAGCTTCAGGGTGGTTCATTGCTAAATCAGCTAAAACTTTACGGTTTAACTCGATGTTGTTAGCTTTTACTTTCCCCATGAATTGAGAATAAGACATTCCATGTAAACGAGCTCCAGCGTTGATACGCATGATCCATAAAGCACGGAAATTTCTTTTCTTTTGTTTTCTATCGCGGTAAGCATAAGACATTGCTTTTTCTACCGCGTTTTTAGCTACTGTCCAAACGTTTTTACGTCTTCCGAAGAAACCTTTGGCTTGCTTCAAAATTCTTTTTCTTCTTGCTCTTTTAGCAACTGAATTTACTGATCTTGGCATAATTTTGATGTTTTTGTAGTAAGGCGAACCGAGGTTACTTATTGATTTTTATAATCTGCCCACTCCAGGGTTATTTTTTAATTGTTTTTAACCGAAAGAACGATTACATTATTCTTAATTGTTCTTTGATGCTTCTTACATCAGACTTGTGTACTAATGCAGAGTGCGTTAAAGCTAATTTACGCTTTTTAGATTTTTTAGTCAAGATGTGACTTTTAAAAGCGTGCTTTCTTTTTAATTTTCCAGAGCCAGTAACTTTAAAACGTTTCTTAGCACTAGATTTAGTTTTCATTTTAGGCATGTCTTCCTAGGTATTTATGTTATCTTACTTAACATTATTGTGTCTCATCTTTCGATGTGATTTATTTTTTCTTTTTAGGAGCAATATACATAGTCATTCTTTTTCCTTCAAGTAATGGCATCGCTTCCACTTTTCCAAGTTCTTCTAAATCTTGAGCTAAACGTAACAACAAAATTTGACCTTGTTCTTTGTAGATAATTGAACGTCCTTTAAAGAAAACAAATGCTTTTAATTTAGCTCCGTCTTTTAAGAATTTTTCTGCGTTTTTTCTTTTGAATTCATAATCATGCTCATCTGTTTGAGGTCCGAAACGAATCTCTTTAACAGTAATTTGAGTTGATTTCGCCTTCAACATTTTATCACGCTTCTTTTGCTCGTAAAGAAACTTCTTGTAATCGATAATTTTACAAACAGGTGGTTCTGCATTAGGTGAAATCTCAACTAAATCCAACTCCATATCTTCAGCCATTTGCTGTGCTACGGATGTTCTGAAAACTCCTGGTTCAACATTATCTCCAACAAGACGAACTTCTGGAACTCTAATCGCGCCGTTTGTTCTATGCGCGTCTTTCTTTTCAACTCGAGGAGTATATCCTCTTCTATTATTTAAAGCTATGGTGTTATGTTTTTATGCTTGTTACCAAGCGGTTAAACTTCTAATGAACGAACTGTTTTGTTTACTTCTTCATGAATAAAAGAAATAAATTCTTCAATTTTCATCGTGATGTTAGATTTTCCAGCATCACCGTGTTTTCTTACAGAAACTGTACCATTTTTCTCTTCTTCTTCTCCGATGATAAGCATAAATGGGTATTTTTGAACTTCAGCTTCTCTAATTTTCTTACCGATTGTTTCATTTCGGTTATCAACTAGAGCGCGAATTTCGTCATTTTCTAACAAATTTAAAACTTTTTTTGCATAATTTTCATATTTCTCACTTAAAGAAAGTATCATAACTTGCTCAGGCATTAGCCATAAAGGGAAATTACCTGCTGTGTGTTCTAATAAAATTGCTATAAAACGTTCCATCGATCCAAAAGGAGCTCGGTGAATCATTACAGGTCTGTGTAATTTATCGTCAGATCCTTTATAAGTTAAATCAAAACGTTCTGGTAAATTGTAATCTACTTGAATGGTTCCTAATTGCCAGCTTCTTCCTAATGCATCTTTAACCATAAAGTCTAATTTAGGACCATAAAACGCAGCTTCACCACTTTCTATAACGTAATTTAAACCTTTGTCTCTTGCTGCATTGATAATCGCTTGTTCTGCTTTTTCCCAATTTTCTACATTTCCAATGTATTTGTCAGGATTGTTTAAATCACGAACAGAAACTTGAGCTGTAAAGTTTTCAAATCCTAAAGAACCAAATACGTAAAGTACTAAGTCAATTACTTTTTTGAACTCTGTATCTAATTGGTCTGGTGTACAGAAAATATGTGCATCATCTTGAGTAAATCCGCGAACACGAGTTAAACCGTGTAATTCTCCAGATTGTTCGTAGCGATAAACAGTTCCGAATTCAGCATAACGTTTAGGTAAATCTTTATATGACCAAGGTTTTGCATTGTAAATCTCACAGTGATGCGGGCAATTCATCGGTTTTAATAAAAATTCTTCACCTTCTGCTGGTGTATGAATCGGTTGAAAACTGTCTGCTCCGTATTTTGCATAGTGTCCAGAAGTTTCATATAATTCTTTTTGTCCAATGTGTGGTGTTACAACTTGTTCGTAACCCATTTTTTTCTGAGCTTTCTTTAAGAATTGCTCTAAACGGTCACGTAAAGCAGCTCCTTTTGGTAACCATAAAGGTAAACCTTGTCCTACACGTTGAGAAAAATGGAAAAGTTCTAATTCTTTACCTAGTTTTCTGTGGTCACGACGTTTTGCTTCTTCTAATAATAATAAATATTCAGTTAAGTCTTTTTGTTTAGGGAACGAAATTCCGTAAACGCGAGTTAACTGTTTGTTTTTTTCGTCACCTCTCCAGTAAGCTCCAGCAACAGAAAGAATTTTCATTGCTTTGATGATTCCTGTATTTGGAATGTGACCACCACGACATAAATCAGTAAAAGTAGCATGGTCACAGAATGTGATGGTGCCGTCTTCTAAATTTGTAATTAATTCTGTTTTATATTCGTTGTTTTTATATAATTCTAAAGCTTCTGCTTTTGTTGCAGAACGCATTTTAAATTCGTGCTTTTCTTTAGCGATTTCTAAGATACGATTTTCAATTTCTTTAAAATCAGCATCTCCAAATTTATGTTCTCCGAAATCTACATCGTAATAAAATCCATTTTCAATCGCAGGACCAATTGTTAACTTGATTCCAGGGAATTTTTCCTCTAGAGCTTGCGCCATTACGTGCGAAGTTGAATGCCAAAAAGCTTTTTTACCTTCAGTGTCATTCCACGTGTATAAAACTAAACTACCATCGGTGGTTAAAGGAGTAGCCGTCTCAATGGTGGTTCCATTAAAACTTGCAGATATTACATTTCTCGCTAAACCTTCGCTTATACTCAAAGCGACTTCGTGTGGAGTAGTGCCTGAAGCAAACTCTTTTACTGAACCGTCTGGTAATGTTATTTTTATCATAAGTACGTTGTATATAATGAGTGCAAATATACGATTTTTAGTACTTCAACAACAAAAAATATTTATGCTTTTGTATGAAATGTGATTGTTTTTGCGTTATTTAGTTTTGATATTTGTAAAACCATTTAATAATCGCACTTTTTGAAACTTAAAATCCAAAAATATCAATCTGATTTTTTTTCTATTTGGAACGATTTTGTCGCCAAAGCTAAAAACGGAACTTTTTTGTTTCATCGAAATTTTATGGAATATCATCAAGATAGATTCGATGATTTTTCTCTTTTAATTTTTGATGAAGATAAATTACTTGCTGTTCTTCCTGGAAACATTGATGATGTTAATTTTTATTCGCATCAAGGTTTAACTTATGGCGGATTGGTTGTTTCTGAAAAATTACGTTCAACCGTTTTTTTTGAAATATTAAAATCGATTTTAGAGTATTTGCATATTCAAGGTTTTTCTCATTTGTATATTAAAGATTTACCTCATTTTTATACTTCTCAGTTTGCTGATGAAATTAAATATTTGCAATTTGTTTTAGATGCCGAAATTTATCGAAAAGATATTTGTTCAGTTATCGATTTATCAGAGAATTTTCATGTTTCTAAGTCAGTAAAACGCGATTATAACATTTCTTTAAACAAAAAACATTACGTCATTTTTGATGATGATTTATCTATTTTCTGGAAACAGGTTTTAATTCCGAATTTATGGGAAACGCATCAAGCAAAACCGGTTCATTCTCTTGAAGAAATTCGTTATTTAAAAAATCATTTTCCTCAAGAAATCATTCAAGTTAACGTATATTCAGACGACGGTAAAATTCTTGGCGGAACTACCTTATTTATATCCAAAAATGTTGTACATTCTCAATATATTAGTTTAAATAAAGAAGTTTCGAATGAGGGTGTTTTAGATTTTTTACATTTGACTTTAATTGATAAATTTAAATCTGAAAAAAAATATTTTGATTTTGGAATTTCTAATGAAAATCAAGGTCGAAATATTAATAAAGGATTACTTTTCTGGAAGGAAAAGTTTGGCGCTCGTTCTGCAATTCAAGAATTTTATAAATTCGAAACACAAAGTTTTTCAAAAATAGATAATTTGTATTTATGATTCCATATTTAGATTTACATAAAATAAACAAGCCTTACGATACTGCTTTTTTAGAAGCTACTCAAAGTTTTTTAAACAGCGGAAGATATATTTTAGGTGAAAAATTAGCTGATTTTGAACGTGATTTTGGTCAATTTTGCGAAACCAAACATTGCATTGGAGTAGGAAACGGTTTAGATGCGTTGATTTTAATTTTCAAGGCTTTTATCATCAAAGGTAAATTACAAATTGGTGATGAAATATTGGTTTCTGCAAATACTTACATTGCTTGTATTTTGGCTATTGAAAATGCTGGTTTAAAACCTGTTTTGGTCGATACTAATTTTGAATCGTACAATCTTTCTATCGAAAATATTAAGAAGGCTACAACCCAACATACCAAAGGAATTTTAATGGTTCATTTATATGGACAAATTACCGATGCCGAAGAAATTGCTGCATTTGCTAAAGAAATGAATTTGATATTAGTTGAAGATGCGGCTCAATCTCATGGCGCTATTTCGCATAGAAAACGTGCAGGAAATATTGGTGACGCAGCTGGATTTAGTTTTTATCCGGGTAAAAATTTAGGTGCTTTGGGAGATGCCGGAGCTGTAACTACAAATGATACTGAACTTGCCGAAATTATCAGAGCTTTGAGAAATTACGGTTCTGAAATGAAATATTACAATTTATATAAAGGTGTAAATTCTCGTTTAGATGATATTCAGGCTGCATTTTTATCGATAAAATTAAAAGATTTAGATTTTGATAACGACAAACGTCGCGGAATTGCCAAACGTTATTTGAAAGAAATTATAAATCCGAAAGTGCATTTGCCATTTTATAACGGAACTGAAAATCATGTGTTTCATATATTTACTTTACGAGTTGAAAATCGTGAAGCTTTTCAATTATATATGTTAGAAAACCAAATTCAAACGTTGATTCACTATCCGGTTGCGCCACATAAACAAGAAGCAATGAAAGAATTTTCGCATTTGAATTTTCCAATTTCAGAACAAATTCATACACAAATTGTGAGTATTCCGTTGCATCCGATGCTAGCCAATGATGAAGTTGCAAAAATTATTGACGTGATTAATTCCTACTAAATGGAAATTTATATAAAATCGTTTAATCGTCCGTTTTTGTTGGATAAATGCTTGGCTAGTATTAAAAAATTTGCTCAAAATTTTTCCGGGAAAATTATTGTAATGGATGACGGAACGCCTCAGAAATATCTAAATAAGATTCAAGATAAATATTCTGAAATTCAAATCTTAAAGTCAGAATTTTATCAAGAAAAAGCTCGTGCTATCGAAAACGATTTAGAACCGCCTAAAAATATTCCAAGTCAATTCTGGAAAGAAATTATTGCAAAAGGTTCGGATTATTTTATTTTAATTGAGGATGATTGTTGGTTTTGCGAGCAGATTGATTTTACTGATGTTGAAAATCAAATGAAGATTTTTAATTTACAATTGGTAAAATTACTTTGGATGGGAAATGAAGCTTTGATTTCGGATAAAATCGAAAAAGAAACAACTTCGCTGGTTATAACAAATCCTGAATTGTTTACAAGAAATCCGTTTTTGTTTGATGTAATTTACCGAAAAAAGACTTGTAAAATTGATTCGATTTTAAATCGATTAGGAATTCCGATAGAAAAAAATCTTTTAAAATATTATCAGGTTTATGCCGTTGCAAATGCCATTTTTTCAAAGCAATATTATTTAAAAGCTTGGGAAACTTCGCAAAATAAAGTCAATGAATTGGCGCAAATTATGCAAGTAATTCAGATTCCGAATGTCGATTTAAATGTAGGTCATTCTAAAAAAGAATGGATTCGAACTTCATTAAAAACAACAGCATCCAAGCAAAATAAAGAATATTTAAACGCTGATTTTGATGTTTACTCCTTAAATAAAATATTGAATGAAACTTGGTTTCAAAATCAATTTCAAGCTTTTAATTTTGATTACGATATTTCAAACGCATTCATTCAAAAAGTTATTTTAGATAATAATTTCCCTGAAAACACGTTCAATTTATGGCAAGATTGGTACAATAAATTAAAGCAATCGTACGAAAATATTGGTTGTAAAATCACGAATGACAGATAAAAACACACATAATAAAATTTTTAAATCCATTTCGATTTTTGGAAGCGTGCAAGCCATACAAATGGTTTGTAAAGTGATTTCTATTAAAATAACTTCGGTGATTTTAGGCCCGTCTGGAGTTGGTTTAATTGGATTAATTGACAATGTGATTAACTTAATTACGCAAGGTTCGTCTTTTGGAATTCAAACCATCGGAACCCAATTAATCGCTAAAGAACGCGAGAATAAAAAAAACCAGAAAGTTTTGGCGTTTTGGATGTTGCTTTGCGGAATTTTGGCTGCTCTTTTTTGTTTTATTTTTTCAGGTTTTTTGAGTCGAATGGTTTTTGATTCGCTCGTATATTCATTGCATTTTAAAGTACTTTCTGTTTATTTTGTTTTGTATGCGATTATTAACTTTTCAATCATCGTTTTAAAAGGATTAAACGAAATAAAGAAACTGGTTCAATATCAAATTTATTCGGTGATTTTTGTTTCTATAGCAACCATTTTTTGTTATTGGTTTTGGGGAATAAACGGTATTTTTCCTGCATTTATAGCTAACAGTATCGTAACTTTTTTGGTGTATTTGGTGTATTTATGGAAGTTAAATTTAAATCAAATTTCAATTTCAAAAGCGGAAATTGTCAATCAAGGAAAATACCTTTTTTCAAAAGGCAGTTTGTTAGCAATTAATGGTGTTTTTGGTTTGGTTTGTTTCTTTTTGATTCGATTGTATTTAAAAGAAAATAGCCCTGAAAATTTAGGTTTTTATGATATTGCCAATTTATTTTTAGTTTCGTATTTTGGAATTATTTTCACGTCTTTAGCCGGAGATTATTTTCCGACATTGACGCATAAAGTTTCTCAGAAAGACGATATCAATTCGTTTGTGAATATTCAAATACAAACTTCAA
>Ga0233372_1000723_pt1 | contig 14130 bp, 12 predicted proteins | sample ElkDunMinimDraft_4_FD_191538 | JGI IMG/M metagenome (GOLD analysis project Ga0233372, IMG submission 191538) | Fecal eukaryotic communites from dung pellets of Tule Elk in California, USA - Elk Dung D8 | ecosystem: Host-associated > Mammals > Digestive system > Large intestine > Fecal | place... | reverse complement strand
CTTTACTTGTGGTAGAATCGATCTAAGGTCAAAATCTAAAAAATCCATTTATAAAAAATTTTTATTAATATATTCATATACTTTAGCAACTGGTAAACCAACTACGTTAGTATACGATCCTTCAATTTTTTCGATGCCAACTTCACCAATCCATTCCTGGATTCCGTAAGCGCCTGCTTTATCTAAAGGATTGTAATTTGTAATGTAATACTGAATCATTTCGGATGTTAAATTTCCAAAGGTTACACTTGTAATATCATAAATTATTTCGGTTTTACTGTTTGTTTTAAAACAAACAGATGTAATTACTTCATGCGTATTATTTGCTAATGATTGTAGCATTGCAAAGGCATCATTTTTATCTTTAGGCTTACCTAATGCCTGCTTGTTATGCCAGACGATAGTATCACTTGTAATAACAACATCGTTATCATTCAAATTTGTAAATGCATCTGCTTTTAATTGGGCTAAAAAATTGGTTATTTCTTGTGCTTTTAGATGAGTAGGGTAGATCTCGTCAACTTCCTTCACCAAAATTGTGAAAGGAATTCCTAAGGTTTTAAAAAACTGTTGGCGTCTAGGAGATCCAGACGCCAATATAAAATTTTTATTAGGCATTAAAAAAAGTTATATTAATTTGAATAATTAGTATTGAAAGTACTCCAAAAAGCATGATTAGTTTTAAAAGATTACTAAGAAATTTAAAATCTTTTTTTTGCTTTGCCGAAAAGAGCTTGATAAAAAAATATATAAAAGGTCCAAGTATAAATAATAAACTATAAGCAAGTACCAGTGGGGCATTGTAAAAATTAAGAACCATATAGTACATCAAAATTAGAACTGAAATTGCTGAAAGTAGTTGTATAACTTTAACGGTTCTAGAAACGCCTAAAATAACGGGTAAGGTTTTTATATCAGCATTGTAATCCCCATTCATATCTTCAATATCTTTGATTAATTCTCTAATTAAGTTAATAATAAAAGCAAAAATTGCAAAATCTATTAAAATAGAAAACAAATACATTTGTGAATTATAATTTGCTGAATAAGTAGCTGGTAAAATATCAAAAAAGCCAACAATAATTATGCTTGATGCAAGTAAAAGCGCAATAATTATATTGCCTAATACCGGTATTTTTTTCAAAGAGGTAGAATACATATACAACAGCAGACTCGTTATTATAAAATACCCAACAAATGAATTTTTACCCACAATTTTTGACAAATAATAACCAATACTAACACCTAAAATAGTTAAAACCATATATAAATAGAAAGCACTATTTTCTTTAATATGCTTGCCAATATATTGTTTTTCGGGTTTATTGATACTATCAGCATATTGATCTTCGATATCATTAATTATATAACCTCCAGCAGCAATACTAATAGTTGCAATAATTAATAATAAAAACTGCAAGTTATTTAAAGCAATATAGCCGGTATGATTTTTTAAAAACACAAAATGAAATAATGCTTGTGTTAAAGCTATTAGCAATAAATTTTTATAGCGAATAAGATTTAAATATTTCATAATTAATCGTATTTAGCATCAAATTGTTTCATCCATTTGCCCTGTACTTTCATAATTTGCTCAATAACATCTCTAGCACAGCCAGCTCCACCAGAAATATGAGAAATATATTTGCTTATTTTTTTTATTTCTGGTACCGCATCTTGCGGACAAGTTGGAAGCCCAACAAGTTGCATTACCTCATAATCAGGAATATCATCACCCATAAATAAACAGTTTTTGGGTAAAATATTATTTTCTTCGATAAACTCTTTAAAAGTTTCTACCTTATTTGATGTTCCTAAATAGATATCGAATAAACCTAAGTTTTTCAACCTTGTTCTAACACCATCGTTGCTACCTCCAGAAATAACAACCACTCTATAACCAGCATCAACAGCCGTTTTTAAGGCGTAACCATCTTTAATACTCATAATTCTAAGCATCTCGCCAGAAGTTGTTACATGTACTTTTCCGTCTGTTAAAACACCATCTACATCAAAAATAAATGTAGTAATTTGGTTCATTATTTCTTTATAGCTTTGAGACATTATTTTTTATGATAGAATTGGTTAATAAAGTATAAATTTCTTTTCTAATCGGATCGTTTATAGATTCTAAATGACGTAAAATAGTTTTTTTATCTTGTCTTTTTGCCGGACCCGTTTGCGCATCTTTTGGAGATAATGTTTTAATTTTTTGAGAAGTTTCTTGAATTAAAGGCATTAAAATTTCAAAAGGAATGTTTTTTTCTTGACAAATTTCGTTAGCAATATGATACATATGATTTACAAAATTACTAGAAAAAACTGCTGCAACATGCATACTACGTCTTTGTTCAGAATTTATCATATATACTTTATTGGATAAAATACCTGCTAATTTTTTGAGTATAATTAGATCCGAAATTTTAGCGGTTTCAATACAAATAGGAATATTTCTAAAATTAATTTTTTTTGTTTTTGAAAAAGTTTGTAAAGGGTAAAGTACTCCTTGTCTGTTTTTAGAATCAATTACAGAAATGTCTGAACTACCCGAGGTATGTACAACTAATTGGTTGGTAAAAGGGATCTTACTAGAAATTTCAGAAATATAATCATCAGAAATACTGATAATTGTAATATCTGCAGGTTTTAAGTCTTCGATGCGCCCTGTAATTTTAGAAGATTCAATCATTCCTTCTAATGTATAGGGACGTCGGGCATAAATTTTTTGAATAAATATATCGTTTTCACACAACATATTAGCTATTAAGTGTGTAGCTACATTGCCCGAACCTATAATGTTTACTGTAATCATAAAGCTAAATTAAAATAAAAAAACGCGCTATACAATAGCACGTTTTTTATTTTATATGTAAAATTTGTTAAATAGCATTGATAATTGCAATAAAGTCGTTTACTTCTAATGCGGCACCACCAATTAAACCGCCATTAACATCGGGTTTACTAAAAATTTCTGCAGCATTACTTGGTTTAACACTTCCGCCATATAGTATTGAAACATTAATAGCTAAATCCTTTCCATAACTTTTTGCAATAACTTCACGAATATGGGCATGCATTTCTTGTGCTTGTTCTGGAGATGCTGTTTCGCCTGTGCCAATAGCCCAAACTGGTTCGTAAGCTATAACAATATTGTTCCAAAATTTTTTATCTAAATGAAATAAACCATCTCGTAATTGATATTCAACCACATTGAAATGATTATTTTTATTTCTATCTGCTAATTGTTCTCCAATACAGAATATAACTTTCATATCATGACGCAAAGCAGTATCAACTTTAGCAACTAAATTTCCATCTGTTTCACCAAAGTATTGACGCCTTTCCGAATGTCCTAATATTACCGTATTCACGCCAATTGCAGTTAACATCGGTGCAGATATTTCACCAGTATAGGCACCAGCTTCAGCTTGATGCATATTTTGAGCGGCTACTAAAATTTTTGAATTTTTAGTTAAAGCTGTAGCTTCGGCTAAATTAACAAAAGTAGGAGCTACAATTACTTCGGCTTGGTTAGCTGGTAATTTTTCAATTAATTCTTCTAAAAATTTTGCAGTTTGTGGAGCTGTTTTATGCATTTTCCAATTACCTGCTACTATTTTTTTTGACATTATTTTAATTTTTTTAATGTATTTACTAAATTTTCGTCATCGGCTGTTATGGCTTTGAAAATTTCGATTTCTCCTTTTTTATTGATTAGAATATAGCGAGGAATCCAATCTAGTTTAATAGCTGTACCAAATTCGCTTTTCATTCCTCCCTCAGCATAAACGTGATGCCCCTTTATTTTATGTTTTTCGATTGTAGATTTCCATTTATCTGTCGTCTTATCTAGGTCAACAAATAAATAAACAACTTCTGGGTGTTGTTTCTGTAATTCTTCCAACTTAGGAAGTCCTTTAATACAATCTGGACACCAAGATGCCCATACATCAATTAAAACGGTTTTACCTTTATATTTATTTAGTATTTTTTTGAAAGATTGTTTTTTACCGTTTAAAAGTTCCATTTTGTAGTTCAAAGCAGTTTCATCAAACTTAGTTTGAGCTACAGTGAAAGTTGATATAAGTACAAAACTTAAAAGTAATAATGTTTTTTTCATAATTTAATTATTCTAGTTTTATTTTAGGATCTAAATATGCGTAAATAATATCTACTAATATATTAATAATAATAAAAGTAGTTGCTATAATTAATACAGCTCCCATTATAACAGGAAGATCGAGTGTGTTTAATGCATCTACAATTTCTTTGCCTAAACCATTCCAGCCAAAAATAAACTCTACAAAAACTGCGCCAGCTAACATAGAGGCAAACCAACCAGAAAGAGCTGTAATAACAGGATTTAGAGCGTTTTTTAAAGCATGTTTTAGTACAATTTTTGATTTTGACAATCCCTTGGCTTTAGCGGTACGAATATAATCTAGAGATAGTACTTCTAGTAGCGAGTTACGCATAAGCTGAATAACAACACCTAAAGGCCGAATACCTAATACAATCGCGGGTAATATTAAATTTTTCCATGTAATATGTTTACCATTGCCAAAATCATCCACTTCGATTAAACTACCGCTCATATTTAAGCCAGTAGTTTCGTGTAGTAAATAGCCAAAAACAAAAGCAAAAAGTATTGCTGCAAAAAATGATGGAACACTCATGCCTAAAGTACTAATTACTGCGATGGTTTTATCTAACCATGTGTCTTTGTATAAAGCCGAGCTTATACCCAATACAATACCAATAATAACTGCGATAAGTATGGCAGAACAAGCTAAAATAACTGTATTAGGTAAGGTTTCAGCTATTATTTGACTTACCTTTTTTCCGTTTTTCTGAAAACTTTCTCTTAAATACGGTGTTTTTAAAGCGATAGTAAGTGACTGTAAATCAAGTTTTATTAAAACATTATACTTATTTGTAGATAAATAAGTATAATGTTTAGGAATGTTTTTGTGTAAAGAAATAGGAGACAAATCATTTAAATAATATATATATTGTGTAGCTAATGGTTTGTCTAAACCTAATTTTTCTTTAATTATTGCTAATTGTTCTGAATTTTCGTTTTGATCTAACATCATACGAGCTGGATCGCCCGGAAGGACGTTAAATAATAAAAAGATAACAGTAATCACACCTAATAATGTAAATAAGGAATGATAAAACTTTTTAATAATATAACGAATCAAACGCGTAAATGGGTTATAAGTTAATTTTGGTTAAGTCTTTGTAATGCTTTTTAGTAGTGATTGTTCCTTCAGAAAGAACTACGATACTAGGATTTGCACGCTCAATAGTTTTTAGTGTTGTACCATCACAAAAATAAAAATCGTAATCTAGCTTTAAAGCAGTTTTTACTTTTGCAATTGTATCATCATTAGATGCAGTTAGTGCATAAACTTTATAACCTTTAGTAAGTGCCTCTTTTGTGAAATCATTTAACGCAATAAGTGCCTCTTCATCTGCTTTTGTTAAATCGTAAGCTATATATAGTACAACTTTATCTTCATTTAAAACTTGTTGTGTTAAATCCTCTCCATTTTTTTCAATAGTAAAGTCATGAATTGGTGGTTCGTACCCTTTTTTAATTAATTTAGAATCACTCGACACAAATTCAGCCCCGTCAGGTACGCTGTTAGCCATCATTTCGTTATAACTAATTGGGGTATCAACGCCATTAATTTTATATACAAAACTCATCTCGAATTCGTCCTTAGGTGCATTGGCAGGAATTTCCATTCCTTTAGAAATATTTGTTCCTAATTTATAAGCTCTAAAATCTACTATTGGTAAATGATTTAAAACATAATAAGCAATAAATAAACAGATAGTGTATGACATAAATATTGCAAACAGCGCTTGAACATTATCTAACACAGGTTTAATATATTTTTGACCAATTATTAGTATTACGATAAAGAATAATAAAACAATGTCTTTGGTAAATGATTGCCAAGGTGTTAATTTTAATGCATCGCCAAAGCAACCACAATCTGTTACTTTATTAAAGTATGCCGAGTAAAACGTTAAAAAGGTAAAAAATAAAATTAGACCAAATAGGAGCCAATTTACTAATTTTGTTTTATAGCCCAAAAGCAAGGCAATTCCTAAAACCACTTCAAAAATGACCACAAAAATGGCAAATATTAAGGCAAGTGGAACTAAAAATGGTAAATTTAAAACGGTTTCAGAAAAATATTCTTCTAATTTAAACGAAAAACCTACGGGGTCGTTTAATTTAATTAATCCGGAAATTATAAATAGAATCCCGACAAAATATTGCGAAAATTTAACGAGTATTTTCATGTACTAATTTTTTAAAATATTATTTAACAAACTCTAAATGAATTAGAGCAAAAACGGCATAATTAATCATGTCTTGGTAATTTGCATCAATACCTTCAGAAACAATAGTTTTTCCTTGATTATCTTCTATTTGTTTTACTCTTAGAATTTTTTGCAGTATTATGTCGGTTAATGAGCTTACGCGCATATCACGCCATGCTTCACCGTAATCATGATTTTTGTCTAACATAAGTGCTTTAGTTAACGCAATTTTATCGTCATATAGTGCAATAGCCTCGTCATTACTTAAGTCAGGTTGGTTTACATAACCTTTTTCAATTTGAATTAACGCCATAATCGAGTAATTTATAATAGCTATAAACTCAGATTCTTCGCTTTCATCAACCTTACGCACTTCATTTTCTTGTAAACTCCTAATACGTTGCGCTTTAATATAAATTTGATCTGTAATAGAAGGTAATCTAAAAATACGCCAAGCACAACCATAGTCTTGTAGTTTTTTTGTATATAAATCGCGACAAGCTTTAATTATTTTATCGTATTCTGCAGATGTGTTATTCATTATGTATATTTGTTTCAACTTTTTTCAAAAGTAACGATTTACTAAAACAATACAAAATAAGATTCGCAATACGGCAGCTAATATAATGAGAACAACAATTAACTGTAAAGGCCAACTTTTAGATTTGGTTAACCCTAAAGTAATGGGGATTTTAAATAGTACGCCTGACTCATTTTACGATGGAGGAAAGTACAAATCGGATTTAGATTTTTTAAATCAGACCGAAAAAATGTTAGCCGAGGGTGCTAATATTATAGATGTAGGTGCTTATTCGTCGCGTCCGGATGCTGTTTTTGTAAATGAGCAGCAAGAAATAAGTCGCTTAATTCCTGTTCTATCTAAAATAGTTCAAACCTTTCCTTCAATTATTTTATCTATTGATACTTTTCGTGCCGAAGTTGCACAACATGCTATAGATGCCGGCGCTGCTATTATTAATGATATTTCTGCAGGATTGTTAGACGATAAGATGTTAGAAGTGGTGGGTAAAAATAAAGTACCTTATATTATGATGCATATGCGCGGTACACCTCAAACCATGAAAAGTTTAACAAGTTATGAGGATATCACTAAGGAAATGATCATGTACTTTTCTGAGGGCATTGCGGCTGCTCACGCATACCAAATTAGTGATATTATTATAGATCCTGGTTTTGGCTTTTCTAAAACACTCGAACAAAATTACCAAGTATTAAATAATTTAGAGCTGTTTAAAATTTTAGATTATCCGCTTTTATCTGCTTTGTCTAGAAAATCAATGATTTATAATTTTTTAGAAACCGACGCAACTCAAGCCTTAAACGGAACATCAATTTTACATACCATTTCGCTACTAAAAGGAGCAAAACTTTTACGAGCTCATGATGTAAAACAAGCGATTGAATGTATTAAATTAGTAGAACAAACCTTAAAATATGAAAACACTTTATAGTTTTTTTTGCCTTGCTTTATTAGCAAGTTGTGACAAACAAAAAATATATGTGCCTCAGGCCGATGTTTCATTAGTAACCGAAGTTAAAGACTTCTCGTCGATAGCTTTACTGTATGTTAAAACGAACGATTCGGTAACGGTAGATGTAAAAGAAAACGGAATCATTACACAAACCAATTGGTTGTACGAAATTGATAAACGCTTGCCTTTACATTTAGTTATACCACAAGTACAACGCCTGCAGGCTAAAAAACTTAAAAAAGCGAAAGAAAAGCAAATGCCAAGTTATTTTACATACATGGATACGATAGCTCAAGTTGTGGCCTTTATGCCAGTTACTGAGGTAGAATATGTTTTAGATAACAAGTCGAGTTTAGGTATAGAAAACCAAGTGGTATTAAAAGTAGATGGTAATGGGATATTTTATTTAAATGATAAAAGTATTCAAATTAACAAGTTAAATGAGTTATTAGCCGAGCAATATCCAAATGAGGTTGTAACTCTCTATTTAAAATTCAATAAAAACACAACTTTTGAACATTATTTGCAAGCGAAATTGCAATTAGCTAAAATAACCTTGCCTAATGTACGTTTGGCTACAACTGAGGTGATTTACTAAAAAAAGATCCCAAATAAGTGATTCACTTATTTGGGATCTTTTTTAATGTATAGAGAATATCAATATTTTTTTAGTTGAACCTTTTGCTTTATAAACTATAATTTATGCTTTTTGCGCATTTGCCATAGCTGTTAATTTGTTAAAATTATTTTATAAATATTCAAATTTTATGAAATAATGTTTTTCTAACTAAAAAGAATACTATATATGTTTTAAAAAAAAATGACGATGTTATTTTAATTAAATACGTATATTTTTAATAATAGTAATATTTTTACTGCTTAAATAATTACTAATGATCAATATATTTAAGAAAATAATTCCATTATTTCTATTTTTAATTATCTGGTTTACTTTCGAAAACAGATTTCTTACTTTTCTTCAAAATAAAATTACATATTCTTATCTATGTTTTTCTGAATATAGCCATGTAGCTATCAGTCTAACTTTATTATTAGTTTTATATGTATTTTTATATTTTCCTTATAAATTCTAGACTTCTTCAAAAGAAATTTCAATAGAAGTTGCTATATATGTTTTTTCATTCTCTGTACTTTATTTTATATATAGAACAAAAGGGTATTTTAAGATTACAATTCCCGATTATTCAATTACGCTTATCGATGTTTTCTTTTTTACAATTTGGTATTACTATATTTTAGGATTTTTGATTGGTGATATAAAAGAAAAATGCTCTAAAAAAGTTAAACGTACTAATACCCCATTTTATTTAGAAGATTCAAAAATTCTTAATTCCTCTGAAAATGATATTAACGAAACCAAGTTAAAAGCAAAATTATTAGCTAATAATATTGAAAAACACCTAGAGCCAAATTCTGTTAATGCCTTTAGTATAGGAGTAATCGGGAAGTGGGGGTATGGTAAAAGTAGTTTTATAAGTGCATTACTTAATGATTTTGATAAAAATAAATACATTTTAATCGAATTTAATCCGCGTAATTCGTTAAATGCCCAACATATAGTTCAAGATTTTTTTAAAGAGTTTAAAAATAAAATAAACGAAAAATGTAATGATTCTACCCAAAGCTTAGATAATTATTTACGATCTATAGATGTTTTAGATGAAAACCAAATCCGACAATTTATTACAGGTATTTACACCGCCTTGTTCCCTAATGCAACAGACGAAAAACAACAACTTAATGACAGTATTGTAGCCCGTAATCTTAAAATTATTGTTACCATCGACGATTTAGATCGCTTATTGTTAGATGAGGTATTAGAGGTGTTTAAAATAATTGATGGACTTGCAAATTTTAAAAACACGGTTTTTATTACCGCTTACGATAAAGAATTAGTTAATGGTATAATTGGCGAAAAGTATAGCAGTAACGAAACTTTGTATACCGATAAATATTTTAACCTAGAAATTTATTTAGCCGCGCAGCCGTTTGAGGAAATTTATAAGTATTTACTTTTTAATTTATCAGTTAAGTTGGAATTGAATGATACTGAAAAGAAAGTTTTAGAATCAGATTTAGAGAGTTTAAAGGATATTTTATTCTTGTTTATTAAATCAATTAGAGATGCTAAACGTTTTATTAATTTATTTATTCATCATTTTTTCACATTAAAAGAGCGATTAGTTTACAAAGAAGCTATTTTATTACATCTATTAAAGTCTACGAGATATACAGAATATCTCTTTGTTCAAAGAAATATGTTTACTAAAACAGATTTCTTTATTAATGTAGATGATATGTTTAATAATGATGTAAGTAGACATTTATTAAAGTTAAAAATTTTGTTTGCTGAGCATATGGATAGAAATTCCAATTATAGAAATGATAAAATAAGTTTAGATGAATTAAATATTAAGCTAGAGAGAAAGTTAGAACATGATTTAATTATTTTGATTGATAAGATTTTTGTAGAAAATCAAAACTCTAAATCTATTTCAAACCAAATAAATTTTCATTTTTACTTTATGGAATTCCTAAACAAAGATATTTATAAAGAAACTGTTTTTAATTATTCAAGTTTATTTGACAGTAGAAATTTAGAAGAAATTAAAAAATGTATAGTAAAAGCAGTTAATAATTTAGATAAATTGACTAAAGGAAATGTAGAAATAGGTTTATTACATACAATTAATGGTTATAATTTTATTAACTTTTTAAATGATAAAAATGATTTAAAAAATGGGGATGATTTTGTTTTTTATTTTGAGTTACTAATTCTTTCAATTAAAGAAGCTAAAAAAATTAGTTTTGATTTAAGATTTGAAGATTTAATTTTTGAATTTTTATTGGAAGAAAATCTTTCTAAAAGATTTATAAATACTCCTCATAATAATTCCGAATTAGTTATTACAGAATTAAAAAGATATTATAAGGATATAACTAAGCGCTATGATTACGCATATTTAATGCTTACCAAAAAATCTTTAAAAACTTTTATAAGTTTAGAAGATGCAAAAGCACTTTTTGAAAATAATTTTGAACGTTATTTTTCAGAAAATGAAAATAAATTGTCTATGGAATTAGTAGACTATTTATATTCTGTTTATGATAATGATTTAGAATCTCCAAAATTTAAAAAGTATCAAATAGTTGTAAGAGAACTAATTGAAAATGATTTATCATTATTAGAAAATTTTTATTTTAGAATTGAAAATACTAAAGAAGGATTTTTATATAATTTAAATTATGCTTTATTTAAAGTGGTTTTTAATGATGAAGTATCGTTGATAGATATACTATTAAACGATTCTAAAATAAGTGATGTAAATAAGATTATATTATTTATAATGACACAGAATAATACGGAAATTTTACAAGTAGAAAGAGAATTCTATGCTAGAATTTCAACTTACAGTTACGAAAATTATCGTTTGAAGATTAATATTGATATTGAAAATATTAGACTTAATTCTGAAATAATTGATTTAAAATGCGAATCTATAACACTTATTAATTTAACAATTAATACTGTAAGTCAAAAATATGTTTTTAATAATTTAGAAATTCAGGACCAAAAATATTATAAAAATGTTTTAATAGTAAATATGAATGATTTTGAATTTGTACAATATTAATACAAAAAAGGACGCTTAATAGCGTCCTTTTATATTTATAAATCTCTTATTTTTTATTCTCTTCACACCATTTACGTGCATTAACAAAAGCTTCTAACCATGGAGAAACCTCGTCTTTACGAGCGTTAGGATAGTTTGCCCAGTTCCATTGGAAAGTAGAACGCTCAATGTGTGGCATTGTTACTAAATGGCGACCTGTTGCATCGCACATCATAGCTGTGTTATAATCCGATCCGTTTGGATTTGCTGGATATTGCTCGTAAGCATATTTAGCAACAATATTATAAGCAGCTTCTTCTTTTGGTAAGTTGAATTTTCCTTCTCCGTGAGAAATCCAAACGCCTAAAGTAGATCCAGCTAATGTAGATAACATGATTGAGTTGTTTTCTTGAACTTTCACAGACACAAAGTTCGATTCGTGTTTACCTGAAGTATTGTGAATCATTTTTCCGTGAACCTCATGCTCCGGATTAATTAATTCTAACTCCATCATCAACTGACATCCGTTACAAATTCCTACAGACATGGTATCTGGTCGTTTGTAGAAGTTTTCTAACGCAGCTTTTGCTTTTTCGTTATATAAGAAAGCTCCAGCCCAACCTTTAGCAGATCCTAAAACGTCTGAGTTAGAGAATCCTCCAACAGCTCCAATAAACTGAATATCTTCTAACGTTTCTCTTCCAGAAATTAAATCCGTCATGTGAACGTCTTTTACATCAAACCCTGCTAAATACATTGCATTTGCCATTTCACGCTCTGAGTTTGAACCTTTTTCACGAATAATCGCTGCTTTTGGTCTTGCTCCGTTGTGAACTGGTTTAACACCTGTAAAGTGAGTAGGGAATGTAAAGTTTAACGGCTGATTTTTATAGTTGTTGTAACGCTCTTGCTCCATTCCGTTTTTAGATTGTTTTTGATCTAATAAGAAAGACGTTTTAAACCACGTATCACGTGTTTCAGTTACATTAAATGTAAATACATCGTTGTTGTTTTTAAAAGTAACTTCGTTACCAGCAACAGCAGTACCAATTTTTACAGCTTCAATTCCAGCTTCAGCAAATGCTTTTTCAAAAGCTGCATCTTCTTTAGCTTGTAAAACAACTGCAATATTTTCGTTAAATAAAGCTTTAACCGTATCTGCTTCGTTTAATGCAGATAAATCATAGTTTGCACCTAAATTAACATCAGCAAAAGTCATTTCTAATAAAGTAGTAACTAAACCACCCGATCCGATATCGTGACCAGCTTCAATTAAATTAGTATTGATAGCTTCTTGAGTCGTATTGAAAGCTTTTTTAAAGTAAGCTCCGTCTTTAATTGTAGGAACTTCGTTTCCAATTTTATTTAAAATTTGAGCGAAAGATGATCCGCCTAATTTAAACGTATCTTGAGATAAATTGATGTAGTAAATAGATCCTGCTTCTTTATTTAAAACAGGTTCAACTACTTTATTAATATCTGTACAGTTTCCAGCTGCCGAAATAATAACCGTTCCAGGAGCAATTACGTTTTCACCGTTTGGATATTTTTGTTTCATTGAAAGCGAATCTTTTCCTGTTGGGATATTGATTCCTAATTCAATTGCAAAGTCAGAACAACCTTTAACCGCTTCGTATAATCGTGCATCTTCACCTTCGTTGTTACAAGCCCACATCCAGTTTGCTGATAAAGAAACACCAGCTAAACCGTTATTAATTGGTGCAAAAACAAGGTTAGATAAAGCCTCAGCAATTGCATTACGAGAACCCGCAACCGGATCAACTAAAGCCGCAATAGGAGCGTGTCCAACTGTAGTTGCAATACCTTCTGTAGATTTAAAATCTAAAGCCATTACACCCACGTTGTTTAAAGGTAATTGTAACGGTCCAACACATTGCTGTTTTGCAACACGTCCGCCTACACAACGGTCTACTTTATTTGTTAACCAATCTTTAGATGCAACCGCCTCTAATTGTAACATTTGGTTTAAATACGTAGGAATATTTTCTGTGCTGTACGTTAATCCAGCGTAATTTCTATCAATTTTTTTATCAGTCATTACCGTTTTAGGAGACGATCCGAAGAAGTCTTCTAAAGCATAATCCATAGGTTTTTCACCAGTAGTTTTAGACTCAAAAGTAAAACCGTGATCACCAGTAACATCTCCAACTGTGTACATTGGCGCACGCTCACGATCAGCGATTTTTTGTAACGTTTCAATATCTTTTTCACCAATAACTAATCCCATACGTTCTTGAGATTCGTTACCAATAATTTCTTTTGCAGATAAAGTTGGATCTCCAACAGGTAAAGCGTCTAAATCAATTAAACCACCTGTTTCTTCAACCAATTCAGATAAACAGTTTAAGTGACCACCTGCACCATGATCGTGAATAGATACGATAGGGTTGTTGTCAGACTCCACTAAACCACGCACTGCGTTAGCTGCACGTTTTTGCATTTCTGGGTTAGAACGTTGGATAGCGTTTAACTCAATTCCAGAACCAAAAGCTCCAGTATCAGCAGACGAAACCGCAGCTCCACCCATACCAATACGGTAGTTTTCACCACCTAAAATCACAATTTTATCACCAACTTCTGGTTTGTGTTTAATGGCTTGGTCTAATTTTCCGTATCCAATACCACCTGCTTGCATAATT
>Ga0233372_1000718_pt1 | contig 14220 bp, 15 predicted proteins | sample ElkDunMinimDraft_4_FD_191538 | JGI IMG/M metagenome (GOLD analysis project Ga0233372, IMG submission 191538) | Fecal eukaryotic communites from dung pellets of Tule Elk in California, USA - Elk Dung D8 | ecosystem: Host-associated > Mammals > Digestive system > Large intestine > Fecal | place... | reverse complement strand
ACACAAAAAAGCCTCGCATTTCTGCGAGGCTTTTTTTGTATGGTGCCGGCACCAGGAATCGAACTCTAGGCTTCAAGGCCGCAGAATATCTAGAGGCGTACCGTTTAAAATTTTATGCATATACCCAAGCGTATACCCATAGCCCAAGCTACCTGTTGTTTCGACTCTAGCTGTTCTCAGCCGTCGGGCCTGAACGACTTCAATCTGCTAAGCCGTTCATCCTGAGACCTATACGGACACAGCGGAGCAGGCGGGGCTCGTTGATCTGTTTTACCTGATAGAGGCTGTTGGTTTTACAAAAAGCAGTTCCTGGCCACGGTTGAGTACAAAAGGTATGCCAGCTTCGTTGTGGGTGTACTCCGGCCCGAAATAGATAAACGCCCAATCGGGCAGCGCAGCCGATAGTCGTCGATAGAATGCTGCGTGATCGAACCCAGCCAGCGGCTCGGTCTTCATCTGATGCCAGTGCCCAGAAATCAGACCTTTTTCGTCGTATTCCTCAACGACTTTATCCAGTACAACGCCGCCCAATCCGCGCAGACGGTAAGAGGTGCCATCGCCGTCCTGTATGAAAGATGGAGTTTCGACCTCAATCATTCGTGCTTTGAATGATTTAGCTGGACGTTGTGAGTGGGATAAGCTTCCGCGAATAACGCAGGACCACTTTTCGCAGAGGGGGCCATCCACGCGTAGCATCCGATAACTATCTTCAGCGCCGATCATAGACTTATTGGTCCACTCGTAAGGCTTGACTTGATAGCCCACCGGCAGCGCATCGAAGACTGCTTGTTCAGTGATTTCTGTCAGCTTCACTTGAGCTTCCAAAGGGTCTCTAGCAAGCGACTGTGGCATCCATACGGGCATCCACATGCCGTGTCGTGGCAGGTAAGTTTGGTCGTTGAATAAATCAAGCACGAAGAATGCTGTCATCGCAGAGTTTGATACGCCGGGTAGGGGTGTAGAGCGCCCCAACAAATGATCGCGAAGAATGACCGCATCTAGCGTTTGAGCGAGGCTTTCCTGGCCGCTCTGTTGCTGTAAGTCGACTTCAACGTCTTTCAGGCCCGAAGAGTATCCGTTGGACCTCATCACCTGCAGTGCGAGGGAGTCCGAGCTGATTTCGCCCTTTTTAGCTGGAGACGTAGACGAAGGTGCTCCGGCGCAGCCGGTCAGCAACAAGCCGAAGGCTACGAGTGAAAGAATTCTGGTCATGTTCGGTGCTTTCAGATCAAGTGAATTGGAAATGGGCTGCGGGTACAGCAGCTGCATCGCAGCGGAGTGATGTCTTTATGATACTACTTCGAGCGCTAAGGGAGTTACGACGCTTGCTTCTCCGATCTGGTAGGCGACTATCCAGCCAGGGTTCACATGGAGAAAGAACATGCACGAATTTTCATCGAGGCTAAGAGAGCTTCAAGAGCTGGCAGAGAAATGTCCTGAATTCTATGAGGTCGAGATTACCTTCTGCATCAGGCTGCAGGAAGGCAGCGAAAGCTATTACCTCCGCCTGGCGTCTGATTCAGACAGCATTAGCACTCCTCGCCAGGGGCAACTGAACCCGAATTCAGGCCAAGTACATTGGTTCTAGGAGCCGGTCATGCTCAAGCTTTTTCGAAAAATCTCCCGATTTGACAGTTTTAATGAGGATTACATAACGATCGTCTATTGCGATCAAAATCAACGCGTGTCCGTCAATGACACGCTGTCAGGCAACAATCTTGGAAGTTTTGACAATGGAAGCTTCGACAAGCACTTCTGTTGTGCTCAGTCACAGGGCTTAGGCATGGAGTCTTCCTTCGAACATAGCTTTAATTTCTCAGAGCCGCTTATTGATCATGGGCCTTCATTGCTAACAAACCCGGCCTCGGGTATGGCTATGGTTGACGACTTCTTCGATGCTGCCGGTAATATGTTCGGATTTGGCGGCGACTCGAACTGGTAAGCTAATCGTCAGAGGCCGATTAGGAACAGGCCGCTTTTGGCTAGAGGTAACCCTTCACAAGCGTCCGCTCCCGGCCAAGAGCGGTCACTCGACAATGGTGCTTCCGCCCCATTGCGGAAAGTCGCAAAAGCTGGTGCGCAAGAAAGGCGTTGTCTATGAGCTGCCCTTCTAATTCCAATGTTGACAGACTGGACCCTGGATTAGCTTCGCACCAACCGGATGAGGTTCAGCCACCAGCAGCCAGTCTGTAGATCAGTAGAGAGGCACGCCGCTTATCGTCATTGCCATCGGATTCAGTTTTTTGCTAGCTTCGCCTTCGGCTTACGGGCAGATTTTGGATCGCGCATCGCGATCAGTGAAAACATGGTCCGAAAGGATTGCCCTTGGTGGAGACTCGTCGATTCTCTACGGTCCTGGCAGTGCCTAGGAGTGCCCGTAAGCCGTCTAACTTTCTGAATATTAGTAGGCGATGGTAAAGATAAGTGCTTTACGTGCGATAAAGACTAAGCCAGAGCTTGCATTGCTCATGGGGATTAATGCATCGCACCTTACTAATGTTCTATACAGGATAAGGCCTGAAAATCAGTATAAGAGCTTTACGATAGCCAAAAAAAGCGGCGGCATTCGTACTATACATGCCCCATTTGATGAGCTTAAATCTATACAGACGGCCCTATCTCTCCTGCTGCAAGATTGCATTCAGGAGATTAACGAGTCCAAAGGGGATAAGTTCAAGTCGACATTGTCGCACGGGTTTGTTCGAGAGCGCTCGATTATTACAAATGCGGTTATGCATTTGAGTCAAAAACATATTTTGAATATTGATCTGAAAGATTTTTTTGAAAGTTTTAACTTCGGTCGGGTGCGAGGTTTTTTTATCGCAAACAAAGATTTTCAATTGGATCCAGCAGTGGCTACTGTCATCGCGCAAATCGCCTGCTATGACAACAAGCTACCTCAAGGCAGTCCGTGCTCTCCTGTCATAACAAACTTAATCACGCACTCGCTTGACATCAGGCTGGCCTCTCTGGCTAAAGAGAATTCTTGTACCTATAGCAGATATGCTGACGATATAACGATCTCGACCAGGAAGAAGGAGTTTCCCTCCAATTTGATGGCTGAGCAGCAGCAAGTATATATCCCTGGCAAAAAGCTGCAGTCTGAAATCAAACGAGCTGGATTTGAGATTAATGGGTTGAAGACGAGAGTTCAATATAAGGATTCACGTCAAGATGTGACCGGGCTAGTAGTTAATAAAAAGCCCGCAGTTAAAAAGGAATATTGGCGAACTGTCAGGTCTCAGTGTCATTCGTTATTTCAGACTGGAGCCTTTACGGAGAACGCGTCAGGCACTCCCGGAAAAGGCAATATTTTTGTCCTTGAGGGAAGGCTGAACTTCATCGATCAAATTGACTTATTTAATCGAAAGAGAAATAAGACGGCGCCGACTCTTGATCATGAATCTTCTCAGAAAAAGTCCAATACCCGAAGGTTGCTGAGTGGTCGCGAGCGTACGTTTAGTAGATTTTTGTATTATAAGTTATTTTATGGCAATGCCAAGCCAACTATTATTTGCGAAGGCAAAACCGACAATATATATCTTAAATCAGCCATAGGTCGGTTAGCAGGCGCTTACCCTAAACTGGCGAAGCCAAAGGCTGGGAATGATCCATACGAGCTACTGGTGCAATTTGTAAACTATACTGATCGCACTAGGTTCTTGCTTGAGTTATCAGGTGGTACGCCCTATTTAAAAGAATTTATTTTAGGCTACGATGAGCATTTCAAATACTACAAAGCGCCAGTCCCAACGCATCCAGTAATTATTTTACTTGATAATGATGATGGCTTCGGAAAAATTGAGGGAGTTTTGAAGGGAAAAAAATACAGCCCTACTATTTTTCCTGCAACGCTATCGGCCAACGCCTTCAGAGAGGCAGAGTTTATTCATGTAGCCCATAACTTATATATTGTGCTGACTCCATTAAAAACGAAAGGGGAATATACTTCAATCGAAGATCTCTTTCCGCAGGCTGTCAGGGATACAACGTTAGGCGGGAAAAAGTTTAACAAAGAAAATGAGATTGATGTAGCTGCCGAGTATGGCAAAGAGTTCTTTGCAAGCAAGGTCATTTTTCCGAATAAGAACACTATCGATTTTTCGGGCTTCGATATTATTCTGACCAGGGTGGGGCAGTGTATAGAACACTTCGCTACCCTTACCCTCACGAAACCATAATTGGCCTTCTGGCTCTATTGACGCCCTGATCGCTCAAGCAGTCCTGCGGCGGGTCAAAGCCATGGATGAAACGCAAGCCGCAATGGCTTAGTGGCTAGCCGATTGTCTCGTCCAGAACTACAGTCACCGACCGGTATCTGGTATTTCGAAAGAGCCGCAAAGGTGGAAAAGTGACATATCTATTTTCTGAGTAGGCCGCCCGCTTTTGGCCGAAAGCGCCCTCTCCTCGTCACGGAAGCTTGCCTCTTGAGCCAAGTCAATTACACATGAGCGAGATAGCCAAACGCCATCACGCCCGGTGTACTATTGCCCGGGATCAAGGGAAAAGGACGTCGAGATGGAACTCTTGCTGGTCATTGCCGCAGTCGCGGCATTCGTACTGCTGGTCAAGCACACCAAGGCCAAGGGCCGTATTGCCGAGCTGACGCTCAACCTCAAGGCTCGCCAGAACGAGATCGAGGATTTCGAGCGAGAGGTGGTCCCTGCGCGGCGACCTACAGACGCAGCTCCAGGAGCTGCAGCGCTTCAAGCCGATCCTGGACGTCGAAGTTGAAGCCAAGCGCCTGCGAATCGAAGCCGAGGCGCAGCGGGACGACCTGGTGAAAGCTGCCCGCAATCGCCTCGAAAAGGCCTAGGAAAAGTTGCAATCAGCAGTGGCAGAGGCCGACCGGATCGCCCTCATCCCTGGCACAAGGGACCTTGGATAAACGACCTGGAACATGGGCTGAATTATGAGTTCTGTAGCAAGCAACGATTCCGCAGATCAAAAGAAAGAAAGCGATCCCTACAGCGCCGGAGAACAGGGGCTCGGCTACATCTTTCAACCCCGCTTTGCGCTGTACCAGGCATTGGAGCTTCCAGAGGACACCGCGATTCTCATCGAGAAGGAAGATGACCTCGATTTCTTGGAGTCCTCCGGAAAGAAGACACTGGCCTCTCTCAAGCACAAGGCTGTTGGTGAACACCTGACTGACCTGTCTGTCGACTTCTGGAAGTCGGTCAATATCTGGCTAACTCGTTACCTGGCCAATGGAAGGCTTGAGTCTGACTATCAGTTTTTCCTGTTCACCACCTCCTCCCTCGCGCCGAATTCATTCTTAAAATTCTTCCTGTACGCCGCTGATACAACCAAGGCTGAGCCCAGCCTTTGGCAGTTGACAGAGAGCACGCTCGCCACCAGCAAGGCGAAATCGTTCACCAAGATCAAGGAGTTGCTCTCGAAGCTGACAGCGCTGGAGAAAGAGGACTTCGTATCGAGAATCACGATTGTTGACAGCACGCCTCGAATTGGCGATCTCCCAGCACTCATCAAGGCCCAGAAAATGCGGCCAATCCGCCCTGAGCACAGGGACGCAGTCTTTGAGCGCCTGGAGGGGTGGTGGAATGATCTGATTATCCAGATGCTCTGCGACCCGCAGAGCGAGCCCGTATATGCCCGGGATGTTTCGGAGAAGTTGTTCAGTTTCAGTGAGGAGTACAAGGATGACAATCTCCCCATTACCTTTGAGGACGCGACGCCCAAAGCCCCAATCGATGCGAGCACCGATAACCGGCTGTTCGTAAGCCAACTCCGTGATCTGAACCTGAGCCCCAGCCGCATCCGCAATGCAATCCTGGACTACTACCGCGCATTTGAGCAGCGCTCCGCCTGGGCAAGGCAGCGCTTGGTGGGCTCCGAAGAAATCATGAGGTATGAACGCCGGCTGACGAATGAGTGGGAGCGCACCAAAGACGTCCTATTCGATGATGCGTTCGAAACCCCGATCGAGGACTGTTCTGAGCCGGAACTGATTGCCGTTGGCAAGAAACTCTATACCTGGGCTGAGACAGAAGCACAGAAGCTTGCTCACCTGAATATCCGGGCACGCGTGACGGAGCCTTACGTACTTCGCGGCAGCTTTCAGATTCTCGCCAACAAACGCCCCTTTCCCACCGTTTATTGGCATCCACAGCTGCTGGATCGCCTCGCCAAGGCTGCTGGAGAGACCGAATGATTCGCTGGGATGAGCGTCCATTTGAGACCAAGAATCTCTTCAACCCTGCCTTCTGCGCGGTAGTCCTGATGCGCGCGCTCAAGGCCTACGCAGTGATAGATCCCAAGGGCATGCCCTTTTCGATGTCACTGCTTGTATTGCCGCTGAGTCTCCACCAAGAATCTCGAAGCGCGCTGTTCAAGCATTACAAGGGCTACCTGCTCAAGACAGTGGAAACGTACCCCCAAATGCAGATCGGGCTGGCCGAGCGGGTAACCGAGATGCTGCCATTCACGTTCGAGGCATTTGCGTTGGCACACTACACCGACTGCTTCGAGATCACCCCGCAGGGACGACTCCTTCCGAAAGCCAGAAGGGTTAAAGCAGAGATCGAGGGCACCGAGGAATCAGTAGCGTGTCAACGCGCAGCGGCTCTGCTGGGGAGAGAGTTCGCCAAGATTGCAGACCGGGTTACGGTGTACACCGCTTTTGGAATTCGACCATGAAAATCAGCTCCATCCATGTATACAGCCACGACGGCCAGCGCCGCGATGTCAACTTCGAAGTTGACGGACTCAACATCATTACGGGCCGCTCTTCGACAGGTAAATCCGCCCTTTCGGACATCATCGAATACTGCATGGGCCAATCCAACTTCAACGTTTCGGATGGTGTTATCCAGGACAAGGTGTCCTGGTTCGCAGTGATCTATCAATTTCCGGACGTGCAGGTCATGGTCGCGAAGCCGGCCCCACGGGCAGGGGGCGCGAGCTGCCGCCTGGCCATGACGCGTACCGGGGAGTTTGTGCAGCCCCCTGAATTTTCCGAGCTCGTGATCAACACGGACGACATCGCCGTCACCTCTTTGCTGTCACGTCAACTGGGCATCCCGGAAAACCGCACAGAGGTGGCGGAGGAGCACACGCGCAATAGCTACGAAGCTTCCATCAAGCATTCGTATTACTACCTGTTCCAAAGGCAGGGCCTGGTCACCAACAAGGATCAGCTTTTCTATCGCCAGAACGAGCCGTTCCAACCCCAGGCGATCAAAGATACGCTTCCCATCCTGCTGGGCGCTTCAACCAATGAACGCTACGAGCTGCAGACCAGGCTCCGGACAGCTCAGCGAGACCTGAGAGCCCAGGCAAAGCTGCTGGAGCAGGCAAAGCAAGCGGTGGGCAACAACCGAAACCAGGCCATCACACTGCTGACTGAAGCCAAGGCGGTAGGAATACTCCCTCAAGAGCCCCCCATTGGGGAGGTCGAGGAGATCATTGCTGCCCTCAAAACAGCCACGCAATGGACTCCAGCCAAACCGCACGCCCAGCCTGAGGACAAGGTACCCAAGTTGGAGACTGAGCTGGCCAAGCTGAGGAAAACCAAGCGCGAGATCAAATCCAAAATTGAGGCCGGCCAGATATTCGAACGGCGTGCCGGCGGCTTCCAGAGCGAGGCATCGGAACACATCGACCGCCTCTTATCCATCAAATCGCTTCCGAAGAATGCCAAAACAGGCGAATGGCAGTGGCCTTTCGCCGAAAAGAACCTGGCCATGGAAACCCCCGTAGCCGAGGCGCTCATCGGCGAACTGGCGTCCCTGGAAGCAGAAATGCAGACGGTGATGGGGCAACGTCCGCAGATTCAGAGCTACCTGGCGGAGGAAAACCAACGCCTTCAGGACACAACCAAATTGATTGTCGAAAAGGAAGCGGAGCTGACGGCCGCCATTGCCGCCAATACTGTGCTGGCGAACGCACAGAAGCAAAGCGACGCAGCCAAGTATGTGGTCGGGCGCATCAGCTTTTTCCTTGAGGGCTTCGTCCCAGACAATTCGCTGAAACAGCAAGAGGCTGGCTATCGCCGTCGGGAAATGCGCGTACAAGAGCTTGAAAAGGCACTGGCAGATGTCGATGCGGACGACCGCCTGGCGTCGATCATGAACAGCATCTCGGCACAGTTCAATCTGTACAACAAACGCTTCGAATCTGAATTCAGTGCTTACCCGGCGCGATTCGACCTGAAGAAGCTGACCATCATTTTCGATCGACCTGAGCGCTCTGTGCCCATGGCTCGGACAGGCGGTGGCGAAAACTACCTGGCGTATCATCTCTCTGCGCTGCTCGCCCTGCATTGGTACTGCGTCAAGAGCAATCGGCCCATGCCGCGCTTCTTGGTGATCGATCAGCCAACCCAAGTGTATTTCCCCTCAGAGGAGTCCTACAAAGCGGTCGACGGTACGGTATTGAACACTGAGCAATCCGATGCCGACATGGACTCGGTACGCAAGCTGTTCAACCTGCTATACCAGTTCACGGTCGAAGACGTACCAGGCTTCCAGATCATCATCACCGAGCACGCAAATCTACGGGATGACTGGTTCCAGAAGTCTCTGGTCGAGGCACCTTGGAGCAAACCTCCGGCGTTGGTTCCTGATGGCTGGCCACTCAGGGGTGAAGTGACGTTCTGACTAGCTGTTGAATGCGCCGCTCTTCTTGGCGACGGGTACCAAATGCATCCACTTGAGTTGCATCGAACCTAGGCAAAACCGGAAGCTTGAGTGATTCCTGGCCGCTCGTGTCAGGACAGCCTTCCACCAGGAGTTGCCATGACCCGTCTCCGCTTCATCCCCATTCAACTGACACGCTATCCACATACGAATGAAGCGCTGTTAGCCATTGCCCTATGGCCTGTATTGTTCGCGATCGGCTGCTGGCGAACGCCACAAATCGCCCAGTTTCTGAACGCTCAGGGGGTTGAGATCAGCATGCTGCAGGTCTTTCTGGCGGGCTTTGGCGCCTACCTGTTTCTGCTCGGTAAGCACCGCGTGTTCAACCACCGCTATTTCGAGCACCACGCAGTCGATATTGCCTGGTACCGTCGACTGCGCGAGGTTGACCAGGAAATGGTTGCGGCAGGCCTGGCTGGCACCGATGCGCATGGGGCCGTGACGAGCGAGATGGCCGAGCTCCGCAAGCAGTTGGGCTTATTGGTCGATGCGGATCACTTCTATAGCAAGCTGAAAGTCTTTATCCGAGTAATGAGCTGGCTGCGCGGTAAGCTCACGTAACTCAGTCATTTTTCCCCTGTGAAAGTCCGGGTTCCGCAGTACAGAGCCCGGCATCTTCGGTACACGTCAAGGATGTTGGAGTACACGTCATGACCATCGAGCTAAACACCAAAGCCATCAGAGGGCTCACCCGTCTCGCGCTTCCAGCTGACGATGGTTACATCTACCGGCTTGGGGTCGCGCTGTACTGCTTTGCTTCCCTTAGCAGCTTCATGGCTGAGCTTGCTCACCATATGGATCCGCTTGTGAACCGCACTGAGCTTCAGGCAAGAACGGGCGGCGAGATCCTCAGCGAATTCCGCAAGTGCGTAAAAAAAGCTAAGGCAACAAAACCAGCGGTCGGGCCTATTGGCCGCGCCGCCGCTGACATGTTCCAAGCACTAAACACCCGGCGTTCGGACATCATGCATGCCTACCCGATCACCAACCAAGCCAGGCAGCAAATTCTGCACCGTCGGCTGGACAAGAAAAATCGGCACTTCGAGGTCACCAACGAGATACTGGAGAATTTCATCAGCAAGCTACAAGACGTGAGCAGCTTGCTGTATGACATTCGCGTCATCATGAAGCCAGAGCTTGGCGACCGAGTGCCGGCTGCTAAGTAGTGAGCAGCTTAGATGCGCGCTTAGAAGCCCTGGAGGCGAATAGCTTCAGGGTTAGACTCCGAACTAAAGTAAATCCCCCCTGATTTCGTAGTCATTCAACAGTTTCTTTGGGCTGGATACGAGTGGCTGCTAATGGCCGCTTTTCTGCCTCTTGCGACCGGCAGCCCTGGCCGGGCTGACAGTTCCCTTCCATCCTGTAGCCCGCGGCGATGGCTGCGGGCTCATTGGCGAAAATCTCTTGGTTCTTGGACCACTTTGGCGAACCTCGGGCAGCTCACCCGGCTGTTCCGGTTTCCAATGATCATGTCGCCGCCCACGGCGTGAGCACAAGGGGCCGCCCTGATGCGGGTAGGAGCCTGGCTTATGTGCACTGTACGTGCTAGGCCAGGTCACAACTGAGAGAGCGGCCTCTGCCTGACCTGGAATACCCGGTAGAGTCATGCACGCTCACCGCTTAGATACCGAGGATGAAGCGCCAAAAACGAAGCGAGAGGCTTAATAGGCCTCTCGCTTCGTTCATTTGCATTGCTTACCCGATCTGGCAGCCGCACTAGACCCAGTCAAGTTCGAGATTGACCCGCTCCTGATAGGCATCCACCAGTCGCTTGAAGCCATTCACTTCTGAGCGGATCTTGTCGAGCTGCTCCGCGCAGCGGCGGACTTTTGAGAGTTCGTTTTCAGCTTTGATGATCGCCTCGAGCTCCCAGCCCTTGGCCTGACCGAACTGGCGCTCGGATACTCGGTAGCTACCTTTCGGAGGTGTCAGGCTGACCATGCGCTTCGTGAAATGCTGCGGAGTACCGTGAATCTCCACACGATACCACTGGATGTAGATTGTCCACTCCCGCTCTAAGATGCGTGCGCCGTAACAACCGAAGCTTTTCGGAACCCCATCACCCTTTCGATGTTGCCAATGCGTAGCCCAATAATCGTCCACTACGCGCTGGGCCCAATTCTTTAGCGTCATCTTTGCCATCCTGCGCCCGCACTTCATGGCTGAGTTCCAATCGATGCTAGCGGGATCATCCGCGGCTTGCTGCAGGAACTGATCGTTCTCCTCCTTTTGTTTTCGCTGCAGCACGAGCTGCTTTGTCAGCTTTTCCTCTTCCATAATAGATATCCCATTCGACAGTTAATTAAATATTGCCGGAGCCCTCTTCGTCGGCAATACAGCTGCTGTGCGCCCTTAGCGGTATATCGACAATAAATATATTGTCGGCCTGCACTGAATGTGGAGCGGCTATGGTGTTGCGCCGTTCTCTAGTGGTCTGCATCTCGGACTACATGGACAATATAATTTGTCGAGTTAGGCGGTTGTCTTGTCTAATTGCCGATATAACGCGATTAGGCCGGGATAACCTGAGACTGATGATTTCTTCACGATGAACCGACAATCTATATTGTCCGCTCCTAGGGGTATTGGGGGCGCCGGATATAATTACGGTATAAAAAAAGCCCGCGTCGTAGTAGCACGAGGCGGGCTTGCCGTAACGCGGGCGGCGGCGACCCCCCGAAACGGAGGCAGTGCAAAACACTAATTTCGTGGATCGCTGCCGGCGTTATCGGCCACCACCGGCTGGGCCGCTCGGTACTGCTCCCGAGCTGAGTTGCTAATCTGTCGAGAATAATTGCAGAGTTGCGATGACTAGCAAGGCCCCAAAATGCTGGTTCGGCCAATTGGTCTCGCTCAGCCAAGGTGTGGGACTTGGGACTTGGGACTTGGGACGTTCGGGTACAGCGTGTGCTAACAGTAAGGCATCAACTCTAGCTGTTGTTCGCCAGGTCTGGCTTTGGGCATACGCTTGGTTGAAGAGCACCCCGGCCAAATCAATAGCGGCGGTGACTTGCAAAAGAGAGTTCGTTCAAAGCACCGTGCCCAGTATCCCTGGCCGGGGACGACTTAGGTCGCCAACTATGTGCAGGTCATGAGAAGGAGCGGCCCGCCTAGTCAGTCATGCCCCTCAAGTCCCAAGTCCCAAATCCCGAATTATTTATTGCAATTGCGGGCGGGGCTTGCATAGTGAGACAGCGCAAGCGTCTGCCCGCGCGTGTTGAAGCAAAGAGGGGTCCCTGATGAAAAGGGTATCGTCGTTTTGCCATCACGCCACGGTTGGTGCTGTGATCAATAAGGCATGCTCGAACATAAACGTAGGCACCGCTCGTGACTAATGCATTCGTGATCTAAAACGAGCTGTCTATAAACGCAAGAGCCTGGGTTAACCCAGGCTCTTGAATGGCTAGCTGCGGCCGAATTGGCCATACCTATGCTCTGTAGCCGACTAATCGTTGATTGATTCCCTGTGAGTCATGGCCGGGCCCGCTGTGCTAATTGTCCAGCGGACGATTCCTCCGCTCCCCTTACCTAAGCAGGTGCACTGAATACCAAGCTGACGAAGGGCCGGTTTGGCGCGGCGTAGCGCATCACCGAGGCCTTTCGGAGTTCTTGGCCACGATTCGCACCCAGGTGCGCGGTACTTTTCAAGTAGCGCCAGCAAGCCTTTTACAGGTTCAGTTACGCCCTCAGGTCGATCATTGATTAGCTCTTGAATAGCCGTAGCTACGGGACTTTCGTCGATAATACGATGTAAGCTTTCGTTACGGTTGACATTGAACGCCCTGAGAAATGCCTCTGGCTCGTCTCCTATAGCTTGTGCCACAGCCATACCTAGGCGAGCGTATTCGAGCAGACGTGGGCGTTTTTCAGGTGGCAGCTCAATAGTAGGAAGTATCTGTAACGCCTTGGCTGCAATGTCGAAGAGTGCTCCTAGCAAGCTAGGCGCGAGCTGTTCGAATTCACTCCAAATCTCAATGGTTTCTCTCCGCGCAGTTATCACGGGCAGTTCTATGCTAATGGTTCTATCTGCGAGGTCTTGAGCAGTAACTGTCGCTGCGGTTCCATTGAGGATGGTTGGGCGCTTCACATCTATAACGCACTCATCAAAGTCTGAGTATAACTTGCGCTTCGCGTAGCCTCCGCCGGTCGACAAGACACATAGCGCATCTTGAATGGAGGCGGAAAGGAGCGAAACGTTTTCGTAGCTCAGAATTGCAGAAGATTTTGCCGAAACGTATACGTCTTCAGCAGACTTCGGAGCACCTCTAAGGTTGCAGCCGTTGGGGTCTAACAAACATCTCAAAATAGTCTGAGTTGTGCTCTTGGCGGCCCCATGCTCGCCTATTAATTCCAAGACGGGGTAGGGCGTATCAGGACGTAGACAATCGATCAACCATGTCAGAACTAATAGCCTTGCGTTCTCGGGTAAGTTTAATATTTGCAGAGGCGTTCAATGTTTCCGCCAGGCACTGGGGTTGGCAACTGCCGCATCGAATCAGGCCGAAAGAACATGGTTTCGGTAGAGTCGATGATTCTCCAACAGCCCGGTTGAAGTTGTATTGATTGGCTGTTACCTGGTATCGCCAGATCCAAGTAGTAGTTTCCGTTACCTCCTGCTGCGCGCAATTCAACGCTGAGGCAAGGGTTATCGAAGCGTCCCAGGCCTGTCAAGGTTCTCAACGCTTCACGAACGGACTGTTCTCGTGGCGTATGACCATATGTTTTGTAAAAGCCAGCCTGAATGCGGTCGCGGAAGGACCTACTATCCAATTCAAATACTTTTCCACTATCGATATCTTGGCAAAAGACGACTTTATTAGAATTATGGAAAAGTTTAAAACGCTCCATGACAAATTTTACAAGCAGCGCTGCTTGGGCGTTCTGAGTGGTGGAGCAGCCATCGGACTGCGTCTTGTCCTGCAACTGGTCTGACACTACTTCTGGTGATGCAGCCGTCTCCCCACTCGTGCCGCTAAGCGGAAAGGTGGTGCTCTGTTCCTTGGGCTTCGGTGGCTCGTCTACAGTATGAATTGGGCCCGTCATGCTTTATCTCTCTTTGCAATCTGAACCTCTAGCCACGCATTGACCTCAGCTGCCACATAGTAGCAGCGCGCCTGGCGGCTGCGACCAGGCTTAACGGGGCAGGGAAAGTCAGGGTCGTTTTTTTGCAACTTTTGCAGTCCGGAACGAGTTTTTCCGAGCATTTCGCACAGTTTTGGCTGTGGTATGAGGGTCATGCCATCAAGGGTAACTTTGTGGTGCATATGAGTGCGTCTCCGTCTCAAAACGCGCTCAGTTTCACGCTTTGCAAGTGTGAGTTGGCCGCCCTAAACGCTGGGACTATGCAATTTCACCACTTGACTTGCTTGAGTCTGCTTTTTCCAGCCTTAGGCTAGCCTTGCGACCTTTGTTGAGGCCTTCTCTGGGTGAGAAAATTCATAAGGAGTGACGAAGCCCGCTCGACAGTTATCGAGATAGTCAGCCCACCACTGAACCATAAGTCGCCGTTCGGGGAGGTGCTCGGCTTTATGGGTATAAGCCGCGCGGACATTGTTTCGTT
>Ga0233372_1000710_pt1 | contig 14321 bp, 16 predicted proteins | sample ElkDunMinimDraft_4_FD_191538 | JGI IMG/M metagenome (GOLD analysis project Ga0233372, IMG submission 191538) | Fecal eukaryotic communites from dung pellets of Tule Elk in California, USA - Elk Dung D8 | ecosystem: Host-associated > Mammals > Digestive system > Large intestine > Fecal | place... | reverse complement strand
TCGCGGCGTCGTCTGCTTTTCAAAAGGCAATTTGAACCGTTCAAATTGGAGGTGGTAGCAATTGCAAATCAAGAATCGTTAGCGCAGTATCTCGGATTATACGGCGACATGGTAGACGCTAACGCGTTTTCCCCGTACTCTCCGCCGTTGTGTAACCCTGTACTCGATAAACAAAAGAGCATGAGGCAATATGTAAAGTACATGCTCAACCGGACAGCGAAGATGTTTAGCTATGAAAACTTACCTCGCTCAATTCCTGCTTTGGAGCTGGAAAGCATTATGCAGGTTATGGGGTACGCTGTTATTTGTCGTGTTCCTAATGCTCCTACTGACCTTATCGGCATGGATTATCTTCCCGCAGGGGAACATAACATGGAGCCGTCAGGAGGTTCAAATTCGGATAACGACCCCGGAGGTTCCGGCGTTGATAATTCCGACGACAAAATAACGGTCTCCCCAATAACTGACCTCTATGCTTTCTATGCTGGGCTTGGTGGGAGGCAGGACGCCTACTATCGCCCGACAGTCGCTATTGTCAACAATCCATTTTTGAATTTCGATAAGGAACTTGTCATAGGGCGCGATTGCGCTGTAGTGCGGAATGACAGTCATTTCATTGGCCTAATGCCCATGTATTGGAGATATGCGGCACAAATGGCGGAAAATGATATCTCTATCCGTTCGGCGCAAATCAATAGCCGGGAGCGGTCTGTAATCATAGCAGACAATCAGAGGGCTTTTGATAGCGCGCAAGAGTACCTAAAGAAGCTCGAAGATGGAGACCTTGCCGCAATCATGGACACTCCGTTACTCGGAAATTCCCGTGTAGAGAACGGAAGCCCGTCAGCGGCTAACACAATCATCCAGCTTATCGAACTTGGGCAATATTTGAAAGCGTCTTGGTTCAATGAAGTCGGCCTCAATACCTCTTTCAACATGAAACGCGAATATCTTTCCAGTGAAGAGATTGCGGTCAATACCGACGTTTTAATGCCCCTTGTAGATGATATGCTGGAATGCCGTCAGCGTGGCATTGAAATTGTAAATTCCATGTTCGGGACTAATATCAAAGTAAAGAAGTCCAGCGCGTGGGAACACAAGGACATTCAAGCTGACAGTTACACACAAGGGAAAGAAGGCGAACGCAATGCCGCCCCTTCTGACAAGGGAACAGAGGACACTTAAAGAAGTCTGGACGGGGTGGGATAGCCACGAAGGCGTTTTTGCAATGATTGGCAATCATTATTTCGCCTTTAGCAGTATCTTCTATCTTGCCGGGTTAGACCTCGACTATTATATGTTCCGTTCAGGTAGCAAACAATGCACGTCGCCGCTTTTGAACTTAGTGGACGACGACGGACATTTATCCTATGCTAATCGTGAAAAGATTGCCTCCGTTATCTATAACCGGTTCCGTAAAAAGTGGGAACAGGTGTTTCAGGCCTTTTTCAACCAGTACACACCTTTTACCACATACGCGGATTTAGAAACCGTTAGCACGATAGGCAGTCATGACGAAAGCGGACGGCGCAGTAATTCTCGTGTTTTGAGTGGGAGTGATAGTCGTGAAGTCTCAAACCTCGGCGTGTCCAGCGGATTGGGGACTACTGTTGTTTCTGATAGCGGTGCCGATACCCGGACGCGTTCCGGTAGTGATTCCGAAACCCTCTCAAAAGCTGGTACGGAAACGAAATCTTCCACAAGTACAGGCAGAGGGGACACGGAAAACGGCGTCTTTGGGTTCAACTCGTCAAGCGCTGTTAAGTCCTCGGAAGAATCGGGAACCAACTCGAACGTCAATTCTGAAATCGTATCTTTCGATAACCGTGCAGACAGTACCGACCACGCAACTGGTGAGACGGAGACGTACCTACATGGAAAGTCGACGGATACAAAGGAAACGGACATCACGACGGAAACGACAGAAGGCACTCAAACAGGCATTCACACAGAAACAGGGTCAGAGGAATCCACGGACGCTCGAAACTATCAAACGTCGCGGGTAAAGACGGCAGAGCGCACAGGCTTTAACGGAAACGTGGCAGACCTCGCTAAGAAGTTCCTCGCTTTGTGGGAAAACGACTTCATTGAAATCGTTTACAAAGACGTGGACAGCTTCCTGACCCTGTCTGTGTGGTAATTTGAACCGTTCAAATTGGAGGGATATCTATGAAAATTGAACAGGTGGCACAGTTCACCAACGAAACACTGCCTCTCATCATGGGGGAAGCCCCGGTAGCAAATCAGGACTTGTCCAACATCGTGGACATCGGGCGACAGATTACGCAACTGGATTCGTGGCGTAGCCGCTACATTCAGGCGCTCGTCAACCGTATCGGGCGGTGGCATTACGTCAACCGTATCTATGAAGGCAACGCGCCCTCTATCCTCATGGATAGCTGGGAATACGGGTCTATCATGGCGAAATTCTGGGGAACCCTCAAAGAGGCACAGAACAACGATTCTTGGAACTTACAGGACGGACACGAATACAACATGACCGCGTATCACGCGGAAGCGGCCTCCGCCCGGTTCTGGAATCAGATGACCACGTATGAAATCGAACATTCCGTGCTTGACCACCAACTGAACGACAGCTTTTCCAGCGCGGACGAACACGCGGCCTTTGTGTCCATGCTCATGACGAACGTTACGAACTCTCTGAACGTCCGCAATGAAAACATGATTATGGCTACTATCCGCAACTTTGTCGGCACGGTTCTGAACGCGGGGCAGAACGTCCAGAAGGTGAACCTCCTGACGGCGTACAACACGGCGCACAGTACGAGCCTGACGGTCTCGCAGGCTATGGAAAGCGCGGAATTTATCCGGTGGGCGATTGTCGAAATCCAGCTTGCTTCCCGCCGCATGTCGAAGTACACGACCCTTTTCAATGTCGGCGAACAGCAACGCTTCACGCCGTCCTCGCGCCTCCGCGTTATCTACCACGATGATTTCCGGACGAAAGTCGGCGCGTTCCTGTATAACGCTCCGTCCCAGTTCAACAGTGACTGGTTAGGCCTCCCCACGGGCGACAGCGTACCCTTCTGGCAGTCCCCCGGTACCGGGTTCTTGTTTGAGGACACGTCGGCGATTAACGTCACGATTGCGACGGAGACGCCCGGCACCTCGGCGACGGTAGCGCAGTCTGGCATTATTGCGGTACTCTCTGACCAGTACGCTATGGCGGTGTGCAACGAACGTGACCGCACTTACGCCCATTATGTCAAAAAAGGTGAGTTCACCAACTACTGCCACAAGCGCGAATGCCGGTACATGAATGACCCGAACGAAAACGGCATTGTGTTCTACATTGCCCCGGCGGCCTAATTTGAACCGTTCAAATTGCCGGAGGTGTAAAACATGTCACCTGAAAAAGTTTGGGCGTTGTACAATGCGCTCAGTGCTGTTCTGAAACAGCTTGACCAGACCCGTGAACCGCAACTTTACACAAATGTAGCGGCGGCGGTATCCAGCGCGAAGTCCCTGCTTGTTCAGCGTTTGGAGCAGACGGGCGAAACCTGACCGACTAAACCCGGCAATTTGAACGGTTCAAATTGCCGGGTAAGATTTGGAGGTGAAAACATGGCGATAGAGTTTGAATCCCTGACAACGGCGGCAGTTAAGTACACTACCAGTGAAGGAATGAACGGGTGGTATATATTGCCTCAAATCAATTATAGAGGTGAAGGTGCATCACTTTCCGCTTTGTGCAGTATGGCATCGTCACATAGTAACGACCCGTTATTCTTAACTCATGAGGATAATATGGTCTTGACCTCTACAAATACAGCAGGACGGTCTTTCACTTTCCTTACTAAAGAGGGCAATACCTTATTAGTGTACAATACAGGCAGAAGTTTCAACATGGAAAGCCCGGACAGTATCTTTCCTTACGTTACAATGGGTAATGGAGATGGGTTTTTCTATGGAAATGGTTTGTCAGAATCGTCAGCTTCGTATGGGTTTCATGTTTACTTTGTGGCGAAAAACTTGGATACGGGGACGTTCTATAATGGTTCTGTCCTTGGATTCACCACGGACGGCTACAGTAAGCCTTATGAAGTCAACCGTGATTCGACGTACAGTCCATTTACTTCTTTTGCAATAAACGGTAACGTTTACGCGGATTTCGTAGACCCGTCGATACATTCAATCTATTATCATGGTACCAACGTAATCTTACAGGGTTCCGACACAGCCGCGCCCGGAACGACTGTTGTCGTTAGATACTCTGTGAATACAGGTTACGTCCTCGGAGACCCTGATTATTCTATTCGGGTAGAACATCAAGGGCAAAGTCTGAACCACGTAGTAGACACAATCTACCAGACAATTACGTTTACAATGCCTGAAATGGGTAATGTGGATGTGTACGCCAGCGCCGTCCCGAAAGACCCCTATTCACCCGGCGGCGACAGTGAACCCGGAGCAGGTGAAGAAGGTTCATACGAAAATCCAACAGACCCTATCCCGCTTCCTGACCTTCCTATAAATGGGGTAAATCCCTTTGTTAGATTGTGGAATCCGTCTAACTCGGAGGTTGAACAACTGTCTGAATATCTGTTTAGCACTGACGTTTGGGATAGTGTAAAGCGGCAATTACTTGGTAATCCCATACAGTACATTGTCTCTTTTGGCTTGGTGCCAGCTCCGATTTCTATCGGTTCTATAAAAGAGAACTTTACCTTGGGCCATCAAACCTCGAACATCACTATGTATGGCGTCGGTCAGCAGTATGTAAGATTGTCACTCGGTACTGTAACGATACCGGCCTATTGGCAATCGTTCATGGACTATGAACCCCATACGAAGATACAAATTTATCTTCCATACATCGGCTACCGTGATGTTCTACCGTCAGAGGTTATCGGGAAAGCGGTTGAGGTCGTGTACCACATTGACTACTTTTCCGGTTCATGTGTTGCGTTCTTGGTAGTCGCTGGAAGTGTGCTTTACCAGTTCAATGGAAACTGTTTAGCTACTATTCCGTTCGCCTCTAATGAGTTCGGCAATCTGTTATCCGGAAGCATGGGAGCGGTAGGCGGATTTGCTACAGGCATGGTAGCGCTGACAGGTGGCTTTGCCCCGGCGATTGGAAGTTTAATGGCACTCGGCGGTTTCGGCGGTGCGTTTTCGTCGGTTCTTACAATGGGTAAAGAATCGGTGAACCACGGCGGCAACGTGTCCGCTACAAATGGCCTATTGTCAAGCCGAAAGCCGTACTTCATTCTCAATCGTCCCCGACAGGCAGTAGCCGAAAATCAGAATGAGTATCACGGTTTCGCCACATGGTACAAAGCGGATGATTTTCGTAGCGCTCATGGATATGTAAAGCTCGCAGAAATTCACCTCCATGATATTCCCGCCACTGACTGGGAAATCAAGGAAATAGAGCGCCTTTTGAAAGAGGGTGTCATTTTTTAATGGCAACGGTGAAACTGTATACAAATAACAGTGACCGAATCCGCGTAAGCAAAACCCTTGTAGAGCTCGGCACTGTAACGGGAACGTTTCGCGGTGCGGTAGATGTTCTCAACCCCACAGTAATCATACAAGGCGAATTTACAAACCGGTGTAACTATTTCTATATCGAAGAATTTGCCCGGTACTACTATGTCACACCTACCATTATCCCGTCCAACGGACTTGTTGAACTTCACGGGGCGGTGGACGTACTCAAATCATGGGAAAGCGGAATCCGTGCGAGCAGCGGAATTGTGGAACGTTCACAAACGAACTACAATCTCATGCTTGCAGACCCCAACATTCACGCGTTCCAGAACTCCATGATAGGATGTTTAGAATACCCGAAAGGGTTCGGAAGCCCTACCTACATCCTCGCAACAGTCGGATAAACGCAAAAATGCCCCACAGGCAATTTGAACGGTTCAAATTGCCTGTGGGGCTTGTCATGCCTCTACTTCCTGTTCGTCATCTTCCGGTTGATAGTCCCCGCACTTATCCCACGGACATCCCTCCGGAAACAGTACGTCACAAAAGGACTGATGTTTCTTGCAGGGTTTCGGGGCATTGCGGTCAGCGTCGGGCGGCAGGATTATAGTTTTACGTGGCATTAGCGTATCACTCCTTTGTTATACGTGGCGATTGTGGTCACAAGTTTAACCTCGACACTATCGCCTTCTTTACTGTGCGCCTCGAACCAACTCATAGCGGTCGGGTAGTCGTTGGTAGCGGAAATGAAAGCGCCGTTTTTAATAAGGCACCATTCACGATTCACTTCCCCATGATACGTAATCATGTTACACCTCCAATTTGAACGGTTCAAATTACGCGTTGCGGATGTTCAGGTTATCACTCCACATGACGTAATTCCGCCATATTTCCCCAACGTCATTGTCAGAGTAGTAAAAGCGGTTTTGACCCATAAAGGACAGCAAGGTTCTGGACAGCTTATCAGGTTGATGTGTGACACCTAATAATTCCCGGTAGTCAGCACTGTGCTTGTCGACGTAGATGATATCGTCGGCAATAATCGCCTTACGCTTGCCCTCGTCGTCACGGATAGTAATGTTAGCCCGTTTAATGAACACAAAAGCCCCAGTACGATTTGCGACGACGATACCCTTTAAGGTGTCGCCCGCAAACTCTACATAGAACGTGGCAATAATGTCACTGGCTCTGTACTCGGTACGGAGTTTCGGATATTCTGCTACCTCCCACGAACCGTCTTTCACCATAGCCAACTGTGGATTGTCGAAGGCGAAATAAACGTCAGACGCTTTTCCTCCTTTTGTCTGTGACGATTCGCAGTATTCAACAGCTACTTCAAGTTCACTGTCCCCATAGTGATACGTGTCGATTGTACCCTGTTTCTGTTCCTTGACGTGTGTCAATCCCATGACGGCGAAATAGGGACACCATTTATTTACAGTGTTCCCCAGCATGAAAACACGAACGTCGTCACGAAGGCGGATAATTGTAGAAAGCAAGTTCTGGAAAAGAACGGGTTCATTAGGCAGATAAGAGGTACGGGTCAAGAACTCATCGAAGATAACAGTAGTTACCTCGCCGTACGAGTAGGACTTCTTGTGTTCGCCCGCGCTGATAGAAAAGACGTGGCCGATAGGATGGTCAGCGACAACAGTCAGTTTCGGGTCATCGTCAATGTGGCGCAGGTAGAAATGGCCGGTTTTGTAGATGATGCTATTCCAGCGGTTCGGGTCGTGGGCAAACAGGCGTTCTACAACGCGGTTTTTGATGTGACCCTCGAAAAGCTGGTTTAATTCGGAAGCCTTAACATCCACGTCCCAGCGACGCACATAGGCGAATTGTTTCTTGGTTTCCTTGTATTCCCGCAAGGCGTATTCAAGCGCCCAGTAGGTTTTACCATTGCTTCTTTCGCCTATTATCACGTAGTATTTCGCTTTGGGATTGTTGTCAAGCAGGCGTTGCCCGCTATAGTGAACGTACTTTTTGAGAGGACTTTTCATTAAATACCTCCAATTTGAACGGTTCAAATTGACGGGCAATTTGAACCGTTCAAATTATTCAAACAATCATGTTTCCGTCGTCGTCAAAACACGGGTCAGCACAGGCATAAATGAACTCACGGAAATCACTGGACAGTCCTAAAGAGTACGTGGTATTCTCCATGTGGACTTGTGATTTCTCGTAGTATTCCGCCCATACTCCCATGTAATCTTGCACAATGCCCTCTATGGGAGTGTCATTGTACGAAAGCGCAAGACGCCCAGATTTGCCTTTTGGGATTACTTCCCCGTCTACAAAGAACTCGAACGGGTCTCTGTGACACAGTTCGACAGGCAGGGCAAAACCCTTTACTTTCTTCTTTTCGTCGTCTTTGTTAGGGTCTACAAAGTCCGCAAGGTATTCAAGGGCAAGGCGTTTTGACGTTCCGGCTACTGTCAACTCGTACTTGGTTTTCCCACATAAGCGGTCTACACGTCCTTTAGCTCCGATAGGGTACTTTTCCACAAGGTACCTTTTAGCCCCTAACGATTTGAACCGCTTATAGTAGGCGTCGAAGTCCCATATTCCCATAGGGTGAGCTTTCCCGTACTTGTCTTTTGGCATGAACCGCGACAGGGGCTGATGATAGTATTTTGCCGCTTCCCTAATTTGTCGCTTTATGTCAATGTTATAGTTCAGGATAAACCCTATATGGTCAAGGACGTTTCGGATTTTGATACTGTCAGTGTCGCTATAGACGTAATCTTTACCACACGCAAAGATACCTTTATAGAGGCGGTTTCGGGCATGCGCAGTTATCCACACGCCCCACGGGTAGTAAAGCACGCGCCCACGCTTTTTGTTGTACTTCTCAATTTCCGATTCCAAATCAGGCGTTTCAGGGTCAAGAAATGCTCCGGTTTCAGTGTCATACTCCAGAATTTCCCGGATTATGTTAGTAACCATCATGCCATAAATAGCATTGAGCATATTTTTGGCAATCATATATTCAAGTTCTTTGCCCTTTACGCCTTTGAGTTTAGTTTTGGCCTCGTACAAATCAAGAATTGCTTCAACTATTTGTTTAGGCAGTCTCCCCCTCTCAAAAATGACAAGGTTCCGTACTTCTTCTGTTTCCCCGCTCCATTGATAGAAGTCGGAATAGGTCTGGTAGTCCAACTCTGTGATTGTGGTATTGATACGAGTAGCGCGGACTATGCGCCCGTTAGCGATAGTTTCCCCAAAATAACCACGGTGCGCGTATTTGTCCGCTTGGTATTCCGGTCGGTCATTCCAGCATTTTGACGCTGACAAGGGGCTTTCATAGTCCGCTAACTCGTCTCGGTCTGGAATATAGGCGGGTTCTAAGTTCCATACCGTCCAGTCAAAGAGGCAACAATAGTTATCAAGATAGTAATCAAGATTCTTGTTTGCCTCCTCGTATGGTACTTCTACAGGTGCGCCCATAGGATAGTATGCAAGCACGGCGACAGCAGGGTATGAGGACGCGAAATCAAACGAAAAAATATTTTGAATCCACGTCCGCCGTTCACGCCTATTTAACGGGCGCTTTTCATGAAACGGGCTTTCATAATCGGGTTCGGCAAACAGTGACGCAAACCTCGGAGAGCAATGCACGGCGCCTCCACGATAAGCACGGCGTAGCATTTCGTAAGTTCCCGGTGTGAGTGTCAGCTTCTGCATGAGAGGGCGGAATGTTTTCCAGCGACGGAAACAACACTCTTTAACAAGCCTTCTGACATATGACGTGTTCGTTAGGGGAATTTGCGTAATATCGCCGTCCTGTTTTATCTTCTCGGCAATGTATGCCAACAAAACACGAACGTCATTTTCACAATACGCTAATTCCTTCTCGGACAGGGGCGTTTTCCATGTACGTAACAAGGAATAGTCCAGATTGCCTTTGAGTTTCCGCACGTCATGCCATAATAGTTCATTTCCGACACTCTCCAAAGAGCGGCCGCCGGATAGTTTCAAGCTACATCGAAACTCTATGCCGTCTGTTCTTGCATAGACAGGCTTTCGTCTGTCCAGCAGAAACACCTTATCCCATGATTGCCATTGCCTTAGCCATTGGAACTCATATGGCAGGTTATGGACAAAACATAACATCAGGCAATTTGAACCGTTCAAATTGAGAATTTGACGGACATTATCCAACAAATTACAGAATTGAGGCCACGTCCGCCCGTATGTTACATTTTCCCCTATCCCGAATTGCCATACATACATTGTGGCAAGTTTGACGCCGTTTTCCTCCCATGAAGAGGTCTCTATGTCGAACGCGGCAGGGACGTTTAGCGTGTAAGTTACTTTGCGACGCTTTTTCGTCTCTATCCATTCATAATTGCCCGCTTCTTTGCGCAAGTTAAAAAGGAATACGTCATTTGTTACCATTCCCTTTGTGCTTGCGATTTTGCCTTGACTTGGGCAATCTGGGTTCGGCATGGGTTAAATCTCTCCTGTCATTCATGAGGAAATCAAGATTCTGACGCTGTTGAGCGTTAGTGACACCTCCGATTTTCCCGGCATAGGGTCGGTATCCCACGCGATACTGTGAGACGGGGAGAACCGATTTCTTGTCAGGGTCGAAGAAATAGCCGCCCGCTAACTGGTTTACCATATTGACAGCTTCTTGCAATGTGTCGGGTCGTGTTTCAGGATTCCGCCACATTTCGATAATGCCGCTGTCAAGGAAAGAGTAGTAGTCGTAAACCTTGGAAGTAGGATTAGCGCGAAATTCGTCGACTATCTCCCAAAAGAATTTACGTTCGTCATCCCCCATGACATAGAGGGGTTCCCCGTTTTCGTTAGTTCCGAAAATGGTACTGTCCTGTGAAGCGTTTACGGACTTTATCCCCTGTACAGTAGAAGTCATGGACTGAATGAAGTCCAGATAGCGAAAAGCGTTGTCTGTCAGTCGGGCTACTCCAGCGGCACCGGAAAAAGAAGCGCCTAAAATAAGCTCCCCGTCTTTCTTGCGCGTGATACGCGCAAACGGCGACGCTTTTATGCCCGCTAACTGTTCGGCACGAAAAGAGGCCTCCAACTTGTCAAGAGCGTGACTAAAAAGTCCGGCTTTTTTGATAGAGCTTTTGCGACGCTTCACAAGTCCTTGCAAAGCACTGGCAACGTTTACCAGTTCGTCAAGAGCCATTTTCGCTATGTCGTTGTAGTTCAGACGTTCAAGGGCTTTTTGGTTCCACCGTTTTCCGGTACGGTGCACTACTTTTTGCCCTGAATCGAAAATCCTACCCAACGCACAACTCCGCGACAGCGGCCATAAATTCCAGAATGGACAAACGTGCATAAAGAAGCGCCGTCCGGAATCGGTCGCTTCTTCCATTCTCGAAATTTATAATAGAATAAGGCGACACGCCGAAGCGCGTCGCCATTCCTACTTGTGTCAAGCCGTGTTTAGCGCGGATAGCCGCACATTCGGATAGGAAGTCCGCGTATTTTAGCGCGTCCATCCTATCGCCTCCGTTATCAGAGAATGTTCATTTTGTTGAACGGATTGCCGGTAGAGGTCTTGGAGCGGGTGAACATGACGTGGACACCGCCCGCCTCCTTGAGTTCCGTATTGAGGGCGTCGAAGTCCACAAACGGGCAGTCGGGGCAGTCGGGGTCGGCCTTGCATCCGGCCTGTTGCGCCCACGCATAGATGTTCTTCTGAATATTGGTGCCGGACGCCTTGACCCAGTTTTCGGGGTACTCGGCGAAAATCATGCCGGGACGGTCGCCTTCCTCGCCATTTTTCTTCCAGTGAGTGCGGACGACGGCGGTCAAGACGAGTTCCTCGCCCATGACCTCGGACAAAGGCAGGGGTTCGCGCCCCATCAGCAGTTCGGATTCTACCAGTCCAGCGCGTTTGCTAACTTCCTTGAAATTCATAGCCATGACAATTTTCCTCCTAAAGAGAATTTTATTCAGAAACCCCGCCAGCGGTCGCGGACGGGGTTATCTGTGGATTTGGTGGCAATTTGAACGGTTCAAATTACAGATTTTTCAACCGTTCAAATTCAATTTTCAACCCCTCGAAGCAATCGGGGCAGAGACGGAGCGACAACGTGGAGTAGATTTTTCCCCCGTCATGACGAACGGTCACGGTATACGGCGGGGATTCTTCCAGCGGGAAATTTTTCCCGCAACACTCGCACGGCGTTGACAGGACAACGAAATCAGGCATTCTTACCACGTCCTTTTTTCTTTCCGCCGCGATTTTCGCGGGCGGTTTCTTCCGGCACCTCGTACACTTCCATTAACCCGTTAGGGTAGGTGACGTGCTCGACGTACCGGAATTTTTCCGGCAACGACGGGAACGGGGTCACGAGTCCCATATAAGCGCGCCCGTCACGAGTGACGACATAGTTTACCATACGGCCGGTTTTCTCAGCAGTGGCCGCTAATTGGTACAGAATGCTATCAGGCATTAAGCCGCTTTCCGGCTTTACAAACAGTCCGTGTGAAAATACGTGTGTAACGAGTTTCGGCATAGTGAATCCCCCATTCTAAACTTGCATATATTACAAGGAAGTCCACGACGTTTCCGCCGTGGTTCTCCCTATTGCCTTGTTAGTCGTCGCTTCCGTCCGTGTCCATAGGGACGGGCGCGGGGTACTTGCACGGGGACGCGCCCATAATGAACACGTCGTAATAGTGAATACGGGCGACGATTCCGGACTTGTGGCGCTTGACCTCTGTCCGCTGTCCTACCACGTACTCCGAACAGTCAAGCGCCGTTTCAAGGTTCGTCAGCGCGTCGCGGGTCATGTCGTTTCCGTGATAATGGTCAATTTGCCGATAGTATCCGCCTTCCGGTTCGTACTGGTAAAGTGTGACAATTGTAGAATCAATGTAAATCCGTTTCATAGTGTCCATTCCTTCCTTTTGTCGGGGTACCCGCGCCCGTTCAAATCGGGCGCGGGGTTTTGGGTTAGGGGGTCAATGTAATTTGAACGGTTCAAATTACAGGGGCGCGCCGTCGTCGGTCGTGGCGTCGGGCGTCGTGTCCGTCGTGGCGTCGGGCGCGAACTCGTGCCGGACTTTGTAAAGCATTTGCAAAGTAGTCGACGCTGTGTCAGCGGGGGACAAGGGCGCGTCGATAGCGTCATTGTACGGGTCGAACATGACCGCAAAAGCCGCTTTTGAATTGTTCAAGATAAGAACATTCTTGTAGGTCTGACCTACATTCAGGCAAAGACCCTTGAATGTGGCGATATCCTGAACAGGAAAGCGGACAGGGGCGCGCCCGTCGTTAAACCATATGACAGGCACAAACAATTCGGGCGCGCTTTCGGTCGTGGCGTTGCCCGTCGTGGCGTTGCCCGTCGTGGTGTTGCCCGTCGTGGCGTTGCCCGTCGTGGCGTTGCCCGTCTTTTTGCGCCCTTTGTTAGAACGTCTTGCGCTGGTATCCGGCTTGTTTTCCGTCGCCGTGTCGGGCTTGTTTTCCGTCGCCGTGTCGGGCTTGTTTTCCGTCGCCGTGCCGGGCGCGTCGTCGGACAGGATGTTTTCCCGGTTATCCATTCGACGCGCTAACTCTTTAGCCGCCTTGACAGATAACTTTTTTCCGTCGTATTTCGCGGGGTTCTTTCCGTCCCCGTTAAACGCTTCCAGAAGCATAGGAAAACTGTCCGTATTTCCGAACGGTACGAACTGTATCAAAGTCGACACGTACATATCGCGGAAAATGTCGTACCGTGTATCGCCGTTAAGCGACGGTAAATAGAAGTATTTCCCGACGCTTGACAATTGAGAGATAAACGGATAGGACAGGGGCGCGCCCTTCTCTGTGGTCATGTGGACACGGAACCATTCCGCCCCGCACAATTCCTTGAACGACGCGAACGGCTTGCCCGTGTCAGGGTTGATAAGGTTCTTGTAAACCTCTTTATCCCCGATAAGGGCGGCTAAAACCGACATACGGAAATAGGCTTTCGACGCACCCTCAACAGTCGAAGCGAAAGCCCCGATAATGTCACGGGTCATGTCCGACGTTGCCTTGTCCGCGCCCTCCACAATGTCAAGGGACACGGCGCTAAACGCTGTCTTAACGTCACGGGCGGAAATGCCCAAAACTTTAGACGGCGTATAATTCAGGACAGCGACGGGCGCGCCGTTGTTAGCCGTTGCGGGAATGTTTGCGTTGTTCATGTTTTCCATGACAAGTCACCTTTTCGTTAAATTCCGGTTCAGTACGGTTTCTGTGGTTAGCAGTTACTCCGATAGGTGTCTATCGGTACGTGACCTTTAGGCGGTTAGTTATCCGCTATAATTTGAACGGTTCAAATTTGAACGGTTCAAATTACAAGGTCTCTATAAATCGGTCAAAAGGGGAAATTAGTCATAGCCCCGTATTCTATGCCGTACACCTAACCTTTGCGTGTACGTGCGGACATGGGTTGATACTGTTCGCGTGATAGTGTCATGCTTGCGGACACCTACAACGCATATTTAATTTTCAAGGTTCGCGCCGTTTCTTTCCCGGTGGCGGTACCGCTAACCATTCAGAGGGGTTAGCCCTCACGGCGTTTCCACACCGCCCGGTCTTTTGACCGTCCACACACTACCTAACTACTACCTTAACCATACCCATATTATACATGAAACTTGCAAATATTGCAAGTTACAATTTGATTACAAATTATTACAAATGGTAACAAAGTCAAAGAAAGTCAATCCGTGGCAATTTGAACCGTTCAAATTACCAAAATTTGAACATACCCAAAAAGTTATGAAAAATAGGCATTTTGCCCTATTTCCAGAACAGTTACAAAATGTTACCAAAAACAGGGACATTCCGCAACTTTCAGACCCCAAAAGTGACGATTTTTGGTCATTTTCAATGATTTTTGCAACTTTTCATG
>Ga0233372_1000702_pt1 | contig 14430 bp, 14 predicted proteins | sample ElkDunMinimDraft_4_FD_191538 | JGI IMG/M metagenome (GOLD analysis project Ga0233372, IMG submission 191538) | Fecal eukaryotic communites from dung pellets of Tule Elk in California, USA - Elk Dung D8 | ecosystem: Host-associated > Mammals > Digestive system > Large intestine > Fecal | place... | reverse complement strand
TTGATTGCTTCATCACGCATCTTTGATCTCCAAATAGTTCCCCAAGAAATAAAGAAACGTTGTTCTGGAGTAAATCCGTCAATATTTTCTGGTCTTCCGTTGTCTTTGTAATACAATTGTAAACCATCGTAAGCAGCATTAACACCACCTAAATCACCGATGTTTTCTCCTAAAGTAAATTTACCATCAACAAAAGTATTCGGAAGCGGTTCTAAAGCAGAATATTGGTCAGCTAATGCACCACCTAAACCTGTGAATTGTTTTAAATCGTCTTCTGTCCACCAGTTTACAAGGTTTCCATCAGCATTGTAACGAGAACCCGAATCATCAAATCCATGAGAAATTTCGTGACCGATTACAGCTCCAATTCCACCAAAGTTTACGGCTTCATCAGCTTTGTAATCGTAGAATGGCGCTTGTAAAATTGCAGCTGGGAATACGATTTCATTATTTGTTGGATTGAAATATGCGTTAACTGTTTGCGGAGACATTCCCCATTTGGTTTTGTCAACTGGTTTACCGTAATCAGCAATGTTTTGAGCAAATCCCCAACGAGAAACCGCTTTCATATTATCGTAATAAGTTCCGCCGTCTTTAGCAGATTTGATTTCCATTTCTGAATAATCTTTCCATTTATCTGGATAACCGATTTTCACAGTCGATTTACGAAGTTTTTCAATAGCACCTTTTTTAGTAGCTGGAGTCATCCAAGGTAAATTATTGATTCTGTTTTCAAAAGCTAAGAAAACATATTCAATCATTTCTTTAGCCTTTTCTTTAGCTTCTGCAGGGAATTTTTCTTCCACATACAATTGACCTAAAGCTTCACCAACAGTTCCGTTTACAACTTGTAACGCACGTTCTTCAATCGGACGTTGTGCAACAGCACCAGTTAACGTTTTGCTATAGAAATCCCAATTTGCTTGATCGATTTCTTCTGTTAAAACTCCTGTAGATTTGTTGATCAAAGTCCAACGCATGTACGCTTTTAAATCTTCAACAGGAGCTTTCGCTAAAATAGTTTGTAAAGTTTCCATGTATTTTGGCATCGAAACAATAACTTGATCTACATCTTTTAATCCAGCTGCTTTAAAATATTCTTTCCAATTAACCGCCGGAACTAATTTTTCTAGTTCTTTAATTGTCATTGGATTGTACGTGTTTCTGCGGTCACGACGCGCAACACGATCTAAACGAGATTCTGCCATTTTAGTTTCTAAAGCAACTACTTTAGCTGCATCGCTTTTTGATTGCGCTTCAGATTCTCCTGTAAATTGTAACATACGAGCTACATGCTCTTCATATTTTTTCTTTTTATCTTGAGAATCAGCATCCGTAGAAACATAATAATCACGATCAGGTAAACCAATACTTCCTGGAGAAACATAAATTACGTTTTTGTTCGAATCCATCGCATCTGCAGAAACATACATTCCAAAGAAACCAATACCACCATCGGTAACCATTTTGTAGATTAGGTTAACAACTTCTTTATTGTTTTTAATTTTATTGATGTCTTTTAAATAAGACTCAATTGGAGTTATCCCAAGTTGATTTCTGGTATCTAAATCCAAATACGTTTCAAAAACATAAACCGCTTTTGCTTGGTCAGATTTAGAATCTAAATTTGGATTGTTTGCTGCTTTCTTTAAAATAGCTAAAGCATCGATATCTGTATTCTGACGAAGCTCGTCAAAACTACCCCAGCGCGTTCTGTCTGCAGGAATCTCTGTATTGTCAAACCAAGTTCCATTTACATATCTAAAAAAATCATCTCCTGGCTTTACGTTTTTATCCATAAACTCCAAGTTGATTCCATGGTTTTCGTTCGTCTTAACTTGTGCGCTTAAATTTGCAGTCGAAAAAATTGCAGCAGCAGCTAACAAAGTCAATCTTTTATTTATCTTCATAATTGATTATTTTTTATTGCTTCTTTACAAAAATAGCAACTTAGATTTATAAATGCGTTCTTTAAAGAATTTTTAACCATTTTTAAAAAAGCGTTCAGTATTTTTGCTGAAATTTTTATTATGCTTAGTTTCTTCAAACAGTATCGTTATTTTTTTATGGGCTTTTTTGCTCTTTGTGTGGTTATTATGACTTTATTTTACAACGCACTTAAACCAGAAAAAAAATTACCCATTTACACACCAGCAATGGTTAATCCTGAAATGGTAGATACGTTGGTTCAACATAAGAATAATAAATTAGAACATCAGATTGCTGCTTTTGAGTTTACAAATCAGAATAACGAAAAAGTTACAGAAAAAGATTACGAAAACACGATTTATGTAGCCGATTTCTTTTTTACAACTTGTAAGACCATTTGTCCGATTATGACCGATAATATGGCAAAAATTCAAGAAGTAGTTAAAGATATGCCCGATGTAAAAATCTTATCTTTTTCGGTGACACCTGAAATTGATACGCCAGAAGTTTTAAGAAATTACGCAACAGAAAAAGGTGCCATCGACGGAAAATGGAATATGGTTACTGGTGATAAAAAAGATATTTATTATTTAGCACGCCAATCCTTTTTAGCCGTTAAAACAGGTTCTCCTGACGAAATGTACGATATGGTTCATACCGAAAATTTTATATTGGTTGATAAAAATGGACGTATTCGAGGTTTCTATGACGGTACAAATTATGATAAAGAAACCGATGACGATACCAAAAACATGCTTCAATTAATTGAAGATATAAAATGGTTGAGAGAAAAAAAATAGATAAATTTTAAAAGGAAGTCCAAATACGGTTTTCCTTTTTAAATGCTTATTTTTGTAATATAAATTAAATCTAAATAAAAGAACTATGACACTTGATTCTTTAAAAATCAATGCCAAAGCAGTAATCACTCAAGTTAATATGGAAACGGTTCCGTTAAAGTTAATTGAGCTTGGTTTTATTGAAGGTAATTTTGTTGAATTGTTACATGTAGCACCATTCAATGATCCTATTTATGTAAAAGTAAACGACTCGCACATTAGCATTCGTAAAGACTTAGCGAAAGAAATTACTATCGAACTTATTTAAGAAATAATGAAAAACATCATAAAAATTGCATTAGTTGGAAATCCGAATGTTGGAAAGACATCGATTTTTAATGCATTAACTGGATTAAATCAACATGTAGGAAATTATCCTGGAATAACTGTAGAAAGAAAATCAGGAACTTTTAAATTAAACGAATCGACTTCTGCTCATATTGTTGATTTACCCGGAACTTACTCAATAAATCCATCTTCAAAAGACGAAGAAATTGCTTTAAAATCACTTTTTGATTCTAAAAATAACGACCATCCAGATGTAGTTGTTGTGGTTGCTGAGGTTGAAAATCTGAAACGAAATTTACTTCTTTTTACTCAAATTAAAGATTTAGGATTCCCGTGTATTTTAGCTATTAACATGGCAGATCGCATGGAATTAAAAGGAATTTCTATTGATGTTACGGCACTTGAAAAACAATTAGATACCAAAATCGCCTTAATTTCTATACGTAAAAACCAAGGATTAGATCAATTAAAGCAACTTGTTTTAGGGTATAATGAGTTAAACACACTGCCTTTCTTGGATTTGAAGAAAGTTGATGAAGCTCATTTTGAATTGATGGAAAAGCTTTATGCGAATCAAAATCCATATAAAGTTTGGTTGCATCATTCTCAGCAAATTCCGTTTGAAGGAATTGGTTCTGTTTTAGGGTCTAATTATACCGAAAAATCACCTTCGGAAATTAAGCGCATGCAACAACGCGAAACTATTAAGCGTTATCAATTCATCGGCGAAGCTTTAAAATCGACTTACGTTATCGATACGTCAAAAGCTACCGATTTTAGAGCAAAACTTGACCGAGTGCTTACGCATAAAATTTTCGGTTACGTTATTTTCTTTGCGATTATGTTGTTGGTTTTTCAGGCTATTTTTGAATGGTCTGGTGTTCCAATGGATTTTATTGACGGAACATTTGCTTCGTTATCTGAATGGACAAAATCAGTTTTACCTGAAGGAAAATTGACAGAATTGATTTCGGACGGTATAATTCCTGGAATAGGCGGAGTGGTCATATTTATTCCTCAAATTGCCATTTTATTCTTATTCGTAGCCTTACTTGAAGAAAGCGGTTACATGAGCCGTGTTGTTTTCTTAATGGACCGTGTAATGCGTCCGTTTGGTTTAAGCGGAAAATCAGTGGTTCCATTAATTTCCGGAAACGCATGTGCCATTCCAGCAATCATGTCGGCACGTAACATCGAAAATTCAAAAGAAAGATTAATAACCATGTTGGTTACTCCGTTTGCAACTTGTTCTGCACGTATTCCGGTTTACGTAATTATCATTTCGTTGGTAATTCCGAACGAAAACGTTTTAGGAATCTTTAGTTTACAAGCGTTAACCATGGCAGGAATGTATTTTCTAGGTTTTTTTATGGCATTAATTTCAGCTTGGTTAATGAAAAACGTGATAAAAGCTAAAGAAAAATCATTCTTTATAATCGAAATGCCTTCGTACAAATTACCATTATTCAAAAACGTATTTTATACAGTTTGGGAAAAAACGAAGGAATTTGTTTTAGGAGCTGGTAAAATCATTTTAGCATTATCTGTAATTTTATGGTTTTTAGGTACGCATGGTCCAAGTGAAACTTTCGGTCAAGTCGAATCGATAATAACAGAAAAACACATCAACGATAATTTATCCGAAGCACAATTAGCAGATGAGATTGCGGGTTATCAATTAGAAACATCATATATCGGAAAAATTGGACAAACGATTCAACCGGTTTTTGCTCCGCTTGGTTACGATTGGAAAGTGAGTATTGCAGTATTAACTTCGTTTGCTGCTCGTGAAGTTTTTGTTGGAAACTTAGCAACTCTTTATAATATAGGAAGCAGCGGTGAAGATGAAGATATGATAATTGGTAAGATGAGAACTCAGGTACGTGAAGATGGTTCACCGATGTTTACACTTGGAACAGGAGTTTCGTTATTGTTATTTTATGCTTTTGCAATGCAATGTATTTCTACAATTGCAATCACAAGAAAAGAAACCAATTCTTGGAAATGGACCATTGTTCAAGTAGTTTTTATGACCGTTTTGGCTTATATTTCTGCGATGTTAGCTTATCAAATTTTATAAGAAAATGAATATTCAAGATATCATCACTTATGCGCTTGTGGTTTTAGCTGCGGCTTTTTTAATAAAGAAATTCTTTTTAAAAAAGAAAAATAAAAAAGGTTGCGGTACTGATAACAACTGTAAATGTGGATAAAAAAGATGTTTTTAATTTAAGGAGTTCGTAATTTTCGAACTCCTTTTTTAATGTTTATAAAACAAGATTCCAACAGCTAATCACCAATTACAATATTTTTCTTTTCTAACTTATAACTGCAATTTTAAAATATCCCTGAAAACAGGGGTTTTTATCTAAGTATCTAAAAAACATTGTTTTGCATTATTATTATTATTATTATTATTATTATTATTATTGAAATTTAACATAAAATTAAACTTATGTAGTATTTAAAGTTTTAATTCTAGACACAAAATTTTAAATGCTTTTTCAATTAATAATAACTAGGTTTTATAAACCTTATAAATTGTGAGAAAATGAATAAATTTAAGCAAATTACGTTAGGGCTTTTAGGAACAGCTTTGTTAGCTACAGGATTATATTCTTGCAGTAATGACAATGAAACAACAGATGTGTAACAAACAGAGAATAGAACTGTTAATGCAAGAACAGCTTCAAGTCTTTTGAAACAATATTACGGTTCTGACTTAAGTGTTTTAAGTTTTGTTAAAATTACAGATGATTTAGGTACTTATGTTTTAACTAAATATGCATATCCAGTTAATAATTTTACAGATATTTATACTTTAACAGATTCTAAAGGTGAAATTGAATTTTTAATTGAGTTAGATAAAAGAGCAGGGTCTATTAAATCAACTGATATAATTAACACAGATGTTTACGAAGTTGATGATTTAAATGAAATTATAGGCTTAAAAAAAGTTAATTTTGATTTAGTTGCATATGCAGATTTTCCAATTGGTACGGGTCGTAGATTTTGGGGGTGGTCTTGTACATTTCCAGAAAATTATGGAGAAGAGAATTGTTCAAGAACTTGTGTTTATTCGATTATGGGTAATATAACCAAAGGGCCTGTTACAAAAGGTTGTGATGAACAACCACAAGCGCCAAGAATAGTTGGTCCTGATAAAATCCCTGGAATGCAATCTTAACCGGAAAAACATTATATAATGTTACAAAAAAAAGCATTAATTTTTTTAATATAGTACATATTTGACTTCATTTTTTAATTAACTTAAAGTCAAATGTTTTTAAAAGAAAAACACTTATGAAAATAAAAATCTTATTATTACTACTGCCTATAATGGTATTTTCTCAAAAGCAAAAAATTCAATTATTAGATAAGGTAACAAAAGAACCCTTACAGTTTGTAGAGTTGTTATATAATAACAAAAGCATATTTTCTGATAAAAACGGCGCTATTTTTATAGATTTTAATGAAAATAAAATCGAAATTTTAGATGGTAATTATGAGCCAAATGTTGTTGAAATTTTTGCAAATACGAATATAATTGAGTTGGAAAATAGCGTAATTCAATTGCAAGAAATGATAATTAGTAAAAAACCAATAACAATTATTAATCCTCAGAGCAAAGGGTTATGGGATCATACTTATATAGGTATGGATATGGTTTTACTCAATGAGATTACCTTTAATAAAGAATATCAAGGTAAGTATTTGAGAAAAGTTACTTTTAAATCTTATCGTAGTATTCCTGTAAATTTCGATACCTCAGTAAAAAATAAAGATTTTAAAAAGAGTAGAAAAAAACAAATGAATGCAACACAACTTCTACGCTTAAATGTCTTTAATGAAAATAAAGAAATTATTTATAGTTCAATACCAATTGAATATAATACTACACAAAAGCATTCTTTTGAAATTGATATTTTAGAAGATATTTTAATTACTGACAAACCTGTTTATATCGAAATTCAAGTAATCGGATATTTAGATGAAACAGAAAATTATTCTTTAATAAGACCACAACAAGCTAAAAATGCTCCTAAAGAATATAAGGTAAATTTACTTTATAAAAAAAGAACGAACAACAATTCTTTTTATGTCGATATATTTAGACAACCTTATCAACAAAAATTTTATATCAATTTTGGTTTCGAATTCGAAGATGTAGAATAATTTATAAGCAAAAAGAAAGCTGTAAGGCTTTTTTTTTGCTTTGCAATGCAATGTGTTTCAACGATTGCGATTACAAGAAAAGAAACCAATTCTTGGAAATGGGCCATTGTTCAAGTAGTTTTTATGACCGTTTTGGCTTATGTTTCTGCGATGTTAGCTTATCAAATTTTATAAGAAAATGACTATTCAAGATATCATCACTTATGCGCTTGTTGTTTTAGCTGCGGCTTTTTTAATAAAGAAATTCTTTTTTAAAAAGAAATCTAAAAAAGGTTGCGGTACAGATAGTAATTGTAAATGTGGATAAATTTAATTATATTAAAAAGGGAAAACTCTAATTATGGAGTTTTCCCTTTTTTGTTTAGTTAAGTTTTGGATTTTTACCATATTCATTATCGCCAGGAACTCCATCTGTAACCATTAAAACTAACAGCCAAATTGCTCCAATTATAGGAACAAAAGCAATAAGAATCATCCATCCACTTTTACCCACATCATGTAATCTTCTAACAGCAACAGCTAATCCTGGGATTAAAACGATTAATGCATAAAGCAAATAAATAGGTCCGTAACCAAGCGATTCGAATGCAATTCCAAGCACATTGTCAAGTATTGCAGCAACAAATGCAAAAATCATATTAAAAAGAACAAACATCCAATATTCTTTTCTTCGAGCACGACCATTAAAATCACCATACTGTTTTAACACTTTTAAATACCAATTCATAATATTTTTTTTTAAAATTTTATTAAAAATAACAAAAAAAGATAATTAAAAAAAATATTTACAATATATACTAATTCAAAATCTTTTAATTAGAATTAAAAAATCAGTAACAACAGAGATTATTAATTTTTTTTGGTCATATAAATTTATAAAATAAAGTCTTTATCCCAAGGCCACATCTAAAATCATCATGCAAATAAAACCTCCAATAAATCCTAAGGTTGCTAAATCTGAATTATTTCCTTGTTGGGTTTCTGGAACCACTTCTTCGATAACAACAAAAACCATGGCTCCAGCAGCAAATGCTAATGCATAAGGTAAAATTGGAGTAAAAAAACCAACTGCTAAAGCTCCTATTACAGCTGCAACAGGTTCAACTAATGCAGAACTTTGTCCGAACAGAAAACTTTTTCTTTTACTCATTCCGGCGCGTCTAAGCGGAAAAGAAACCGCTAAACCTTCGGGTAGATTTTGTAAACCTATTCCGATAGCTAAAGTCAATGAACCCGCAATGGTTGCTTCTGGAATTCCAGCAGCAACTCCACCGAATAGAACACCAACAGCTAAGCCTTCTGGAATATTATGCAAAGTTATAGCTAACGTTAAAAGTGTTGTTTTTTGCCAAGGTGTTTTAATACCTTCTACACTTTTTTCATCATGATTTAAATGTAAATGTGGTAATATTTTATCTAATCCAAAAAGAAATAATGCCCCCATCCCAAAACCAATTGCAGCGGGCATTACTTTTGTAAAACCCTCACCCGGACTCATGGCAATTGCTGGTGATAATAAACTCCAAAAACTTGCAGCAATCATAACACCGCCTGTAAATCCAAGCATTCCGTCGAGTAATTTTTTTGACGGATTTTTAACTAAAAAAACTGCAGCTGCACCTAAAGCAGTCATTGCCCAAGTAAAAACCGTTGCATAAAAAGCTGCTAAAACAGGATTAATTTCTTCAAAATACTTTATAATTTCTTCCATAATTATTGCTTTTTAACCAATATGTTGTTTGCAATCTTATTTGAAATCATAATCTCAGTATTATTCACTTCAATTATCATCGAATTATCAAAACTTTCTTTAGACTTTACATGTATTTTTTTACCTAAAGCAATATTTTGACGATCTAAATATTGCAAAAATTCTGACGAAGTATCTTTTACACCAACACATATACAAATTTGAGTCGCTTCCATTTCATTTAATAAAAACTTTTCTGATATAAAAACTTTTCCTTCGGCGTTCGGAATCGGATCACCGTGTGGATCTTCTTTTGGAAAACCTAAAAAAGCATCAAGTTTGTTTATTAGTTTTTCGGACTTTATGTGTTCTAATTCTTCTGCAACATTGTGGACTTCATCCCAAGAAAAATCTAACTTTTCAACTAAGAAAACCTCCCATAAACGATGTTTGCGAATCACCATCTTGGCACGCATTTTTCCGTCAGATGTTAAAGTTACACCTTGATATTTTTGATAATCGATTAATTCTTTTTCACTAAGCTTCTTTATCATATCAGTAACAGATGAAGCTTTCGTATTCATTTTCTGCGCAATGGCATTTGTAGAAACACCCGCATCTTCAATTAACGAAAGATGATAAATAGCTTTTAAATAATTTTCTTCAGAATGACTAAGCATTTTTAAAACATTTGTACAAAGATATCTAAAAATTATTCACAGTATATAAATTAATTTTTTAGTTTTGTCTAAAAATTATTTAACTATAAATGAAAAATATATTTAAACAAATATTGATTATTTTTTTAATCAGCTCGAAAGTCAATGCACAAAATGATTCTTTATATTTAGAAGAAGCAAGTTCACTTGACGAAATAGTTATTTCAGGAACTTTAAAACCCGTAAAACGATCAGAAAGTTTAGTACCTGTTGAGGTTTTTAATTCAACCTTCTTTAAAAAAAACCCGACAGCGAGTGTATTCGATGCATTACAAATTGTGAATGGTGTACGCCCGCAAGTAAATTGTAGTGTTTGTAACACAGGAGATATTCACATAAATGGATTAGAAGGTCCATATACATTTGTTTTGATTGATGGTATGCCACTTGTAAGTGGACTATCAACCGTTTATGGACTATCTGGAATACCAAACGCTTTAATCGAACGCATAGAAATTGTAAAAGGTCCAGCTTCGAGTTTATATGGCAGTGAAGCAGTCGGTGGCTTAATAAACATCATTACAAAAAGTCCACAAAATGCCTCACGTTATAGCGTTGATATGTTTGGAACATCTTGGGGTGAAGTAAACACAGATTTTGGATTAGGTACTAAGGTTGGTAAAAAAGCCGATTTACTTTTAGGTGTTAATTATTTTAATTATTCAAATCCGATAGACAATAACAACGACGGTTTTACAGATCTAACATTACAAAACAGATTTTCTGTTTTTCAGAAATGGAACTTTGACAGAAAGAGTAATAAATTGTTTTCGATTGCAGGTAGATATTTTTATGAAGACCGATGGGGAGGACAACTGAATTGGAATAAAAATTACAGAGGCGGTGATGAAATATATGGCGAAAGCATATATACAAACCGATACGAAGTTTTAGGAACTTATGAATTACCTATTAAGGAACGAATGTTTTTGAATTTCTCATTTACAAATCACGATCAAAATTCTGTCTATGGAAATGTACCTTATTTAGCAAAACAAAGTATTGCATTTTCACAATTAACTTGGGACAAAAAATTCGGAAAGCACGACATGTTGTTCGGAGCAGCTTTAAGATACACTTTTTATAACGACAACACGCCTGCAACAGAAAATCCAGAAAAAACAATTATGCCAAGTTTATTTGTTCAAGACGAAATTAAAATCGATAACAAAAACACCTTTTTAGCTGGTGCGCGATATGATTACAATAGTAAACACGGATCTATTTTTACACCTCGAATCGCATATCGTTATAAAAGTGACTCAGACGATGTAATCCGAGTAAATGCAGGAACGGGATTTCGAGTAGTAAATTTATTCACAGAAGATCACGCTGCACTATCAGGCGCTAGAGACGTTATCATCAAAGAAAATTTAAAACCCGAAACATCTTACAACCTAAACCTTAGTTATTTAAAAAATTGGTACGCATCAAACGGTAGTGTATTTCAGATTGAGGCTTCGACATGGATGACATACTTCACAAACGCAATTTTACCGGATTATGAAACAAATCCGAACCAGATAATATATTCAAATTTAAACGGAAATGCAATTTCAAAAGGAGTTAGTGTAAATTTTGATATGGTTTTAGAAAATGGCTTAAAAGTAATTTTGGGATCAACATTTATGTATGTTTCGAGAACCGATGACGGTAAAAAACAACAACAAATGCTTACTGAATCATTTTCTGGCACCTGGGCAATTGGCTACACAATTAAACCTTGGAATTTAGATATTGATTACACAGGAAATTTATATGGTCCGATGCGACTTCCAAGAAATGGAGAACTAGATCCACGTAAAGAAAAATCGCCAACTTACAGCATTCAAAACATCCAATTTACATATCGAGGATTTAGAAACTTTGAAATTTACGGTGGTGTAAAAAATATTTTAAACTGGACACCATCAAAAGGAAATCCATTTTTAATAGCTCGTACACACGATCCATTTGACAAACAAGTTGAATTTGATCCAAACGGAAATGCATTACAGACACCTGATAATCCGTATGCTTTAACTTTTGATCCGAGTTATGTTTATGCATCAAATCAAGGAATTCGAACTTTTTTAGGAATCCGATATAATTTTAAATAGTCATGAAACTTTATTATTTACTATTCTTTTTGTGTGCAATAAATAATTTAAAAGCACAAGAATTAAAAAAATACACTTTCAAAGAAGTAGAACAATTACAAGAAAAAGAAAAACGAAAAGTCTTAATTTTTGTTTCAACTAGCTGGTGTAAATATTGTAAAAGAATAGAAAAAACTGTTTTAAAAGACACTGAAGTAATAAGTAAATTAAACAAAGATTATTATTTTATTATTCTAGAAGCAGATAAAAAAGATAAAATAGAATTCAAAAACAAGATTTACAATTTTAAACCAAGCGGATTAAATCTAGGATATAATGAAATTGTAGAAATACTATTTAAGAATAATTCGATGATTTTTCCTTCATTTATTATTTATAATCAAGATTGGGAATTGCAAAAAATAATACAGTCAACACTTACAAAAGAACAGTTTTTACAACTTTTTTAGGTTATAAAATCCTAAATAAATGTTATAAATTTTAGTTAAAATTTTGTCATCTTACTGATTATTAATACATTTGTAATTGATTAAAAAATCAAATGTAGGTTAGTTGGTAATTATTATTATCTTTGCGATCTAACAAACAATAAAAATAATTATGTACAACATTGTAAAAGAAGCACATTCAGGTGTAGCTTATTTAGTTATTATACTATTGTTAATTGCATCATTAAACGCAATTATAGCATTAGCAACTAAAAGAGAATTTGTTGATAGAGATCGTAAAATAGGTTTATTCGCCTTAATTTTTTCTCATATACAACTTTTAATTGGATTAGTTATGTATGTTTTATACATAACTCAAGATGCTTTTCCTGGATTCGGAGCAGCAATGAAAAATTCGGGATTAAGATTATTTGTAGTAGAACATCCGCTTGTCAATATCATAGCTATTGTTTTAATTACAATTGGTTGGTCAAAACACAAAAAAATTGCAAACGGAAATGCAAAATTTAAGCCTTTTGCTATTTTTTACACTATAGGATTGTTATTAATTTTATCAAGAATTCCTTGGGCTGTATGGTTTGCTTAATATAAACAAAAAAACTCAAGTAATTGAGAATTAATGTTGGTACAATTATTGATTTAATTTGCCAGATTTAAAAGAATACGATTATGACTAAAAGAATAACGACTATTTTAAGTTTGACAGTGGTATTGTTAACAACAATAACTATCGGATTTAATAAATTCAATAGCAATACTACAAGCAAAGAAAATAATAAAATCGAAGAATTCTCACCTGAGTTAGCTTCAGTTTACGAAACAAACATTTCAACAAAAACTGTAGAAATTAAAAATGAAGCTAATGAGATTGCTAAAATAAATGCCGAATTACTTGCTTTAGAAGACGATATTGAAGTTTATGCAGAAAGTGCAAAAACTTCGTATTATCATGATAAATTCAACGGACGCAAAACCGCAAGCGGAGCAATTTTTAACAACGAAAAATATACAGCTGCGCATAAAACGTTACCTTTTGGTTCAAAGCTAAGAGTTACAAACAACGAAAATGAAGAATCTGTAATTGTCACAGTTAACGACAGAGGTCCTTTTATAAAAGGCAGACAACTAGATCTTTCTAAACAAGCCTTTTTAGACATAACACACAATAAGCATTCTGGCGTTTTGAATGTAAAAATAGAAGTTTTACCAGAAGATTATCAAGAAAACAAACAAGAACTTGAGGAAAATCTAGATGAGTTCATATTATAAAAATACACTATGGATTTTTACGCTTTTAATTTTATTTACAAGCTGTAAATCTACAAAAACAAAAGCCTCATTATATAAAAATGAGGCTTTTGCTTGTTACTATCATGATAAATTTAATGGCAGAAAGACCGCAAATGGGGAAATTTTCAACAACAAAAAATTAACTGCTGCTCACAAATCACTTCCCTTTGGAACAAAAATAAAAATAACAAATCTTAATAATAACAAAAACACAATCGTTGTTATTAATGACCGTGGTCCATTCACCAAAGGTCTAGATATTGATTTATCTAGAAAAGCATTTATGTCTATAACAGACGATCCTAAAAAAGGAAAAATAAAAGTTTCGTTAGAAATAATTAACTAACTACCAGGTTTTATACGGATGGTTACTTAAATAAGAATTATAGAACCTGATATCACCGGTCAACTCCTCACCTATCCAATCAGGAAGATCTATGAATTCATTTTCGTCATTCAACTCAAGCTCTGCAATTATCAAACCTTCGTTATCACCGTGAAAAACGTCAACTTCAAATAGTTGCTCATTATATTTCACAACATAACGTGTTTTTTCGATAATAAAATCTTCGCAAAGTTTCAAAAGTTCTAAGGCTTCGTTTTGCTGAATTTCTTTTTCCCATTCAAAACGGGTCGTTCCTAAATCGTTGCTTTTACCTTTTATCGTAATATATCCTTTTTCATTTTTAGTACGTACTCGAACAGTTCGTTCCGATGAAGAATTTAAATAACCTTGACAAATTCTGTACGAAATTTCGCAGTGGTCTAAAAAATCAGTATTTTTAACCCTATATTTTCGTTCTATTTCAATCATAAAAATAAATAGTATTAGAAATCAAATATCGTTTTAAAAAATTACATATGAAATTATTTAGAAAACAAAATAAACCCACAAGTATCGACGCTATTTTTAATAAATTCGTTGTAAATGGTGAAGTTCTGTTTGCAGAT
>Ga0233372_1000698_pt1 | contig 14448 bp, 6 predicted proteins | sample ElkDunMinimDraft_4_FD_191538 | JGI IMG/M metagenome (GOLD analysis project Ga0233372, IMG submission 191538) | Fecal eukaryotic communites from dung pellets of Tule Elk in California, USA - Elk Dung D8 | ecosystem: Host-associated > Mammals > Digestive system > Large intestine > Fecal | place... | reverse complement strand
GGCCGGTAGTTTGCGAAACTTTGCGGCTCAATCGACCGAATTGGACCGTCTTGGAAGCGGACTTGCTCGATTTTGACCCGGTCGAGCACCCAGAGGCATACGACGTCGATCTGCTTTCCGCAGGCCTGCCGAGAGTGAGGGCGATTGCCGCGAGCGCTCGGCGCGACCGCGACTATGAACGCAGACTGCTGGAGGCCACAGTCCTGCTGATGCACGCCGTGCAACCCCGCGCCCTGCTGATCGAGAACGTCGCCGAACTCGCCACCGGCGAGGCCTTCGCGCCGATCCGCGCCTTCATGCAGGCGGAGTTGGAGCATCTGGGATATCAATACCGCTGGTTTGTCGTCAACGCAGCCGACTTCGGTGTACCGCAAAGCAGAAAACAAGGCATCCTCGTCGCCTTCAAGGGCCTGGACATCGACTCCTTCATGCCGCCCGAACGCCTGCTCGACCAGCATCTGACGGTGGGGGATGCTCTGTACGAGTCGATGGCCTCGAAGGGCTGGCCCGATGCCGAGGCCTGGGCTGCGCAAGCAGGCCGGCTTGCCCCGACGATCGTCGGTGGCTCGTGGGAACGGGGAGGGCCGGACTTGGGACCCAGCGGCGCCAAGCGCTCCTGGGCTCGGCTGGGCGTCGACGGGGGAACTATCGCCGACGACGTACCGGGATCGGACTTCCACTGGGATCCGGCGCTGGGTCGGCAAGGACTGGTGCGCCTCACGGTGGCGCAGGTGGCCCGCCTTCAAGGGTTCCCGGACGACTGGCGTATCGCCGGAGCAAAGACGGCCCGATACCGGCAGGTCGGCGAAGCGTGCCCGCCGCCGGTGGCACGGGCATTGGGGTTGCGCATCGCCCAGACGCTGGGGTGGTAGGTGGGCGAGCGGACAGAATCGCAGGTCACGGCTGTGCGGCAACGATCTGGTGATGCAGTACGATGACGGCGATCGGCGCACGCACAGTCGGCATCACCTTCTGCGGCCCCAATCGCAATTCCCTAGGGTAGAGCAACTCAGAAGGACGACATCATGTTTTCCCATCAACTGCCTCTACCCCAGCAGTCCCCGGCGGCCGTGGAATCCCCCCGAATTGTGGATCTCTTTGCCGGACCGGGCGGCCTGGATATTGCAGCCCGCTATTTGGACATTCCTGTGCACGGCGTCGAATGGGATGCGGACGCGTGTCGGACGCGCGAGGCCGCCGACCTTCCGACCAGCCACGGGGATGTCCGTGATTTCGGCACCCGCGAGCTCCGAGTCTCGGGACCTGCACAATTCAAAGACGCCACGGTGCTCGCCGGCGGTCCCCCCTGTCAGACCTACACTGTCGCCGGTCCCGGCGCCGGCCGACGAGCTCTCGAAGACGTGGTCGGTTTCGCCAAGCGCATGGTCGCCCGGGAGCCCTACGCTCAGATCGCCGCGGACCTGGGAACGCTTGGCGACGAACGGACCGGCCTGGTGCTGGAGCCGCTCAAGTGGGCACTTGTTGCGCTGGATGCGGGGCGGCCGTATGAGGCGATCGTGCTGGAGCAGGTGCCCGCCGTCCTACGGGTGTGGGAAGTGATCGGCGAAGCGCTCGCGAGCGAGGGGTACTCCGTCGCTCATGGTGTTCTGCGGACCGAGGAGTTCGGCGTACCACAGACGCGACGCCGTGCCATCCTGATCGCCCGCCGTAACGGAGTCGCGGTGCTACCGAAGGCGACCCACCGCCGCTACGTCAAGGGCGTGCCCCGTTCAGAAGGTGACCCCAATCTGAAGCCCTGGGTTTCGATGGGCGAGGCACTCGGCCGAGCCGACCCGTTCGTGGTTGTTTCCAACTACGGCACGGGAGGAGATCCGAAAGCCCGCGGAAGGCGCGGATCCCACGAGCCGGCGGCAACCGTTACGGGAAAGGTTTCCCGTAACAGAATACTGCTCTCGGATGGGAGCGAATGCCGCTTCCTGCCGCCGGAAGCCGGCCGCCTGCAAACCTTCCCCGCTTCTTATCCGTGGAGTGGCGCCGCTATTCCACAGCAGATCGGCAACGCGATCCCGCCCCGTCTCGGCGTGCACGTTCTCTGCGCTGCGCTGGGTATCGATGACACAACCCGGGACGCCGCGCTGGAACGACTCGACCTGGCAGTCCGCGGCAAGTCCTAATCCCCGTTGCCGGATGCCTGACCAGCGATCGACGATCGAGCGCGGTCGCGGTTGCGCACCGGGGCGTCGGCAAGGAGCTCCTCGAACAGCGGCAGCAAAGCGCTGAGCGCCTCCTTGCTCACCTGCCCGTCGTCAGGCCCGTCCGGCAGGCGCTCCCGTGGCACGTCGGCGCTGATCTCAGCCGCATCGATCCAATCCTGCAAGGCATCGATGTCGCCGCCGTCGTCCGGCGCCAGTACGTCGTATATCAAGGTGCTTCCTGCGGCGTTGACAGCAGACGAGAGCGCGTTGACTCGGTCGCCCAACCGCGACACCCCCGCATCCATCAACCGCTCGACCACCTTCAGGATCGCCTGTGCGGTGGGCCGGTGGTCGATGATGTCCAGCCGCATCGTGGTGTTCAGGACGTCCTGAACCCGGCAGGCGATCTCGACAGGGCGATAATCGGGGCCGTCGCGGAACACTTCGGCTGCCCACCACAACCGCGCGAACGTCTGGGTGTAGTGCAGGCCGACGAAACGAGAGGTGGCAGCGGCACCGGGCCCGTCGGACGCGTGCGAGCCTCGGTGTCGCCACACCACGTAGTCGGGAGCGACAACCAGGGCGAGAAAGTTCCATAGCCGGCTGTCTGCAGCCTCGGCCCGCGTCATTCTCAGGGTCGCGTGCAGGCGGGGAGCAAGCCAGGCGTCCGCCGCGGTCCGCTCACCCGCGAAGCGCCGCATCGCGTCGTCCACCAGGTCCCGCACCGGGGCCGTGCGCCATCGCGTCGCGGTCTCATCGAGCGATTCCGCGGCGCGCAGAAGCGCGACCTGCGGCGGAATCTCCAGACCCGTTTGGATGCCTCGACTCAGATGCTTGGTTACGGCGGAATCGGAGAGCAGGCCGAGCGACGCCGGCAGAGTGGATGGACGTAGGCGTTCCATCAGAGCCCGCTCCCGTCGGCACGATCGATCGTTCTGACAGCGCTGGTCAGTCTTCTGCTGATCTGGCTCCGTCGACCGACCGCATACTGAATGGTCGTCTGCAGTTCAGCCCAACCGGCACCCTTGATTCGAGCCTCATTGATCTCGTACAGGGCATCGGTGAGTTGGCGATCGGGGAGCACGTCCGGGAGCATCATCCGCAGCACGGATTCACGCCAGCCGCCGGGCATCAGCGGTGTTCCATCCTCATCGGCGTCGAGGTCACTGACGGCGGTCTGGAACATCGCAGTCCAGGCATCCTGGGCGATCTGGCTGGCCGTCACCTCGCGCAGGGATTTCTCTGCCGCCGTGCCGCCGCTGCCGTTGAGCAGTTCGACGAGTCCTTCGACGGCGCTCGTATTCAAGTACACCTTCGGAATGTCCCGCGCGGTCTCGACGATCCACGGCGACTCCTTGAAGGGCCGAAGCCACTCGTACGGCCCTTCCCTGAAGTCAACCTCCTCGATCTCGATGTCGCGTTGCCGCACCGGCGCCGTTGCCTTGAGGTCGACGTACCAATCCTGGGCAGTGGAGCCGATGATCCGGCCTCTGGTCCCCTCGACCGTGCCGGTGACCACGAGCCCCACGGTGGCACGATTCACGTGGCGCGCACGGGCCATCGCAATGCTGCCCTGCCAACCGCCGGCGTCGGCTCTTGAGAGCCATGCCGTGGTACGAACGTTGGTCGCGCCCTCGGACAGCACGACCACACACCTCAGATCGGTCCACGGGCCCCCGGCGATCTCGTCGGCCGGGAGGTTCGCGCGTACTCGGATGACGGCCTTGTCCCACTGCTCGCGGCCGGACTCGTGTAGAGCCACCGTTCGTTCGCTTCTGGAGATTCGCGCATAAGGGAGGTCCGCTCCGTCGACCTGCACGGCGAGGATCTCCAAGCCGATGTCACCGAACAAAGTCGGGTAGGGGAACACGGGCTTCACGACGCACCCCCACGGGCCTTCTGGACCTCGACCACCAGCCGGGCGAAGCCGCCTCGTACCGGGTGTGTCGCAGGATCGGTCACTCCGGTGAACACCGCATGACGGACGCCCGGTTCGACGATGAGGTCTCCCTGCTCCACCCGGCAGTTCTCCGAAGCCGCGAGTACCGCCCAACCGACGATCGGTCGCCCCCCGGACCGGACTTCGAACTTCGCGATCGGCGTGATCGTCCAGGGGTCGTCGGCCGGGGGGAGCTTCAATCCGACGGTGACGCGCCAGGCGCCAGTTTCCTCGACGCCGGCGTGCACGGTGTCAACCGTGGGGTAGGCCTGCGTTCGGCGGGGGACGGTCACCGCGGAATCAAGCTTCAGGAGTTCCCGCAACACCGATGGTCCTTGGGCTCGTCCGCTCTCTCGGCGTCCGACCAGGCTGCGAACGGCCTTGTCGATCTCGGCGCGGAACTCCTTGAGGCGGGCGAGGGCGCCGCGTTCGTACAGGGAGCTGAGCTCCTCGGTGCGGTCCCAGCGATCGTGTTCCGGCGGCTCGGAGGCGCGCAGGAACGCTTCCGCGATCTCGACATCCTCGCCGTCTCGTTCGGTGGCATAGCCCGCGAGCAGCACGGCTTGGAACGGCGCGGTGCCGAGGGGTAGTTCCCGAGGTCTCTGCTCGGTGATGGTCATGCGATTACCACGCATGAAGACGACCCGGCTGTGCCGCTCATCGTTGTCGTCTGCGGGAGTGAGCAGCAACACTGCGCTGTGACGACGGCCCTTGTCCCCATAACGGCCCTGACCCTTCAAGGGCGTGACAAAGAGCGGCGCCTCTGCCTGCGCCACCTGATCTCCTGCGGTCAGTGTCTCCACCGTTTCGTCATCCAGATACGCCTGGAGCGCGCGGGTCAGCGCCGGGTGATACCGCTGGGGGCGAACGAGTTCCTCCGGAACCAGTACATGTCCGTTGCGGAAAGTGGTCACGCGCGCTTCGAGTAGTGCGTCCGCCTTTTGCCCACCGACCATCGCCGCCCAGAACCCATCTGCGAGAGACCGCACGAGCTTGTCGTGCATGTCCTGCAACGTCTCGGCGTCTCCGGACGCATCGTGCGCCCCGACGATCAAGAACGATGTTCCGGGCTCCGGACTGTCTCGTTTAAGGTGCAGATCCTCGAGCGTGGACTCGTCAGCCCACCACGACCGCGAGACTCCCTTGTGGGCGGGATCCGTGTCGGGTTCGCCCAGCCAGGCCGGCCCGGCATATTCCTCATCGCCGATCCGATGCCACGGAAGGTCCAGCCGACCGATTGTCCGCCGCTCGGTCCGCCCTTCGTGCGGCTCGGACAACGTCGAGTTGATCAATACGAGGCCGAATCTGCTGGTCGCCCAGAGTGTGGCTTTGCCCAAGCCGTAGGAACCCCCGGCGCGCAGCCCGGACTGCTTGTGACTGTCGAGTTGCCGCCGGACCACCGCAGCGAAGCGGCCATCTTGGTACTCGGGACCGGTAAGACCCGCCGCGTTGTAGTCATCGACCCGGAGCAAGCGCAGGCTCTTCTTTTCCTCCAACTCGTCGAGCGCCGCGCGGAGGCTACGAGAGACCTTTTGCTTGGCTGCGGCCGCCTGCTCGTAGTGGGGTCGCAGCCGCTCCCACTGCAAGGACCGCAAGAAAGCGTCGAGGGCTTCCCCGGTCAACTCGTGCAGGGTGTATTGCACACGAACCGGACTCGACAGATCGAACCGTTCGTCGATCGAATTTTGGGTTGCCTCACGCGCGAGCACGGAGAGGTCCGCGTCGAAGGCAAAGGCGGCTGCATTGCCGTATTCCCGGCCTCCGTCGGCATGCGCAGGCCGATGGTGCCACTGAACGGGCTGACCGAACGCCACATCAGCGGTGCGGTTGTGCACGGCGGCGGGATCGGTGCCGAACACTTCGGCAAGCGCACGTTTCGTCTCCTCGCGGGGCTCGGCCCGCCCGGTGATCCATGCGGAAACCGCAGCCCGGGTAAGCCCGAGCCGATCCGCGAGTTCGGCCTGCCGTAGCCCGCTGCGCTGAAGCTGTCGACCGAGCCAAGGGCCGAACGCTTCGCCCTGCTGACCCGTCATCCCGGTTCTCCCTCACGCCTGCCACGCCACAACCGCCACAACCTACCACCCATTTGACGGGCAAAGGGTTGTCAAAAGTCGGCATACAAGTGCGCGGCTCGGCCATCCTGTAATCACCGCGCATCACTGCTTGGACCCATGGACAGCAGGCCACGGTGGTTGTACCGTCAGCGCTCAAGATCTGGCCCGGAGCCACACGGCGCCGGATCCGGGCCCTTCTCGTCATCCCGGCTGTTCAGGATTTGTGCTGCTCTCACACCCGCACGCGGATACCGCGTGGAAGACGGTCGCCGCAACTCCCCCACCCGGATTTGCGAACAGTGTCGTTGATCAGACGCTGACCTTCACGCCCGTGATCGCAAGCACCAAGCTGCTGCCACCAGTCCCGCCGCGCCTCGCCTCTGAAGTGGATTGCCTTATGCCCGATTTCGACACCACTCCCGTCCTGGAAGCGGTGCACGAGCTCTCCGCCCTCGCGCTGCGCACCTACCGCGTGAATCCCGGTCTCGTCGAGGAACATGCCAACGGCGAACGCCGCATCACACAGGGCGGATACGGCGACCGGCAGCTGTTCGAGCTGGTACAGAACGCTGCCGACGAACTGCAGTCGTCACCCGGCGGGCGCGTCCAGGTCGCCCTGACCAAGGACCACCTGTACTGCGCAAACGAGGGAAGCGCGGTCACCCCGTCGGGGGCGGAAACAATCCTGCGGATGGGTGTCTCTCGAAAGCGAGGCGGCCAGATCGGCCGATTCGGCGTGGGCGTGAAGTCCGTGCTGTCGGTGACTCGGACCCCCGGGTTCTTCAGTACGTCCGGCGCTTTCGGCTTCGATGCCGACTGGTCTGCGCGAGAAATCCTGAGCGCGGTCAACTCGGGACGTGCCGATCGTGGCGAACCTCTGGTCGAAGCGCTCGGCGACACCCCGGTCCTCCGACTCGCCCGACCCCTGGATGTGGACCGCGAGCGGGCTGCGGATCCGGTACTGCACGAACTTCTGGGATGGGCCACCACAGTCGTACGGCTGCCCCTGCTTCCCGGTGCGGCAGCGCGGCTGGGCGAGGACATCTTCCACCAGGCCAGGAGCACTGGTGACAGACGAGAGTTTCCGCGCCTGTTCCAGCTCTTCTCCCACCACGTCGGTACCGTGCGGCTCGAAGACCGCCGCCAGATGCCCTACCTGTGGCGCGAGGTTCTGGTGGAACACCGGGGTGTACACCACATCATTCGAGAGTCCCGTAGCGGCGCCAAGCAGGTGGAAGCGAACTACCGCGTCTTCACCCGACCTCACCACGTGACCGAGGAGTCCCGCAGTGGCGCGGGTGAGCTGCACGACCGGGTGACCATCGACATCTCTTGGGCGGTGCCCGACTACACCAGCAACGATCGTGGTGTCCTCACGGTTCCCAGCGAGCGCGGAACGTTCTGGTCGTTCTTCCCCACCAAGTACCCGACCACGCTCAGTGGCGCCCTGAACGCCGCTTGGAAGACAAACGAGGACCGACAGAATCTTCTCGATGGCAGCTCCCTCAACCGGGAACTCCTGCGAGTGGCCGCCGAACTGGTGGTGGATTCACTCTCCGACCTGGTTCCTGCGAAGGACCCGGCCGCATTCCTGCCGCTGCTTCCCGGCCGCGCCAAGGAATCGCCGAACTGGGCTTGCGAGTTCCTGACCGGTCAAATCTGGAGGCTGACCGCGATCAAGCCCTCCTTGCCGGACCAGGAGGGGGTCCTTCGCCTTCCCAAGGAACTCCGCATCCACCCGGTCGTGTCGCCGCGGGCCCTGGAGCTCTGGCGCTCCTACCCGGGCCGGCCGACCAACTGGGTGCACCACTCGGTCGAGGCCGACCGTACTCGACGCGGCAAGGTCGCCCACGTCCTCGACGCAGCCGGCATCAAGGAGGAAGGAAGCCTTCGCACCTGGCTGGAAGCGCTCGTCGAGGACGGCAAGGCCGCCGCTTCCGCAGCGGCGATTCGTCTCCTCGCGAATCTCGTGCAGGACTCATCCACCCGCGCGGAGGACCTCGCCGAAGCACGCAAGGCACGAATCGTCCTCACCGAGCGCCATGGGCTTGTGGCGCCCGTCCCTGGCGGCGTCTTCCGCCGTGCCGACGAGGACGGACTGCGCGACGACCTCGTGTACGTGCATCCGGAAATCTCCGACGACCTGTCGATGACTTTCGATCTCGATCGCATCGGCATCCGCAACGCGGACACCCAAGGGCGCTTCCAGAGCGTGTTGGACCAGGGCTTCGACGATTACACCGACGAGTCGTGGACGCGCTTCTGGCAACTCATGCGCAGCGCAGGTGGGGCGATCCGCGTGAGCGACATCCGGAACAAGGTGCCGGACATTTCCGCGGTGATCCGCGTGAAGACCGTCGTCGGCGCCTTCCGACCGCTACGTGACTGTCTCCTGCCCGGCCCGGTCGTACCGGCAGACGGTTCCCGAGACTCCGGCTTCGCCGTTGACATCACCTTCCACCGCGACGACCTCACTGCCCTACGCGATCTCGGTATGACCGATCGCCCCCAGCGGGGCCACCGGCCCGAATCCGAGGAATGGTTTCCCAAGTACCACAAGGCGGTCTACGACGCGTACTGCCAGCAGCTTGGCCCCACTGCCCCGCGCATTCAACTGCAGACGCTGAAGATCGACGGCGCATCCGTCGCCGGCCCGCTGAATCTCTTCACGCGCCTCTCGGAGCAAGGACGGGCCGCCTTCCTTGACGCTTTACCCGAGGACAGCCTGGTCGAGACCTGGGTCCGCCAAGAGGGAAAGAACGCCGGCACGCGAGTCGCTGTTTCCTCACCGATCAGGTGGCTGTTGCGCACGTACGGTCGAGTCGACACCTCCAAGGGACTCATTCCCCTCCGCGACGCGGTCGGTCCCCAGTTGAAGGCCTACGAGAAGGTTCTTCCCGTAGCGAAGCTGTCACCCGGCAAGGCAGAACGACTCGGGCTGCCGACCAAGGTCGAAGCGGTCAAACCCGAACGCTGGACCGAGCTGCTGTCAGCGGCGAAAGCCAGCGAGGACCCTTCGTTCGTCGGTCATGCCTACGCGCTGCTGATTCGAGTCGACTTCGACTTCTCCGAGGAGCTCACCGTTCGGTGCCGCGTCGGCGATCGCTGGGAGATGCGCCCGGACAAAGACGTAGCCGTCGCCGTCTCCACCGAGGAGTTCGACGAACTCTGCCGAGAGGGCCACCCCGCCTTGCTCGTGAACTCTCCCGAGGATCACGAGCAGGCCGAGTTCATGATCAGCGTTTGGGGCATGAGCCGGGTCTCCGAGGTGATCGAGAAAGGGCTTCGCTTTGTCCCCGGCGGGCCGGCGGTACCGCTGGTCGACGAGTACCCGCCGTTGCGCCAGCGACTCGGCACCCGAGCCAACGGACATTTCCTCCAGCGCTGCACCGAGTTGGAAGAGTCCGTTCGGACTCCATCCGGTACCCGCCACAAGCCGTTGCCCAGCGCCCGGCAGGAGAGCACGGTCCTCGTCCTGGAGAACGCGTCGCGAGAGGAAGCCCTGATCGCCGCTGATCGTGAGTTCGGCTGGCGTCTCGGTCCCGCGGGCTGCCGTCAGATCCTCGAAGCGCAGGAGCAACAGCGGAAGAACCGCGCTCACCAAGAAAAGCGCACGCGCATTCGCCACAGCGAGAGCGTCATCGACAAGATCTCGAAACTGATCTCGGCGGAAGACCTGAAGCGCGGACTACCTGCCGGTTTGATCGACAGTGAGATCGCGGAAGCAGGCACGGGCCCGGATCTGCGTCGGTTGGCGGAGATGGCCTACAACGCACACGGCGAAGGCATCCTCAGGGTCCACGCCAGGGACATCGCTGCCACGTACCAGGGCGCGCCGGGAACTTTCGACGGTAGAAGCAAGGCCCTGGAGTTCGTTGCGGATCTGGGCTTCCCCGACTCATTCGCCGGCGCACGGACGCCGTCGCCGCCGGAGCGCGAAGAGGTAAAGGGCCCGACGGAGTTTCCGGCCTTGCACGCCTACCAGGAGGAACTGGCGTCGGAGCTGACCAAGCTTCTCCAGTCGAAGCGCCCACAGCGGGCGATGCTCAGTTTGCCCACCGGCGCCGGCAAGACCCGGGTCACCGCCGAAGGCGTGATCCGGTGGATCCGCCGCTCCGGCACGCCGGATGGGCCGATCCTGTGGATCGCCCAGACCGAAGAACTCTGCGAACAGGCTGTCCAGAGCTGGCGGTTCGTCTGGGAAAAGGTGGGCGCGGACCAGCCGCTGGTCATCGACCGCCTGTGGAGCGGGAACTCGGCCACTCCGGTGAGCGGCCGCCCGCATTTGGTGGTCGCGACCGACGCCAAGCTCCGTTTGCATCTGGGCACCGCCGCGTACGACTGGCTGCGTCAGGCAGCCCTGGTGCTGGTGGACGAGGCCCATGTCGCCATCTCTCCGTTGTACACGGAGATCCTGGAGCACCTGGGACTCACACACCGGGAAACCCGCCGGCACTTGGTCGGGCTGACTGCCACGCCTTTCCGCAACAACGTCGAGCTGACTCGCCGTCTCGTCCAACGCTTCGGCAACCTGCGCCTCGACGAGAACATCTTCGACGGCGAGGCAATCACCAGGCTGCAGGACATCGGTGTTCTCGCGCAGGTGGAGCACCGCCAGTTGGCGGGTGCGCAGATGCAGCTGAACCCGGACGAACTGCGGACCATCGAGCAGTTCAACGGCTTCCTGCCCAAAGGCGCCGAGCAGCGGCTCGCCGACGACCAGGACCGCAACCGGGTGCTCATCGAGGAGATCGTGCGAGTGGCCAAGGACGGTCCGGTCCTGGTCTTCGCCACCTCCGTCCCGCATGCCAAGTTCCTGGCTGCAAAGCTCGGCGACCGAGGTATCAGGGCCGCAGCGATCGATGCCGCAACGCCTACCGCGGAGCGCAGCAAGCGAGTGGAGGCCTTCCGCAAGGGCGAACTCCGGGTCATCACCAACTACGGCGTGCTGAGTCAGGGTTTCGATGCTCCGGCAACGCGCGCTGTCGTCATCGCCCGTCCCGTGTACAGCGCCAACGTCTATCAGCAGATGATCGGACGCGGACTGCGGGGACCTCTCAACGGCGGCAAGGAGACCTGCCTGATCCTCGACGTCCGGGACAACATCACGAACTTCAACAAGGACCTCGCCTTCCGGGACTTCGAGCACCTGTGGAAGAAGGAACGGCGGTGATTTCTCCCGGGACGAAGCCCGTCCTCACCCCCGCCCAACAGCTTGTCGTCGATCAGCCGTGGGACGCCAGAACCTTGGTCACCGCGGGCGCGGGCGCGGGCAAGACCACCACTCTCACCTATCGCTTGGAGGCGCTGACCGGACGCGAGGAGTTGGAGGCCGCCGAGATTCTTGTGCTGAGCTTCTCTCGCGCCGCAGTCCGGGAGCTACGGGACCGTATCGACCGGCAGGCGGTGAGCGCCCGGCGGGTACGGGCCCAAACGTTCGACTCGTGGGCTGCTTCCCTACTGCGGCAGGCATACCCGGACCGCGATCTGTCCGGCACCACCTTTGACGAGCGCATCCAAGAGGCGACCGCCGCCATCGAGGCCGGGGCGGTGGAGGCCACCGAGCACGGGGCGCCGGCCCACGTGATCATCGACGAGGTGCAGGACCTGGTCGGCGTGCGCCGGGACATGGTCGAAGCTCTCCTCGACCGTCTGCGCGATGGTTGCGGATTCACGGTCGTCGGCGACGCCGCACAATCGGTCTACGGCTTTCAGATCACCAACTTGGAGGAGCGCGCACGCGAAACGAACCGCTTTCTCGACTGGGTGCGCGCGTCCTTCAATGAGGACTTGCTCGAGGTTGTCCTGGCCGACAACTTCCGTGCCCACACAGAGGAAGCGCGCATGGCCCTGCCGTTCGGCGCACGCATCCAGTCACTGCCGGGCGACCCGGAGAAGGCAGCAAAAGAGGCAGAGGCTCTCTACTCCGAACTGCGCATGCTCCTTGAGACCGCGCCAGAGTTCGGCGACTTCGACGAGCTTTTCGCACAAGACAGTCTGCGAGACTTCGACGGCACCTGCGCCGTCCTCTGCCGCGACAACGGGCAGATGCTGTACCTGTCGCAGAAGCTGCACGCGGCCGGGGTGGATCATCGTTTGCAGCGCTCACCTCGCGATCGGCCGACACCCCCGTGGCTGACGGGTCTCTTCGCGATGACCACGGCGGGATCGCTGACCGAAGAGCGGTTCACCGAGATCACCGCAACCCTGACGGGGGACGGAGATCTGGCGCCGGATCGAGTGTGGCGTTCATTGCGGCGTGCCGCCGGCGCACCTCGCAACACTTTGGATCTCGAGAAGCTGCGCAGCGTCATCGCCCAGGGCAGCCTCCCCGACGAGCTGACGGCAGCATCTGCGCATCGACTCGTGCTCTCCACGATTCACAGGGCGAAAGGGCTGGAGTTCGACCGGGTACTCATCGTCGAACCCGAATCCCCGGTCGCCATGTGTAAGCGCAACGGCGGGGACTACGACCGGGCAGGGGAGCTGCGGTTGCTGTACGTGGCCATGACCCGTGCACGCCACGACATCTTCCGCATCTCGCGCCCGAACACCTGGAAGCTGCGCAAGCACAAGCGCACCGGCCGTTGGTACATCGGCGGACGGGAGACGTACGTGCGCATGGGTATCGAGGCCACCGGTGGGGACGTGAATCACGACTTCCCGGCCGGAGCCGGGGACCCGGCAGCGGACCCGGCAGCGGTGCAGCGCTACTTGGCTGGAACGGTGCAGGCGAATGACCTCGTGGAGCTTTACCGACTGCACGAGCTGCCCGCGGGGCCGAGTCAGACTCCGCCGTACGGGATCTTCCACAACGGCAGCCTGATCGGTGAGGTTTCGGAGCGGTTCCGCCGTGATCTGTGGTGTCTGCTCAAGACGGGCCGGGATGTGTGGAACACCCCGGGCCGCATCCTCGACCTACGCGTCGAGGGGTCGGAAACGGTCGCTGGAACCAGCGCCGCCGGGGAACGCGTCGGCCTCGACTCTTCCGGAGTCTGGCTGGCACCGCGGTTGACGGGTCTCGGTCGCTTCGATTGGCAACATGAGGACCCGATGGAAGGTGGAGGGCAAGACCGATGAGCGCGTCCTTGCACGAACCGCATTACGCACTGCGCAACGAGCTCCAGGAGGCTTTGCGGGCCGATCTTCTCGGCCCGCAGCACGGGCCCAAGGAAATCCTCGCCGGAGACGCTCCCGTCACTGCCTACCCGATCGGTGTGCTCTTCCCGCAGGCCGCGGACGAGAGTGCCGGCGCGGAGTTCGCCGTCGCGGCCGACGAGTTGGACGGGGTGGATGTGCCCGCCACTGTCGTGACCGGGGACAGCCTCGACGACGGCAGCACGGACCTTGGTGTCTCCTTGGCCAACCTCCGCAAGCCCTCGTCCATGGGAATCACGTTCTCCGTGGATCCTGCGGCGTCGTCGACGATCATCGCCCAGGTCAGCACCGCGACGTACCTGCCGGAGGACGATCAGGGGCGTCCCGTGGAACCACGTCGTGGCGAGGCGCGGAGCGTGGAGCAGCAGCGCGAGCGATGGCGACGCTCTCCCGTGACCTGCGCACCCGTCGTGATCGACGTGACGCAGCCGGGAAGCAAGGAGCCAGTCGCGCTTTGCCCCGGTCTCGAACTCCGCGTGCTGGTGCGCAAACCCCTGGCCCCGGGGGGAGCCGTCACGGTCACGGCCACCCTGGTGAACACCCACCAGGTGGGCAAGTTCGACCTTCAGGACGCGTACTGCTTCTTCCAGTCGGTGCTGTCGGTCACCGGACGGGAGGGAAGCAAGCCCTTCGTCGAGAGGCCTGCCCCGCTCGGGGCGGTGGACTCCGAGCATGCGCTCAGTCGCCTGCTGCATCGTCATGCGCCGTACTTCGCCACCGGACACGGTTGTTCCGTCGCCTGGGAGTGGGTCGCACCGAGGATCCACACGGAGGTGCCGGCGCAGGCCGCGGTTGCCTCGCTGCGCACCGAATTCATGCCGACCCACGATGTGCTGCTGACCGATTCGAATCCCGACATCGACGACAGCTCTCTCACGATGCACGGCCTTGGTCATCGTTCGGCCGCAGACATCCGCGCCGCCCTGGACGAGCTCCTCGACGGCTACGAGGCCTGGATCGACCAACGCACCGAAGAGGCTGCCGTTCTCGCCGGCACGGAGCACGAATCGACGGCCAAGCAGCAGCTGGAGCTCTGTCGGCAGGCGTTGGCGCGGATGCGACGCGGCGTCCGATTGCTGTCGGACGAGACGAGGCCCGAGGTTCTGGAGGCCTTCCAGCTCGCCAACCGTTCGATGGCGCA
>Ga0233372_1000693_pt1 | contig 14502 bp, 24 predicted proteins | sample ElkDunMinimDraft_4_FD_191538 | JGI IMG/M metagenome (GOLD analysis project Ga0233372, IMG submission 191538) | Fecal eukaryotic communites from dung pellets of Tule Elk in California, USA - Elk Dung D8 | ecosystem: Host-associated > Mammals > Digestive system > Large intestine > Fecal | place... | reverse complement strand
TGGTTTGCTTTCGAATAAAAAACACATCTTGGAATCGGCACAAATCAAAAAGGAGGTAATAAAATGATTACAATTTCACCAGGTCATTGGACAATTGGGACAGGCGCGAGAGATTTAATCGACGAAGTAACGGAAGCGCGAAAAGTAGCTAAACGTGTGACTGAAATATTGCGTAAGGCGGGTATTCAAACGAATTATGTAGAGGATAACGTATCTAAAAACCAAGGGCAAAACTTAACTTACCTTGTAACGCAACATAACAAGACAACGCGTCAATTAGATGTGAGTGTGCATTTTAATGCTTCGAGTGGTCGACAAATTCGAGGGATTGGAACGGAGGTTCTATATTACGATGCAAAAGAATTAGCTGCAAAGGTAAGTAAAGCTATTTCATTCGCGAGTGGTTTAATTGATCGTGGTGCTAAACAACGTAAAGAATTATCATTCCTTGCAAAAACAAATAAGCCTGCTGTTTTAATTGAAGTTTGCTTTGTGAATAGCACCGTCGATACTGCTATTTATAATAGAGACTTCGATAAAATCTGTCAAGCTATCGCAAAGGAATTAGCGTTAGCGGTCGGAAAAACGCTTAGCACGTCAAATAATACAAGCGGTAAATTTGAATTAGTCGAAGATGAAAATTCAAAAGTTTGGCGCATTCAATCGGGCACATTCAAATCAAAAGAAGCCGCTATTAAAGCATTTGAAAAGAGTGGACTACCATATGCTACGATTAAAGGATCAATTAAATAAAAGGAAAAGCCCTCCATTTTAGCGGAGGGCTTTTTTATGCGTTAATCTTTAAATCCAAAATCATTACAGAGACGTCTTTAGCTATCGATACGGGCACATTTTCAACTTTAATCAACGCACCAGACGTTGTAATAACGATGTCTGCATACAATCCCTTCGAATTACATTCTGCACTGCTAATGTTGTTGAACGGTATCACCTTTTCATTGTTTGAAAAAACGCCATTAATCTCATTAAAGTACACTTGTTTTTCGAATACATACAATTGTTGTTTCCCGTCCTTGCTAAACGCCACGCCCTTTAATTCATCACCGGATTTTGATACTATAAATTCGATTTGCTTTCTCCAAATTTTCCCCTTAAACATCGGAGCCATTTTAATAGTTGCTTCAATCGTATTCATTTAACCCATCCCTTTTAATTAAATTTTTTCCCCATCTTTTAAAACAAAATTAATTTCTAACTCACAATCTAAAGCAGCCGCAATTTTCACCAAGTCTTCAATACTGTATGAGTTATTCGTCATTTTATATGAGATAGCGGGTTGCGTGATTCCCACCTTTTCCGCTAATGCTGTAGCTGTGATGTTCTTTTCGAGTAATAAGTGTTTTACTTTCTTTGCGATGTCCACCGTTTCACCTTCTTTCGTAATTCAGTATAACACACAAGTTAATGAAATATAAACATTTTTTATTGTAAATAATTAAAATGTATTATATTATAAGGTTAACAAATATTGGAGGCGATTTTATGGCGGAAAAAGATTACATTAAAGCGTGGTTAAAATTATTGAGTGAAAAGGTGAAAACGACACAATAAAAACGTGCACACTTTAATGCCCATTTGAATACTATATAGGTATAGGAGCGAGTAGTTGGAAATCGTTTGTGTGACAGCAAAGTAAAGCGATTTTTGACTACTCTTTTTGTGCAACTCTTACAGTAGTAAGAGAACCGTGGCGGAATCGGCTTCGAAAGGATGGGGAAATGCTGTTCGAAATTATAACGACAGGTTTAATGGGTGGAATTGCTTTAAAAGCGTACACAAAGAAAAGAGGGCTAGCAACAAACGACAGCGGAAAAATACAACGCATCATGTCATTAAGTGGATTAAATGTGAAGGATGGAAAAGATACGTTATCAACGCAACTTGTAAGAAAGAAACGTCATGAGTGGGGATGGGAATACAAGTATAGGATTCCGCTTGGTAGATCGTTTCATGATTATCAAGCAAGGCAACAAACTTTAGAGGATGGATTAAACAACCGCCGTAAACTGATTGCATTTAATGATTTACGTGAGTTGGAGCTAAATAAAGAGGTTTTTAAACAAATCCAGGAACTATGGAAAAAGAAATTGACGGAACGAAAAGAAATTGAATTATCCTACGACGGCTTACTAATTATACGCGTCTATGAGAAACCTTTAGCTAAAGAGGTATCATTTATATCAGGCGAAAAGTGGCGCGTTCCTGTGGGTGTTACAAGGGCTTTAAACGAGTTTAAATATCACAGCTTCGAACAGATACCACATTTGGTTTTAGGTGGCGCTACACGTTACGGAAAAAGTAATTTTATTAATTCAACTATATGTAGCTTGATTCAATCGAAACCGGACGACGTTCATTTTTACATGATTGATTTAAAAGGTGGAGTTGAACTATGCGATTACGAAAACATCAAACAAACTATATCTATAGCATATGAGCCGGAAGAAGCGTTAAAAACTCTGCAAATGGCATATGAAAAAATGCGCGAAATACAATCCAAGTTAAAATGGATGGGCAAGAAAAACGTACAGCAAGCTATGATGTCGAAACGATATTTTGTAGTCATCGATGAAGTAGGCGAATTAAATGCATCCGAAGCCGTTACGCGTAGTGAGAAAATACTAAAACAAGAGTGCCAAACGATTATGAGCCAAATCGCACGTTTAGGAGCCGGTCTTGGTTTTAGGTTAGTAGTTGCTACTCAATACCCTGTAGGTGATGTTATCCCACGCCAGGTAAAGCAAAATGCCGATGCAAAACTTTGTTTCCGAATTCAATCGGCGGTGGCTTCGCGCGTTGTATTAGATGCAGAAGGGGCAGAAACATTACCGATGGTAAAAGGTCGTGCTATTTATCAAACAGCCGACAAACGCGAAATACTTCAAACACCTCTTATTACATCGGAAATTATCCGAGAAACAATAAAACCTCATATCATTGAGAAAGGGGATCGCGTTGAAAAGACAGTTATCGAACCGAGAAGAACAGATATTATTACTATTGAAGAGGTTTGACTTTCTCACGCGTGACCAATTATCTCAATACTTCAAATTAGGCAAAAAGCGAAATGCTAATAGAGTGCTGCATGAATTATCCCCTTACTTATCCACAATACGAGACGGACACCAAACAATTTATTATTTAAATAAAGATGGACGTGAATACGTTGATTGTAACAAAATTAGGCGCAAAACAAACCAGGTGCAACATACGGTTATGCGGAATGAATTTTGGGTGTTTTATAAATGCCCTGGAGATTGGAAAAACGAAGTTAAAATTTCGGATGGTGAAACAACAGTTATATCGGATGCGATGTTTTCGCGAAATGGATTCAAACACTTTTTAGAAGTGGATCACTTACAAACGATGAAAGAGAATCGTGAAAAGATAAAGCGTTATAAAAAGCTCATGAACGGCATTGTATCAAGTTTCGGCTATTACCCAACTCTTATATGGTTAACGACAACCGAACATCGTAGAAAGCAATTAGAGGCAGCTTGTGAAGGTTTAAAGTGTAAAGTGTACACGGTTAACGACATCAAATAGGAGGGTTATTATGTTTAAAAAGAATAAAGTGCGCGTTGTTCCTGTCGAGGAGTATACGGATTTTAGTGAACGTGAAACAAAGTACGCTACTCGTAAAGACGTTGCAATCATGAGTGCTATTCCTACAATCGGGGCAGTCGGTTTATTTGGGTACAACAAACTTAATACAACAAATGTTGTAACAAATCACGCAGCCGAACAATTGACGACAGTCAGTTATCAAGTTGTAAAGCCTGTACCCGATGTACCACCAACAACGTTGCCACAACCACAACCCGATGCAATGCTAGAAGGAGCCGTACAAACGGGATATATAGCGGATAAATCATTGGAGATGTTAGCTAATATACTTGATCCACTTATCGATATTATGGTTGCTATTTCATTCCCGATTGCATCGGTTATCATGGTAGGTGGTTGTTTCTTCTTCATGTTAGGAAACAGTGAGAAAGCGTGGAGCATGATTATGAATGCAAGTTTGGGTTACGTTCTTATCAGTCTAAGTCCTTTATTCCTGGATATACTAAGGACGTTAGGAAACACAGTTTAATAGAAAACCAAGTCACTCAAGCGAGTGGCTTTTTCTTATGACTAAATATAAAAATATTTTATAATTTATTTAATAAATCTATTTACAAATCTATTTTTATGGTATATGATGTATTTAACAACAAGGAAATACATAACTTACAAATTCGAACTAATAGCAGATATAGCGGTTGCAACGCTAATAAAAATAGAAGGTGATAACTTGGAAGAAAAGAAATTCAAGTACGGACCGATAGTATTATTTTTTGTAGCAAGCACACTATTACTTTTAATAAATGGAGGAAATTAAAATGACTAAATATTCTATTAAAGACTTATCAAAAGAACAACGAGCAAAAGCGGAAGAGAATGGCATCAAGTACAACACACTTGCTAATCGTTTATTCGATGGATGGGAAATTGAAGCGGCTATAAACGAACCTATTAAACGCAAAGGTGGACGCACTACTACTCCTAAGAAAAATGAAGATGTATCTGACTCATGGTTTGCAGGTCCTAGTCAAATGGTTAGTTGTCCAGTAGAGGGCTGTAGTCACACGGGTTTAGTGATAACTAAAGCGCATTGTCGCAATGAACACGGTATGGAAAGAGAAGAAGTTAAGAAAAAATTTGGTATGCCGACGATAGTAGTAATCGATCGTAGTAAATTACCAAAAGAAGCAAGTTATTTCATGGGCAACTCATTACAATAATATGAATGGAGGAATTATAATGAAGCCAGTATTAATGGTAGAAGGTGTAGCGTGTAAAGTGTTAGAGATGGATTATAATCAGGAGGGTAAAGTTTACCGAGTTAAGGCAATCGTGAATGGACAAGTTACAAATTTACGTGAGACTGATGATGATTCGTACCCGAATCGTTATGACATTACTAATAACCTAGTTTACCAGAATCGCTACGATGAATTATTTGAGGATATGAATAAATTACTGGAAGAAGAATCGAATAGAATGAAACTGCTTGCATTAGAGTATATTCGAGAAGATTCAATTGGTCATAAGATTTTACTCAAACAAAAGTTTGAAGCCGTTGAACAGCGTTGCGTCGCTTTAGAAATGGCATTGGATAAGGTAGCAGAATATATGTATAAGGATGTTCTTAAATGATAGAATATTTAGATGAAAATGAGTATTTAGAAGATATTTATGGTGATGAAATTAAAGTAGGAGATTATTATTATATTTTCTACGATGAAGTAACACATGGTTATTTGATTATTAAGAAAGAAAACGTATTTCAATTCGCTAAAGACGAACTAGACCTAAGAGAAATGGAGAGATAAAAATGAGAATTGAACATTTTAAAGTTAGTAATTTCAGTGTATCCGAGGTAGTTAAGTTGATTAATAGTTGTACAGAAGGACGTAGCGTACATGGTGTTTTCTTCAACAAGGAATCATTCCTAAACGGTACATTAGAGATTTACACGACTGACATTCGCACACACGTTGTAGAGGTCGAGAAGACTGTTAAAAAGGAATCTAAGAAGTCTAAATATCGTGGTGTATCATGGGACAAGTCTTTAAATAAGTGGCGTGCTCGTATTATGGTTAATGGTAAACGTATTTCGTTAGGCGTGTATGATGACGCTAAAGAAGCAGCTAACATTTACAATGAATATGCATTAAAACATCATGGTAGCAAAGCAAAATTAAATTACAATATGGGGGCTAAATAATGAATCAACTACAAACAGGTAATACAGGATTATCATTCGATGCATTTCAACAACAAGGAGGGGCTAATCAAGTCGCTTCTCGTGAGGCAGAAGAAGTTAAAATGGCTATATTTTTAGCTAAACAATTTCCACGAAATCAATTTGAAGCAGAGAATCGTATTAAAGAATCATGTAAACGTGTATCATTAGCTTCTACAGCTGTTTATAACTATAAACGCGGTAGCACGAAAGTAGAAGGACCTAGCATTCGATTAGCAGAGGTTTTAGCGCAAAACTGGGGAAATTTACACTATGGAATTAAAGAGCTTGAGAATAAGAATGGTGAGTCTACAATGATGGCTTATTGCTGGGATATGGAAACCAATGTACGACAAGAAAAGATTTTTACTGTGAAACATGTAAGAGATTCTCGTAACGGTAAACAGAAACTTGATCAAGAGCGTGATATTTATGAAGCTACAGCATCATCAGGTTCACGTCGATTACGAGCATGTATCTTAGGAGTTATCCCCGGTGATGTTGTTGATATGGCTGTAGAACAGTGTAATAAAACGTTAGCAGGACAATCGGATAAACCATTAAAAGAACGCATTACTAAAGCTTTAGAGTTATTCGCTAAAGATTTTGGAGTTACGCAACAGCAAATAGAATTACGTTTCGGATATAACGCTGAATCTATTAATGAATATGCTTTAGTTGAATTATTAAAAATTTATAACTCATTAAAAGACAATATGAGTGCTGTTGAAGATTGGTTTGAAAAACCCAAGAAGCAGAATAATGTATTAACGGAGGGATTTAATAATGATTCTAAATGATGATAACTATTTCTCACAAGAATCAAACGAACATTTTATGAGTGTATCACAATTCAAGCAAGGTGTAGAGTGTGAAGCAAGAATGGTTGCAGAGTTAAAAGGGGACTATATACGTCCCTTCTCTACCGCTTTAACAGTAGGTTCATTTATTCATAGCGCATTCGAATCCGATGATGTTCACAATAAATTCATTGATAATAATTATGATTTATTAACGACGAAAGCCAAGAAATTAAAATCTGAATTTGTTCAAGCAAATCAAATGATAAACACTTTAAAAGATGATCCATTCTGCATGTATGCTTTACAAGGCGAAAAAGAAGTTATTTATACAGGCGAATTATTCGGCATCCAGTGGAAAATTAAAGTGGATAATATCAATCATGAGAATCTATTCTTTAGCGATATTAAATCAACTAAAGGGCTGCATGACCGCTATTGGTCGAATCGTTTCAAACGTTACGTATCATTCGTAGAGATGTACGGATATGATATTCAAATAGCAGTGTATCAGGAGATTATCAGACAGAACACAGGAGCCGTTTATGCGCCTTATATCGTCGCTGTGACGAAAGAAAACGTTCCGGATAAGGCAATTATCCACTTCGACGAAGAAACGCTTCAAAACGCCTTAGAATACGTTTCAGAGCATATCGAATCGGTGGTAGCCGCAAAGACAGGTGAACGAGAGCCGAAACGTTGCAACAAATGCGAATATTGCCGAACAACTAAGAAACTAGGTAACACAATTTCTATGTATGACTTACTAGATTAGAAAAGGGGTATTAATTTGAAAAAAGATTATATAGTTTTTTACAGTGGTGGAATTGGAAGTTGGAAAGCGGCAAAAGTAGCGGTTGAAAAACACGGGAAAGAAAATGTTCGTTGCTTGTTCACTGATACATTGATTGAAGACAATGACTTGTACCGTTTCTTACTAGAAACTTGGAGTGATATTTACCAGTTAGAAAGACCTTACGGGCTTATCGAACGCGCTAAAGAGTTGGCACAACCATACGAAAATATGAATGTTTGCGCTGAAAAGTACGAATTTAAATATCCAGGCATGGTTAAGCGTAAAGAGGAGCTGGAATGGTTACGAAAAGACGCTAATGAATATTTCGGTGGTTCGGTAATTTGGTTATCATACGGAATTGATCCGTGGGACACGTATTTTCAAGGGCGTTTCTTAGGCAATAGCCGAATCGCTAAATGTAGCCACATCTTAAAGCAGAAAATGGCGCGTGAATGGATTGATGAAAATACAGAGCGTGAAAACGGCGTGTATTACATGGGTATTGATTGGACAGAAGAACATCGTACAGCAGCACCACGGAAGAATTGGGCTCCGGCTGAAATAGAATACCCGTTATGTGATATGGAAAACTTCTTCTCGAAAGACATGTTGTTATCGGAGTTAGACGAATTAGGGATTGAAATACCCGAGCTGTATAAATTAGGTTTTTCGCATAATAACTGTTTTGCGGGAGATGAAAGGTTTATAACAGAAGAAGGTTTAAAAACTTTCAAAGAAACAGAAGGTCAAAGAGTAAAAGTATTAGGTGAAAGAGCACATTGGCAAGATGCCGAAATAAAGAATTTTGGTCAACAAGAAATTTTGGAGTTAAATATCACAAAGGGAAGCAGAAAAAGAACAATTAGAACAACAGCTAATCATCGTTGGTTTGTACGGAAAAACAGAAAAGAAAGAATAACTGTTATCACAGAAGATTTAAAGCCAGGAGATACATTATGGGGAATGCATCAAAAGCAAAATGTGAATGTTAAACCGTCCGCTTTTGGAATCGCTCAAGGTATAGTTTTTGGCGATGGGACATATGCGCGTAACACGTGGAACAATCCAGCAACAGTAACTTTGTGCGGAGAAAAGCAAGAATTGCTGAAATACTTCCCGTTACAAGATGTTAAAGAAGTTAAAGGTGTTGGGGTGAAAGTTTGTGACTTACCAAAGTTTTGGAAAGATCACCCGAACTTAGAAGAATCTAAATCGTTCTTGCTAGGTTGGCTAATGGGTTATATCGCAACAGATGGTACCGTATCAAAAGGTTCTATAAGCATAAGTTCGTCCAACCACAATGACTTGGAGTTAGTTCAAAAAATCTGTATTAAACTCGGAATATCGTTTAGCGAAATAACTTCTTACGACAGAAAAGGTTTAGGGATAAAGGAAAGTGCATTATACACTTTGAATTTAACAAAATCGACATTCAAAAAAGAATGGTTGTTAAGACAGAAGCACAAAGAAAATTTCGGCGGAGATGCTCAAAAAAGACCGTCTGAATGGATGGTTGAGAGCATTAAATTTACTGGAGAATATGAGGAAGTGTATTGCGCAGTGGTTCCCAAAGGAAACGCGTTTACTTTAGAAGGTAATATTTATACGTCAAATTGTGGTGGATTCTGCTGTAAGGCGGGACAAGGTCATTTTAAAAACTTGGTAGAAAAGAAGCCAGCGTTATACGCCTACCATGAAGCTCGTGAAGAAGAGTTACGCCAGTATCTAGGTAAAGATGTATCCATGATGAAAAAGACGGTTAACGGTGAGACAGAGACGCTTACAATGGAACGTTTACGTAAACTATATGAAACTGGTAAGAGTGACGCAATCGATAAAAATGATATTGGTGGATGTGGATGTTTCTTGAGTTACGAAGAATAGAATAGGAGACTTATGAAAAAAACATATGCAGATAGACGCGTGTCACACCAGTTGTGGAAATTGCGCGTCGAAGAAAATATTAAAGCCATTTACAAGTATGATAAGTCATGTATTGAATTTTTAGAAAAATACAATATATCTGAAAGGAAGTTTATGTAATGAGAACATTAGTATACACAGGCGGTAAAATTAGAGGGTACGAGTTAGAAATAGGAGAGAAGCTAACATTCATATCGCAACGTGAATATCCGTATATGGGCATGACTGTTAAATTACATGCATTACGCAGCTTAGATCAAGAAGATAACATTTATGTAAACACTAAAGAATTAACTGGATGCTTCCAATTGATAGACTAAGAGCGTAAAGCTCTTTTTTTATTTTCAAATAAATATAGACATTCTATAAAATATAAAGTATATTTATAATATCAAATATTGGAGGTTATGAAATGACAACATTATTATTAAAACAAATTGCAGAGTGTACAGCGCATTTACGTAAATTAGAGGGTAAGCTAGTTATGAGCTGCCCGGATGATACAATCGATCAACATGTATTCATCGCGCAGTGTAAAACAGCAGACGCATTAAAACACATGGAACAAGCGTTTAAATTAATGCTAGATAAATAGTATGATAGATAAAAAAGGAGAGTTTAAAATGTTTAATAAAATAATTTGCGGTGATTCTTTAGAGGTTTTAAAGAATATGGATATTGATTCAATAGACTTAACAATAACAAGCCCGCCATATGATAATTTAAGAGCTTACAACGGTTTCACTTTAGATATTGAAGGTATAATAAAAGAATTATATAGAGTTACTAAAAAAGGTGGTGTTGTCGTTTGGGTTGTTGGTGATGCAACTGTTAACGGAAGCGAAAGCGGTACATCATTTAGACAAGCATTACAGTTTATTGATGCTGGATTTAAGTTACATGATACGATGATATATGAAAAAAATACATCATCATTCCCAGCTAGAAGAAATGGCAATAGATATACTCAAATCTTTGAATATATGTTTGTATTTTCAAAAGGAAAGCCAAAAACATCTAATCTTATATGTGATAAACCTAATAAATGGGCTGGTCATACTAATTGGGGAAAAAACACACAAAGAGGGATAGACGGCGAACTAAAAGAAACAAATAATATAAAACCTGTTCCAGATTTCTCACCTAGAAATAATATATGGAAATATAATGTCGGCGGCGGATTTGCTTGTACAGATAAAATAGCGCATAAACATCCAGCTATTTTCCCCGAAAAGCTAGCAGAGGATCATATATTGACGTGGTCAAACGAAGGAGACTTAGTTCTGGATATATTTGGAGGTAGCGGAACAACGGCAAAAATGTCAGTATTAAATAAACGAAATTTCATTTATATAGATATAAGTGAAGAATATTGCGAACTAGCTAAAGAAAGGATTAGCAACATTAAAGTAGACTCTTAGGAGTCTTTTTTATTGGGGTAAATGGTAAAAACTATTAAAACGTGACTTTAGTAGGATAGATTAATATTGTTATGAGATGTTATGATATATTCAAGGAGGTGAGGTAATGGAGTATTTAACAGCGAAAGAAGTTATGGAAAAGTTCAAGGTTCATAGAAACACGATAACTAACTGGATGAAAAATAACGGTATGCCGTACTATAAAATTGGTGAAACGTTAAGATTCAACGAACGAGAAGTTATCCAATGGTTCGAGAGTAACAAGCAAAACAAATAATTTTTTTTGAGAATCCAAATTACTTTGGATTTTCGTAGCTAAAAGATTTAGAATATTTGAAGGATAACGAATAGGGGGAATAGTGAAATGGAACAAAAAGAACGTATGTATAAATTAGCTAAAACGATTTCTAGTTTAAAAGAGGCTTTTCATTACAGCGATGTTTCTCACATGTCTAATAAATGTGATAATGAACTATTTGAAGCTCACTGTCACATTATGAAGGCTTTAGAACATGCAGAAGAAGCTTTACAAATCGAGTATTATCAAGGGGAGGAAGATTAATGGATGGTAAACAATATGTAGTTCGTAAAGTCAAGAATAACAACTTTACTATCATTTCAAATGAACTAATAGAAGACGAACGTTTAAGCTGGAGAGCACGCGGTGTATTGATTTATATGTTATCTAAACCAAATGATTGGGTATTCTACGATACAGAACTTGCTAAACATTCGGAATCAGAAAGTGTAACAGCTATTAGAACTGCTATGAAAGAGTTAAAAGCGTGCGGTTATGTAAAGAAAGAAGCTATTAAAGGAGAAGACGGACGTATAAAGAAATGGATTACGATAGTTTCAGAATCACCAGATGTTCAAAAACCACAATGTGGAGAAACCAGCGTGTGGAATCACCACAATGTGGTAGAATCACAACTACTAAGTACTGATTCTTTTACTAAAGACTTAAAAAATACTAATAACTCTGAATCTGATAAATCAGATATTGATAAGGTTATTGAAAAATATAAAGAATTAGAAAATTTACCAGGCTTTAATAAGATAACGACAGTAAGAAAAAAAGCTATCAACGCTAGAATCCAAGAGGAAGGATTACAAAAGGTGATAGCAGTGTTAGAAGAATTAAACAAAGACGAATATTATATCAACGCTAAAAGAGAAGGTTTGAGATGGTATAAATTCGATTACGTATTTAATCCAACAAAGTTCAATATGTTAGTAGAACGTTTTGAAAATAATTCATACAACAATAATAACACACAACAGAACCAAACAGCTATATATCAAAAAGAGGTTAAAGTAGAAGACTTATACAATGGAGGAGAATGGGAATGATAAAAAAAATAAAATTCATAGGTGATGATAAAAAGCTTAATTGGTGGAATAAAGATGATGTTTATGAAGTTTTTGAATTAAATGGACATCTTTGTGTATTGGATGATGAAGGCGACAAGATGATAATAAACAAAAACACAATAGAACTTTTCGAGGTGATTGAATGACAAACACAGATAATTACGTTTATGAATACGCAACACTTGGTTGTATCATTAAAGAGAATCATTTGATTGAAGACCCGAATCATAAAGAAGAGTTATTTACAGGACAACGTCGTTTATTATATCGAGCAATGAAAGAGTTGCATGCTGAGAAAAAGCCAATTGATATGGTTACATTGATAACGAAGAACATGAAGACTGATTTTGGGGGCGTAGCAGCTATTACAGAGTGTCAGAATCGTTCTTACGTGAAAAAGTACGAGTCTTATCTAAAAATCGCTAGAGAGGAATATACGAAGCGTGAGAAGAAGGCTATACTTAACCAGGCTTTACAAGAAGACTGGGACTTAGAAAGAGTATCAGTTGAATTAGATAGATTAGTTAATCATGAAGTTAATGACCGCAAAGAATCAGCTAACACTTTAAAAGAAATGTTGGAGCTTCCATGGAAAGATAAACCTGTAGAAGAGAGAACGTTAAAGACAGGTATTAAAATGGCTGATAACTTAACAGGAGGTTTCGCTGACGGTGAGTTGATAGTAGTTGCTGCTCGTCCGTCAGTAGGTAAAACTGACTTTGTAAATCATATGCATATTCAAGCCGCACAACAAGGTTATAAACCTATCATGTTTAGTTTAGAAATGGGAGAACATTTAATAACAACCCGTTTAGTAGGTACAGTAGGTAACATAAATCGTTTTTGGCTTAAAGACCCAAAGAATAAATTCAGCGATAAACTAAAAGAACAATGGACGACAATCATAGGAGAGACTTCTAAGATTGGATTAGTAGTATATGATAAACCACGTCAAACGATTAGCGAGATTAAAGCTAAAGTACGCAAAGAACGTTTACTTAATCCAGATAGTAAGATTCTAATTACAGTAGATTACTTAACATTAATTCATGCAGAAGGATTTAACTTTGGTATGGAGGTCAAGATGTTTGGTTATATAGCAGAAGAGCTTAAAGCTATCGCTAAAGAGTTTAATGTTGTAGTTGTATGTTTATCACAGCTAAGTCGTAAATGCGAAGAGAGAAATGATAAAAGACCAATGGCTAGTGATATCCGAGAATCTGGTGCAATTGAGCAAGTAGCAAATACAATCATTGGGTTATATCGAGATTCACTTTATACAGAACATGAATTAGGTTCTCCAAATGATAAAGCTATGGAATGGATATTTTTAAAAGTGCGTGAAGGTTCAACGGGTACAGTTTTTGTTGATTATAATCGTCCGACTGGAGTTATGAGAGACTTTACAGGAAAGCCACCTTATTGTAAATAATGAAAGGAGATTACAAATGACTAATAACGAGATGTTAATGGCGGCTATTGAGTTTGAGGAACAAGAATTTGCGTGTGATTTACTATATCTTATACAAGAGGGACTAATTGACCCTAATGAGGAGTTTAATATATATGGTAAAGCATGGAACAAAGTTGATAGAGTAATAAGCGGTGAATTTATCAAAAAAAACTTACTTAATTTCGATATAGTAGATTTATATTGCGTTAGAATATCTGTTGATGATTATGAAATAATAGGAGCACGTTCAATGGAATCTGCTAAAGGTTATTTTTTAAATAAATACAATTGTATTCCAAAGATAATTAAGATGGATAAAAGTAAATGGTTGAAGGAATTTTGGTTTGAGGATATAAAGATGTATAAATCCTTACAAGAAATTAGAAAAGAATCCAATGTATTTCCAAGACATTTATTGTATATCTAATAAAATAATGTTATAATATATAAGAATCATATAATAGAAATGGGGAAAAGAAATGAATAATGTAAGTTTAGTAGGACGTATTACAAAGGATTTAGAATTAAAATATACGCCAAGCGGAATGGCATACTGTAAGTTTACACTAGCGGTAAATCGTCAATTTAAAAAAGAAGGACAACCGGAGGCTGATTTCTTGCCTGTGACGGTATTTAACAAGCAAGCAGAGAATTTAGCTAACTATATGACTAAAGGCTCTCAAATTGGAGTTAATGGTCAAATTCAAACAGGTTCATACGAAAAGGATGGACAACGAGTTTTTACTACAGATATTATCGCTCAAAGCGTTCAATTCTTAGAAAGTAAGAAAGAAGGACAAGCGCAAACGGAAAGAACAGCTTCTCAAATGCTTAACGTTCCGAAACAAGGCGAATTCAACAGACAGCAACCAAACTATCAACAAATGAATACAGGTCAACTAGCTCCTACCTTTGGACAACCA
>Ga0233372_1000691_pt1 | contig 14585 bp, 13 predicted proteins | sample ElkDunMinimDraft_4_FD_191538 | JGI IMG/M metagenome (GOLD analysis project Ga0233372, IMG submission 191538) | Fecal eukaryotic communites from dung pellets of Tule Elk in California, USA - Elk Dung D8 | ecosystem: Host-associated > Mammals > Digestive system > Large intestine > Fecal | place... | reverse complement strand
TCATTTGTACTATTTTTGCACGAATTTAAAAAAAATGCTAAAAAAGCTATTGCGATAAATTTATATTTCATTGCGATTCATTCTAAACCTACAAGATATTAAAAAAGGTTCTTTTTAAATATTTTTATACTAAAAAATTTAACTGTCAGTTATTTATTATTAATACTCATTTCAATACTATCATTTATGGATACATTTCACACCATTATTATAATTATAGCTGCTATAACTCTTTTTATTTTTGGCTTACAAGGATTTAGTAAAGAAATTGAAAGTTTTGGCATTGATAACTTAAAAAAATGGATAAAAAAAATGACAAGCTTACCTTTAGGGGGCTTTTTATTAGGAGGCGTGGTAACAGCTATTATTCAGTCGAGTACTTTAGTATCGTCATTAACCGTATCGCTTGTTAATACAGGAGTTATATCTCTACGCGATAGTTTAATGATTTTATTAGGTACCAATATCGGGAATACCTCAACCGCTTGGATTGTTTCTTTTCAATCGGATATGTTTGGTCCTATTTTAATTGTATTAGGAACTTTAATTAGTATGATTCCTAGCCGCATTGCTGTAGCAGGAAAATCTATTTTTTATTTTGGTTTTATCTTTTTTGCGCTAAATTATATTGGTGTTGCTATGGAACCCATAAAAAATAACCCCATGTTGTTAGACGTTATGGAAAAAGCAACCAACCCTATTTTAGGTATTATTTATGGTATTATAATTACTATTGTTGTACAATCTAGCTCGGTGGTTGTGGGATTAGTAATTGTTTTAATTTCTCAAGGAGTTATTGGGTTAGACGCTGCCATAGCTATAGTAATTGGTGCTAATATTGGTACAACATCTACAGCTTTAATTGTTTCTTTAAAGCTATCGCCAATGGCTAAATTAGTTGCTATGTGTGCTACAGGTTTTAACGTAATAGGCGTATTTATTATGTTTCCGTTTTTTGGTACGCTAGAAACCTTTGCACGATATTTAACAGCCATACCTACAATGCAAGTTGCTGTAGCTTTTACTGCCTCGAGTACCTTTACCTCTGTGTTTTTCTTAATCTTTTTTAAACCCACTTTAAAAGTTTTACAAAAAACAAACTGGTACAAACAAGCCATGGCAGATATTGAAAATAATAAAAAACAGTTTGAGCTAACATAATAGCGTATTAAAAAAGCCTTTACAGATTGTAAAGGCTTTTTTAATACGCTATTTTAAATATTTGAATAAAACTTCCTTGTTCGCACCCTACATACGCATTAAAATAAATGGTTTGCGATTGATTACAAAAATGTGGAATGCCTGTTAGTTGAATATCTGGGTTTGACTCAAGCAAAACACGAGGCGTGTTACTTTCTATATCTAACAACACCAAATTATTCGCTACAAAATACACGGCATGCTTAGCCGATGGATGTACATTAAATGGCGAATGAATGTTTGATGCATGAAAAGACAACTGCTTGATACGTCCGTCACCAATACGTACTTCATGCAATTGCGTAACTCCTGCGGCATCTTCCATTAAAAAATAAACCACAGTACCCGTTGCATTACTGCGCAACCAATGCCTAAAAGTAGAAATTCCTTTTGGGGTATGTGTTAGTCTACGTTGGGTTACGCCTTTGGGTACACCGCAGCGTGTTACAGCCGTTCCTTCTAACGGGCTTACTCCTACTTGGGTTAAATCATTTGGTAAATCAATTACAAAAATTTCGGTTTGTAACGCATTAGCTGTTGTACGAACATGACCTTGAAAAGCTAGTTTACGCTGATTACCCAACCAACACTCATCAAACGCTTTTTCTATATCGTCTGATCCCGGAGTGGCTGTATTTTGAACCTGCGATACAATGACTGAAAACATCTCGCCCGAATTATTTTCGCCCGCAGCATCTATAGCAACTTCTACTGGTTTAGGAAACATAACCCCAACTACACGCAAATCTTTATCGGCGTCTGGTTGGGTAGCTTGTTCTAAAACGAAATCGTTATAAGTAAACGAAATGAACTCGCCACTAACATGCCAACTGTGCGAATGGGTCCCCCCACGTAAAGCGCCCGGTGTAAAAGGGGCGTACACGTTACGCGCATCCATATATATAGGCAGTTGCGGGTGTTGCAAAGCAATAGCTACACCCGTACGACGGGTCATGCCATATGGTTTTTGAGCATCGGCATTTTTAATACCGTGTATAAACAACGTTGTTAATTGGTTTGTCGCAAAGGTAGCCGCACCAACCCCTGGGCCGTATATACTACTAGGCACACAGGTATATATATTTTGTGTGGTATGCGTGTTTACATGGAGTACCTCAATTTTATTAGTTTCGCCTATTTGGGTATCGTCATTACGAGTATCATATACCAAATATGTACCACAAGCCGACTGTATTTGAGTATGATGCAACGTATGCCCATTGGGCGTATGTGTAAGTTGTTCTGCTTGCATATAAAATACTTATTATAAAAAAGAACTTTTTATATGTTCATAAAAAAATATTATGTAAACTAAAACTATAGAAAAAATAAATATAATTAGCATTGTCAAAATAGAATATATATCAAATTTTTCAGAAAATATTAAATTAAAAGTAACATGAATAACTGTAAAAAGACACCATAGTATGAAACTTATTTGTCCAATTGCTATATTAATTTTTGAAGGAGAAAATCCACCAGCTTTTGTAGAAAAAATTTTATTTTCCTTTTTTGTTTTTTTTAATTTCATTTTCCCCATAATATATTTTTTAGGGATTTTTAATTTCTTCTTATATTTTTTTTCAAATTTAGAAATGGCTCTTTCATAAACTTCATACCACGCTTTTGAACCTTTTCCCATATAAATCCAAATAATTGAAAATATCATTCCAACCATTGAGATGAAAACACAAATTAAGCTAATTAAAAGCTCAGCTTCTATATCTCTTTTTTCATTTGTAAATTTATCAATTAATTGGCTAGCTAAAAATCCATAAGCTGAAAAACATAAAATTAAAAAAACGGAAAGAAAAACTGATCTTTGCCAAAGATTTGTAATTTCTATATTTCTACATTCATATAAACGATCTAAAGTATATTTTAAGTTTTCTTTTTTATACATATTAATATTTTAAGTTAAATAAATACCAAATATATATAAAAAGCCCCTACAATTTATAGGGGCTTTTTTATATCATTAAAATTATAATCCATACATTACTAAGTATTTCTTAATTAACTTTACTTATTATTTAGCTTTTTTATTTTATAATTCTTTTTTCGTTGTAAGGTGGCGTAATAATGTACTTTTTCGTGATATAAAATCCAGCCACCAATAATTCCGATAATACTTCCTATTAAAATATCTATTAATCGAGCTAAAAACGCTTCATTTATTTGTTGGGATAATTGCCCACTCGATTCAGCTAAAAATATAGTCAAAATGGTTATAAAAATAACGGCAATGGCATAGTTTCTCACTACAAAATATTCAATAACAACTTGCAATACAATAATACTAATAACTATAAACAAAGGCGAAGGATTAGTATAGACAATTAACCAAGTAATACCTAAACCTATTAAAGTACCCATAATTCTTTGTACTGCTCTATGCCATGTGTGTTGTGTAGTTGCACCTTGCATCACTGCTAAACATGATATTGGCACCCAATACGGGTTATCGAATTGTAATAAATAAGCAATAGTTAAAGAAATACATATAAAAAAACCAAAAATAATTGATTCTACAACATTTGTATATTCATCTTTATGATGATTAATAATAATATGATTCTCTTTTTTTAAAGTAAGTATGCTATAAATTAAACCAATTACACAAGTAGTCATAGTACCTATAGCAATATAACCTACTTTTGTTGGAATACTCTCTAAATCAAACGGTATGCAAATAGCCATTGATGCTAGTATAATAAAAAAGAAATTGCCTGGAGGTTTTGTTAATTGTAGTTTGTGTAAAGAATAATGAACACCAAAAGCTAAAAAACCTAAAACAATAGGTGCTAAAACCATACTAAATGAAAAAAGCAAACCTATAGTAAAACAAACCATGAAGCCAAAGCAACAAGCCATTAATAAAAGCATACGTTCGGCTAATTTATTGGACTGAATGTAAAGAATAGAAAGTCCAGCTAGAGATGCTAATTTTCCGGCTTCCATATTATCACTATACCATCCCAATAACATTGGAATTCCTACCGTAATACCAGCAACAATAGGCATATGCCATTTTCTTGTTGTTTTATTAAATGTTAAAAGATGATTCATATTTATAAATAATATTTTATATTTTTTTGTAACTAATATACAAAAAAAGCCCCTACAGTTTGTAGGGGCTTTTTGTTTAACTAAAACTATAAAATAGCACTCGTTAAAACATCGGTATACACGCGTTCGGGGTTAGCTCCAAGGGCAACGGCCCTAAACTCGTACTCGGTTACTTTATTTAAATTGCTAAACAATACCGTAGTTCGGGTATCGGTAATATTTTGCCATAGCGTTTCGCCTTTTACACGGTACTCGTACAAATACATTTTGGCACCATATACTTTATCTATACTTGCTTTTATGGCTCCGGGATGCATGGGTATTAATTTAAAATTTTGAGGTTTAGCTAATATCCCTACCGGTTCGGCAGCTTTTTGTATACTAAACCCAGAGCTAGCCAAAGCCATTTCATTTTCACTGCCTTCTAACTGTACATACAAAGACAAGTTTTTTAATAACAACAACAGCATATCTCTTTTATTATTTTTAATAAGTACATCGTACTTAGACCTATTTTGTGCAATGGCTGTTGCCTCTACAAACGCCTGCAAAGCGGCTTTAACCTCAGCCAGCGGTGGCGACGGACTCGTGAAATATTCGTTATTAGTTAAACAGGTAATAATATGTTCTGTTTTTACTTGTAAACTAGCATCACTTAATTTATACAATGCAGTTGTAATTTTAATTTTATTCATAATTTTAACTATTTAGTTATTTAATATTAAGTTCAAAACTTAAAGTATTGATTATTAATATTTAACGAATAGATTTTATTAAAAATTGTTTTATAAATAAAAATAAATACCAGATTTTGATTTTAAGTAACTAAATACGCTTAGTCATTCGTGTTTTTACGTATGGTATTTTACATTTTACATATGCCAAAAAACTTTTTACGTATGGCATTTTATATTTTACATATGGCAAAAGACGTTTTACGTATGGCATTTTATATTTTACATATGGCAAAAGACGTTTTACGTATGGCATTTTATATTTTACATATGGCAAAGGACTTTTTACGTATGGTATTTTGCATTTTACATATGGCGAAGGACTTTTGACGTATGGTATTTTGCATTTTACATATGTCAAAAGACGTTTTACGTATGGTATTTTGTATTTTACATATATCAAAATACGTTTTACGTATAGCAAATTATTTTTCTATTGGCATTTAATCAAATAAAAAATTAAACTCTTATAAAATAAGTGCTACATTTAATTAAACTATAACTTACATTTTTTTGAAAAACACCAACCCTTTACCCCAACTAATTTTTACAGAGCGCTTGCTTTTATTTCCTTTTACTACGCAAATTTGTACCGACATTTTAAATAACAATTTTGACTTTTTAAATGTTTTAGGTTTACGTAAAGGCATAAATTGGCCCGATGCCGATTTATTAGAAACTTTGCCTCGAATTATAATAAACTTATCTAAAGTTGTTGCTCCTACAGGTTTTGAATCGTGGGTAATTGTAAAAAAAGAAACTAATGAAATTATTGGCGATATGGGTTTTAAAGGGTTAAATACACAAACGCATAGTTGTGATATTGGGTATGGCATACTCGAGGCAGAACGAAGAAAAGGATTTGCCCAAGAGGCTATCCAAGCTTTACTACAATGGGTATTACAGTATGATGCAACTATTAACATAACCGCAGCTACGCTACCTACCAATACAAGTTCTATTAAACTGTTGCAAAAACTACATTTTAGTGAAACACATACTGATGATACTTTTATATATTGGCAATTGGTAAAATAGTAGACTCAAATAAAAACCCCTACAAATACTTGTAGGGGTTTTTATTTTTATTTTAAATGTTTTTATTTAATAATATCTAACAATTCTACTTCAAAAATTAAAGTACTGTTAGCACTAATTTCTTTGCTTTTGTGTTCGTCTTTATACGCTAACTCACTAGGTACATATAAAATCCAAGTGCTGCCTACAGGCATTAAAGGTAAGGCTTGCTGGTAGCCTTGTATTAACTTATTTACTTTAAAAGTTGCGGGTGTACCGCGTTGTATAGAACTGTCGAACACTTCGCCTTTTAAGTTTTTACCCTCGTAGTGGCATAAAACCGTATCTGTTACACTAGGTGTAGCACCAGTGCCTTGTTTTATAATTTTATATTGTAAACCCGAGGCTAAAACCACTACGTTGGGTTGTTGTGCATTTTCGGCTAAAAAAGCTTTTCCTTCTACTAAATTTTTTTCGGCTAACTCTGCCTTACGTTTTTGTAATAATTCGGCAACAGACATTTTTATTTTTTTTACAAAGATAACAGAATTCCTTTTTTTATTCAACCGTAACCACTACCGTTTTTTGTTTAATGGGTGGTATCCCTTTTTCCCAAACACGTAAGTAGTTAAACTCTAGCGTATGCACTCCTTTTTGCAAAAATTTAAGGGTATATACTTTGTTTGATGGTACACCTACCCAACCCGGTTTGTGATCGGGTTTGTTAATAGAGTCTGTAACTACTAAAATAGCAGAACCTAATTGCTTAAAATTTGTTTGCCACGAATACCCGGTTGATGGGTTAGTTTGCAGCACAAAGGTTGCTTCTTTGTTTAAAAGCGTAGTAATTTGAAGCGTTTCTTTTTCGTGATCTAAGTTATAAGTCATACCATTTTTATTTACCCGACAAGCAGTTGTTAAAAATAAAACAGTAAGCAGCACAAAGCCTTTTAAATAATGTATCATCGTTTTAAATTTAAATAATTAATGTACAAAAAAAAAATGGAGCCTAAGCTCCACTTTTTAAACATCTAATTTACCTATAATTTGTTTTAATTCTATTTCGGCTAGTTTAGTATCTAATAAGGCCGCATTATAACGAGCTACAGCATTGATGTAGTTTTCTTGCGAATCTCTAAATTCAACCGAACTTACTGTTCCAATTTTAAATTTATCATTGGTAATATCCAAACTATTTTTAGCCAGAATGACATTGTTTTCTTCGACCTTTACCAAAGACTGAAATGTTTGGTAATTACTAAAAGTAGTTAGCAATAAAGACGAAAGTACTTGGTTTTGGTTTTTAGACTGCAACTCGATACTTTCAATATTCATTTTAGCAATTTTTTCATTTCTTGATTGCGCAAACCCGTCAAACAAATTCATAGAAACGGCAAAACCATAACTTAATCCTTTAGAGTTAGAGCTGGTGGTAAAACCTAAACTCGATTCGGTTTCAGAAAAATTATATCCTGCATTTAAACGCAACGTTGGGTAACGTTTGGATCTAATTTCTTGCAAACTAAGTTCTGAAATTTTTCGATTGACCTCAATTTTTACAATTTCTGGATTTTGTTGCATCGCCATTTCATGCAACTCGGTATAATTTAATTGCTGATCGTAATCCATTTTTTCGTGCACCGTAAAATCTTCAGATAAATCACGAGCCAACAAAGTATTCAATTGTATTTTAAGCGACTTAATTGTGTTAGCCTGTCTAATTAAATTAGATTCGTCTTCGTTTAAATTTACCTGAGCATTTAAAACTTCTAATTTAGAGGCCTTCCCAATTGTAAATCGGGCTTCAGCAATTTTATAGCGTTCTAAAGATATTTCTCTAACCGATTGCAAAGCGTTATATACATTAGTTTGCTCTACAATGTTATAATAATTTGACATGACAGCCGATATGGTTATTAATACCGATTGCTTGTACTGTACATCCTGAAAATTATTATTTTCTTTTAAAATATCATACCGTCTAAACATGCCTAACCCGTCAAAAACAGTCCAGCCAAGGCTTACACCATAATTTAAACTGTTATTTTTTGCATTTTTTAAGGATCGAACTACGCCAGACGATTGAGTTTGTTCTAAATTTAAAATACTATTATTTTGTGTTGCGTTTGCTGTTACTGTAGGCAAAAAACCAGCAGCACCGTAGCTTACACTTTCAGTCGATATCTCTTTGACATTTTTTGATAATTGAATGTCATAGTTTTGAATTAAGGCAATTTCAATAGCATCTTTTACCGTAAGTAAATTTTGTGCCTGACTACTATATACACCCAAAAACAAACCTAATAGGGTAATAAAAAATTGTTTCATTAGTTTGTTAGTATTTATCTAATTCGGTATTTTTTTTACGTTTTCTAGAAAACATTAAATAGATTGTAGGTATTACAAATAAGGTAAGAACTAATGAAAATAAAGTTCCTCCTACAATAACTACGCCCATTCCCATACGGCTTAATGATGCCGCACCAATAGATAAAGCAATAGGTAAAGCACCCAAAGCAATAGCTAATGATGTCATTAAAATAGGACGCAAACGCGACTCCGAAGCTTGTAAAATAGCATCGTATTTAGATAGGCCTTCGTCTCGTAAATGATTAGCAAACTCCACAATTAAAATACCATTTTTAGTTACTAAACCAATTAACATAATGGTACCAATTTGACTAAATATATTCCAACTTTGTCCAAACAACCACAGCGAAAATAAAGCGCCAGCAACGGCCATAGGTACGGTAATTAAAATGATAATAGGATCTATAAAACTTTCAAACTGTGCTGCTAATATTAAAAATATTAACACAACTGCCAATCCAAAAGCAAACATAGTATTCGAACTACTTTCCATAAAGTCACGAGCTTCACCTCCTAAATCGGTTGTAAAACTATCGTCTAAAACTTGTTCTTTAATAGCGTCCATGGCCTTAATTCCGTCTTCTAAACTTTTTCCTGGTGCCAATGATGCCGAAACTGTAGCAGCCATATATCTATTGTTATGATACAATTGTGGCGGACTACTTTTTTCTTCAATCGTTACCAAGTTATCCATCTGAATAAGCTGTCCTTGCTTGTTTTTAACATACATTGTAGCTAAATCCATAGGAGCCGAACGATCAGAACGGTTAAACTGACCAATTACTTGGTATTGTTTTCCGTTCATCATATAATAAGCAAAACGCTGCCCTGAAAGTGACATTTGTAACGTACGGGCAATATCTAAAACCGATACACCTAAAGCCTCTGCCTTATCTCTATTAATCGTAATATTAGCCTCTGGCTTGTTAAATTTTAAGTTTATGTCAAAATTTGAAAAAGTATCATTTTGTGAAACCAAATCCATAAACTGAGGGATTTTTTCTTCTAAACTTGCAAAATTAGTTGCCTGAATAATGTATTGAATAGGCATCCCACCACGCTTATTTACAGAAATTGTTGGCTGTTGTGAAACCGCCACGCGTCCATCAGTAAACCCTCGGGTCCATTTATTTAAATCAGTAGCTATTTGATCTTGAGTTTTTGTACGATCGGTAGCTTGAGCTAGACCTAAACGAATAAATCCGCTATTGGCAGCCCCTGCACCAAAACCAGGAGAAGTAATAACTAATCCCACATTTTTTTCAGGAACCGAATCGTTAATCATTTCGGTTAAATCGTCCATAAAATCCTTCATATAATCATACGAAACCCCTTCAGGACCCGTTGCACGAACGGTTACGTAGCTTCTGTCGTCATACGGTGCTGTTTCTTTAGGAAGTACACTAAAAAATAAAGCAATCATTACTAAACACAATACAACTACTGAAATACTTAACCATTTGTGTTTTAAAAATACTTTTAAAGACTTGGCGTATTCTGAATTCATTTTTTCAAAATACTTCTCGGTTCTTAAGTAAAACTGTGTCTTTTTTTGTTCGCCTCCTTTAACCATGTATGCATTAAGCATTGGGGTTAATGTTAATGACACAAAGGCTGATATCAATACCGCAGCTCCAATTACAATTCCAAACTCTCGAAACAGTCTACCAACAAAACCTTCTAAAAATATTACAGGTAAAAATACAGCAGCTAAGGTTATAGAGATAGAAATTACAGCGTAGAATATTTCGTTAGAACCCTTAATAGCCGCCTCTATAGGCGACATACCTTCTTCTATTTTTTTATAAATATTTTCGGTTACCACGATACCATCATCCACTACTAATCCGGTTGCCAAAACAATGGCTAATAACGTTAGTACGTTAATAGAGAAGCCACACAAATACATGACAAAAAAGGTAGCAATTAAAGATACCGGAATATCAATTAACGGACGAAAAGCTACAGACCAGTTTCTAAAAAATGCATAAATAATTAATACAACCAATACTATCGAAATAAGTAAAGTTTCTACCACCTCGGTAATTGCTTTTTTAACGAATAATGTATTATCCATAGCAACTTCAAGCTTAAATCCTTCGGGTAATTCACTTTGTAAACGATCGTACTCTTTATAAAAATCATTAGCAATATCTAAATAATTTGTTCCTGGTTGTGGAATAATAGCTAACGAGACCATTGGTGTACCAGATTCTGTCATACTGGTTTCAAAGTTTTCAGCTTCTAACTTAGCGCCACCAACGTCTTTTAAACGAATAGTTTTTTGATCGGTCGATTTTATAATAATATCATTAAACTGCTCTTCTGTAGATAAATTACCAATGGTTTTAATTCCCATTTCGGTTTTATCACCAGTTAATTTTCCAGAAGGCAATTCAACATTTTGAGTTTGTAATGCTGCTTGTACATCTAAAATTGTTAAGCCATAAGCTGCTAATTTAGGTGCATCAATCCATAAACGCATAGCGTATTTTTTTTGCCCCCAAATCTGTACAGAACTCACTCCAGAAATAGATTGTAAACGTTGTGCAATAACATTATCAGCATAGTCCGATAGCTCCAAAATATTTTTGGAATCGCTCTGAAAAGTCATTGTTATAATAGGCTCCGAATCAGCATCCGCTTTTGACACAACGGGAGCCGAATCAATATCTTGAGGCAAACTACGTAAAGCTTGAGAAACTTTATCACGTACGTCGTTTGCAGCTTCTTCCAAATTTTTATCGAGTTTAAACTCAATATTAATTGTACTTGAGCCTTGAGCAGAAGTTGAAGATATATTTTTAATTCCATCAATAGAATTAATGGCTTTTTCTAGCGGTTCGGTTATCTGAGATTCAATGATATCAGGATTAGCTCCCGAATAATTAGTTCGAACGGTTATCTGAGCAGGATCGATAGACGGATATTCACGGACACCTAAAAAGGTAAAACCTAAAATTCCGAATAAAATTAATGCCAAGTTAACAACAACAGTAAATACCGGTCGTTTAATACTTAATGTAGAAAGACTCATAATTTTATTTTAAGTTAACTTCAACATTTTGATCGTTTTTAAGCATCATTATTCCAGATGTTAAAAGAGTGTCACCAGCTTTTAACCCAGACAAAACTAACACGTCTTTATTTGTTCTGGTGCCAACCTCAACCATAACTTCTTTGGCTTTACCCTTGTTGTATACAAATACTTTTTTACCGTTTTGTACCGGAATTAAAACTTCGGCAGGTACTAACAAAGCATCATTAATTGTTTCTAATGGTAATGTGATGTTTGCAAATGATCCTGGAATTAATTCCTTATTTTTATTTTCACTAATTGCCTTAATTGTTAAAGTACGCGTAACAATATCAATTTGCGGTTCAATAGCAAAAACTTTAGCCTCATAACTCTCACTTTGCCCTGTAACTTTGAATGAAAGTTTAGTCCCTACATTAACTTGGGCTGCATATTTTTCTGGAATAGAAAATGTAATTTTAATTTGGTCTGAATCTACCAAATTAGTAATAGCAGTAGCTGGTGTTACATAACTTCCTACCGAAATATTTCGTAATCCAATGGTTCCTGAAAATGGAGCACGAATTGTAGTTTTATCTAACTGAGCCATAATAATACTTAATGCAGCTTGAGCCGTAAGAAAATCTGTCTCGGATATTTCGTACTCTTCGCGACTAATCGCCTCTTTTTCTAAAAGTAATTTTGCCCTTTTTAAATTTTCAGAAGTTAAGTTTAACCTGTTTTTTGCCTGAAGTAATTGTGCTCTTAACTCTGTATCGACCAATTTAACTAAAACTTGACCTTTTGAAACCTGTTTCCCTTCTTGAAAAGATATTGAAGATACAATAGCAGAAATCTCACTATGTATCGTTGTTTCTTCATTAGAAGCTAAGGTTCCACTAACTGATAATTGATCATTAAACACAGTTGGCTTAAGAATAATCCCACTAATTTTTGAACTACGATTTGCGGGTTTATCTCCTGAGTTTGCTTTTTCACTGTTTTTATTGACACGGTAAACCACTAATAACAGTAGTGGTAATAATATCAATAAAATTAAAAAAGTTTTTTTTTTCATTTTTTTCGTGAGTTAGGTATTTATTAAATAGTGTAGTTTTAAAAAATTGCTTAGATCCTGATTAAATTATTAAAAAAAACATTTAACATAATTTTTTAAATAAATACTTAAAAACTAAGTTATTATGCTCAATTACTATGTTTAACCAAAAAATGTATGTTTAATTTCTAAAAGTAATAAATATCTTAATAAGTAATTGCAAATAGCATGAAAATTCCATTTAGTATTTTTCTAATGCTCACCCTGCTCTTTTCTAACCTAATTTATTCTCAAGAGCAAAAATCAGATTCTACAAAAATTGATTATGAGCAAGAAATAAAATTGTTAAAGCTCCAGCTAAACAAACTAAAAGAACGAATTGATGAAAACACCATTAAAACAACTAAAAATTCTAATTTAATAGAGCGAACAAAAATTAGCTCTTTTGCTATCTTTAGAGTTGGCGAATTAGATTGGAACCAACACATCTACAATCCAAGTACACAACAAGGAGAGCGAGTACATTCTAGATTTTGGGCCCGAATATTAGCCTATGTATATCTAGACACTAAAATAAGTAATAATCTTGATTATAGATTTAGCATACAAGTATTCCCTGGTTTTGCCTTTGGCGGCGACTCGGATTCAAGATTATCCATTTTACTAGACGAGATTTGGTTAAAATACACTTTTTCGAGTAACCAATTTATTAAAATTGGAAGACAAGATGCTTCAGAAATTTGGTCCAATCAAATTGGAACTCAGTTTGATTTTTGGAGACACGACGGAATAAGTTACCAATACAAACAATCTATTAATGACCTTTTATTTACAGGTAAATCTGCTTTCTACATAGAAAGTTACAGAAATAATGAAACCTTTAAAAATCAAGGGAAATTATACGGCTTTTCTTTAAACCTAGAAAAATCAACTGAATATAAGAACACAAGCTTTAGCGCAGGTATCATTAAAGGAGAATCACTTATGAATCGTTTTAAAAGTGATTTACAAAATAGTTATTGGGATGGAGATTTAGCTGAAAATTATACAATATTAGCATCCGAATTTATTTACACTTTTAAAACAATAAATAATTTAACCTTTAAAGCAGATTTCTATCATAATTTTAAAAACTATAAAAACAATTTACATTCCAACCTAATTACTGATGCGACGGGTAAAAATTATTTTGAGCCTAGTTTTAATGAAAATACTGCTCCAAATTTTACCAATCAACGTTCGGGTTTTTATACAAGTATTAAATCTGATATTCCAGTAATTAGTAAAAACCTATCGTTAAGTTTGGCTTATCTTTACATGGAAAAATATGCTGCTTTAGATGTTTTTGCTCAATTTGATTTAGCACGCTGGACATCAACAAATCTAAAAGGTTGGGAAACAGTTATTTTGTATCGATACAATGATAGAATTAGTTTTAGAAACCGAACTTTTTTTATGGAAGAGATTAAGGGGCTAAACGGTGCGAATCCCAATTTTAGACGCAGTGGTAATAGAACCCGATTTGATATTATTATTAACATATAATAAAAACACCAGCCTAAGGCTGGTGTTTTTATTTATACTCTTATCGTAAAATGTTCTTTTTCTTGTTCTTTTCTAAAAAAAACAAATCCCCATTGAAACGTATCAATGGTTACTTGAACTTTCGGATGCTCTTTAATAATTTCCCAGGCTTCATTCATAGGTTCAGACCAATGAATATCATCAAAAATCCAAACTGAATTATTGGTAACTGTTGGTAATAAATCATTAAAATAATCTAATGTTGCTTGTTTCTGATGGTTGCCATCAAAATAAATTAAATCAAATTTCTGATCTAAAATAGCTTTAAAACTTTGTTTAAATTCTCCGACTTTAACCTCAACATTATTTAAATTAAAATGTTTTAAGTTTTCTTGTGCGGTAGCAGCCGTTTCTGGGCAACCTTCAAGCGAAATAACTTGACCATTTTGATTTCCGAGAGCTAAAGCAGAAGTACCTAACCCTAAAGAAGTACCAATTTCTAAAGTGTTCTTTGGTTCAAAATAAGCAACGGTTTTATATAACAAATTCGCACGCTTAATAGTTATTCCGGCAGTTTTTGCTATTTTATTAATTTGAC
>Ga0233372_1000690_pt1 | contig 14647 bp, 41 predicted proteins | sample ElkDunMinimDraft_4_FD_191538 | JGI IMG/M metagenome (GOLD analysis project Ga0233372, IMG submission 191538) | Fecal eukaryotic communites from dung pellets of Tule Elk in California, USA - Elk Dung D8 | ecosystem: Host-associated > Mammals > Digestive system > Large intestine > Fecal | place... | reverse complement strand
ATAATTATGATACTTATATCCTAATGAGCTTGTACCGTATGCGCTTTCAATACATGCCTGTGCAATTATAGGGCTTGCAACCTTATAACCGTATAATTTAGCGTACTTCTGAATTATTGGTGCTATCTCATCAATAAATTTTTTTATCTGTGTTGCTGTTGCCATTTTTTAACCTCCATCTGTTAATTGGCGTTTACCATTCATCCTGTTCTATTTTTCTTTCAGTAAGCTCTACTTGCTTACGTTTTAAGTCAAGTGTTGCTTTATCATCGTTGTGCCATTCTGGATCAAGATTTTTTAACAATAAATGTATCGCTCCTGTGTCCGGCTGCGCGTACTTATTATATTCCTCTACAACCTTGATTTTTTCGTCGGATGTCTCTGTGATTTTCTTTTTTGTTTCTTTGTAATAAAATCCTTGGGCTTTCTTTTTTAGTGTCCCTTTAAGTTCTTCAACAAGTGATTCTTTGCTGACTCTTAAACACTCGACTAATTCCGGGTACTGATTTTTGTAGTTCTCCCAGCTTGCAACTGATACTCCTAACTTTTTTGCAATCTGCCCCTCTGTCATTGTTTCATACCATTTTGGAATTTTTGGAAGATATGGTTTGATATGTGATTCATATTTATTCTTTCGTCCCATATTTAAGCACCCTTTTTAGATTTTCTAAATATTCTATTTATCCGATTTAAAATAAAACGAATAAGTTATCTGTTACATAAGCGCCACTTTTTAAATGTGCCGCTCCAAGCTCGCTCACATAATTCATTTAGCTTGTTTTAACTTAAGTAATACTTACTTGCTCTCATCTTCTAAGTGTTTTATTCGATTTTCATGATCTGCATGATATTTAAACAGTGTTTCAATTCGTTCATTACATTTCGCTAATGCAACATTCACGCTCTTAACCTCATCCATTGACTTTTCAGATTTTCTTGCAAGCTCATTCATCGTGTTACAAAACTGGTCTAACTTTACATTGATTTTTGCAAATTGTTCAGCAATCTCTATTCTTCTGTCCTCATCTTCTCTACGATCTTTTTTTAAATTCATAAAGATTGTAAAAATTACACCAGCTGCTGAAAGTAAAGCTAATATAAATGATATACTAACTGTTGTCTCCGGTGACATAAAAGAATACCTCCTTACTCTTCTACCTCAGGAAGTCCTGCTAATGATGTCCCGATAGATAAAATTGCAGCAAGTGCTGATGCTGATCCTACCATTATCCAATTCACATCACTAATTACATAAGCCGTTCCAATTGATGCAACAAATGTCTGAAAAAATGTTTTTATTGCCCTAATTCCTGCTGCTTTCCACCAATTTTTGTTCATGTTTTTTAATCTCCTTTTTTGCTGTATTATAGTATTTGTATGGTACTTATAGTTTTACAATAGCATATAATTTATTATTAATTTAGAGCGCACATATGCACACATATATAAAATTGCACAATAAAACCGCCTATTAAAAGGCGGCTTTTGTTATGTATTATTCTTATTCTAATTTCCCTTTTACCCATAATGTCAATTCATATTGTCCCAGCTGTTTATTATATTCAATATGCTCACTAGCAAGCTGCTCAAAATGTTTTGCCATAATATGTATTGCTTCTTCTCTGTTTTCTTCTGGTATTTCTACGTTGCATCTATACCTCTTAAGCAGATTTCTTGTAAATATAATTTGTGGTAATGTCTTTTCATATAGCTTTTTAAAGCGCTTTGCTTTTTGTCTGTTATTCATCTGTTTACTCCTATATTTGACGGATTATATTCTTCTTGAGAATATTTTGGTGATTTTCCTAATATTGGGTTATCCTTTTCCCAAGGCTTAGATTCTTAATCTGATTTTTTTTAATAATTCTTTATTTTTACATATCTGTTTTATTTTATAGCAGCATAAATGACAAACATCTAATTCCACATCCGAATTATCTATTATTTTCAACGACGTAGCACAGGTTGATCCAATACATAAAGTAGTATCATCATCTATTTCTCTTCCACAAAAATCACATACTCTTTTTATCATGTTTTACCTCGCTTTTTTCTGTCTGGCATATTTCCCTAATTTTATTTGCACATCTTTCACAAATATCCATCTTTACCATTCCATCCTCCCATATTTTTATTTTGAATGTTCCGCTTTTATGGGAATACCCACCATTATATATAAGTCCATGTTCGACTTGTGCGCCGCACATATCGCATATTCTTTTTATCATTCTTTTACCTCTTTCCCAGCAGCTTCTATACAAATCTTATTTGTTATATCTTCGAATAGTTGTACATTATAAGGATTTACAATATCCATCTCTACTTCAATACCAAATAAGAATGTTTGTTCTACTGTCTCTATAACTGTATGGAAATTGCTTATTTTCAGCTCATCTATTATTGATACTCCTAATTTCCACTTGTAATCTTTATAGTTATATCTATCCCCTTTCATTTCTCTTAATGTATTATATAGTGCTTGTAAGTATTCTCTTATGTTATTCATCCTTCTCCCTCACTTTTATATGGTGCTCTCCACCAATCATAAGTAAACCTTGTATCTCCATCCAAATCAGTAAATATATCATAGTCACACTCTTCGCTATACATATCTGGAAATATAGCCTTTATAATATCCCCGTTTGTTGCTCCATCAGGAATAAATATTGCTCTTGCTGGTTTTAATTCCTTAATAGCGTTTGTATCTGCAAGCCACTGCATATATCTATATCGTTCTTTAGTGCTATCCTCACCGAAATAAGGCTTTGTATACGACAATTTTGTCATAATCTCACTTTCAGAATATAGTTTATCTTTCATTTTTTATCCTCAGCTCTGTAATTTTTCTAACAAAAGTACTACTGCCATTACAATTATTAATATTATCAAATCCATTCCTTATCCCTCCACTAATTTGTCATAGTACTTTTCTAAATCTTTAAATTCATCATCTGTTAGCCCAAATACTTTAAAATATTCGTAATGATAGCAAATATCTATTTCAATATCATCATCGTAATATAATACATACATAGCATTACCGGCATTATTCTTATAATCATGTTTTTTTCATTTCCCCTTTATAATTTTGTCCGTTTAGTACTGACATTTTTAATATTTGTCCATTTTACTAGCTCTTCATAGCATTTATCGCATAAATCAAATTTGTGTTCTCCTCCAGCATATCCATAATCAACCTTTATCTGCACAACATCATTGCATATGGGTGATTCATACAATGTTCCACATCTATCACACTTCTTAGCATTTGCCATTATTCATTCTCACTTTCTGCCTTTTTAGGTCTTACAAGAGATAAATCAAAATTGCTATGGATAAATTTCAATGTCAATTCGTGATTTGTTGCATTTCCAAGTTTGTCATAAATCCAATACATATCATTTAGTGTGAAATTTGTACCAAGATAGTTGTTATATCCACATAACAGAGATTCTCTCCATTCAATATTCCTTTTTTGTGAACAATATGGCTGTCCTTTTGCAATCGGTCTTGAACACCATTCAAGCAACTTGCATATAACATCTTCTTTGCTTTTACAGTTTGTTGCCGTAAAGTAAACATTACCTTTATCAGATAGTATCAACTCTCCGTGCATATTTATATAACTTTCGTCAAAGTGTTTCATAACACTAAAAATCTCGTCTATCATATTAGTTTTCCTCATCTCTTATTTTCTGCCTTATGCTTTGGACAATCCTTGTTACCACACTTAACTATTTCTGTGCCATAACTTGTCTTTATTTCGTAATATGGACATTGTGGACACTTCATTACTTGCCCTCGCTCCTTATTTTTTCTCCGCAGATAGGACAAAAGTTTATCTCGAATCCTAATTCTGCGTATTCTCCACTCGAATTATCTACGTATAAGATTCTATCTTTTATATGCGCAATACCTTTATTGTCACCGAACCCCAATAAAAAATTCAAATTCTGTTGCATAGTATGTATGCCTTTTCCTGTATATTCTGCAATAAAGGCTTTCGTTCCTTCACAATACTCACACATTATTTTTGTCCTCCACTTTTTTAAAATTACATTTTCCATTTCTGCACCGACAATAAATTATATCGGCATCGTTGTTTTTGCGGTAGCTATGCTGACATTTTAAACACTTTTTATACCAATCATCCTTTTCTTTTAATTCTTCTCTTGCCATAATTAATTTTTTTCAACCATCCTTTTCTGTGGCTCAACCCTATTGATCCTTTCCGCTCCATTACGATTTCAGAAACTTGTCTAATGTCGCGCTTCTTCTTATTCATGCTGCACCTCATTTTCTGGCTTATATTTTCCTGGTAATGGCATCCATGCGTTTATTTTCACATCTGTTGAACCTGTCGGCTTTTCCGACATGTTACTACCGACTGCCGTTTTAATCAGCTCTAACAGCTTTTCTTCATCAGCAAACACAATCCCTCTAATGACTGCGATTTTGATTGTCGATATTAGCTCTTTTTCTTCACTTGTCATTCCTGTACCTCACTTTATGGCTTGCATTTTTTCCGGTAATGGCATCCATGCTATAACCTCTTTATATTCACCGCATTGCGGATGGAATTCCCAGTCGTAATCTGGATCACTTCTTTTTTCTTCAACACTATAATATACAACTGCCATTTCATCACTGCAGCATTCTGTTGAATACTGAATCAAATAATAATCTGTATCTTTTGGCATACTCTCACTAACAAGTGTCCATATTGGCTCTTTCTCTAACCAATCCATTACTTTGTTAAGTATATATATATATACTTACTCCATTCTTCCTCTGGCATAGCAATAATAGGCGCTGACATCTTTAGTGCAGCCATAGCTTTTTCTTTTTCCTTTTTTGTCATTTCTTACCCTCGCTTTCTGAAAATCTATTACCGGTATTTCTGGCTTATTTATCCAATTTGTTATATCAATTTCGCACCTAAATATTATTCCATCTTGAAAATGTACTTCGCCACCTGTCATATTTCTATCTGCTAGATAGTCATACAAATCTACCATCTTTTTATTAAATTCTTTATCACCGCTAATTTTATATTTATTCATTCTCCCACCTCTCTATAATCCATAAATTCATTCATTTCTCCACATTTATCACATTTATACAAGTAACCTGTGTAATATTGATGTCCTACTGCTTGCATATATACCCATTTACCCCCACATGTATGATAACCTCCATTCCATCCGGATGCATTGATACATCTGCAAACAATCAGCATAGCCACCAATATAGCTATAGGCATTCCAAAAATAATAATTTCTTCCTTGAGCATTTTCTACCTCACTCTTAAAATGTAGTTTCATCAAAAACAATTTGTTTTTCTAATAATTTATTACAAACATATATACTCTGAAAATTTGGGCTTTTTAATAGTCCCTTGTCTTTATGATAGAATTTCATCCTGCCTCTTGGAATCAAAAGTTCTACATTATGACTTCTGAAGATTTCTGATCTTTTCTTACTATCAAATAAACCGTTGAAATTCATTATCAATGCAAAAGGTACGTCCCAGCCGTATAATTTTTCAAATATCTTATCTCTTTTACTAAAAGGCGGATTTGATACGACTATATCCCCTTGTGGCTCTTGATATTCAAAAAAATCTTGGCCTGTTTCTAAATGTCCGTAATTTACTATAAAACCTTTATCTTTTAAAATCTTTACAAACTGACTATCTACTGTGTCAAACGGACACCAAATTGATCTGTACCCCCCCTAAAAATATATGGAATAATCATATTTACCGCGTTTTCTTGTGTGTAATATTCATCCCCGTTTATACTTTGCTTAATTGCCTGATTTAAGTTCATCTCTTATCCTCTCTTATAATAAAAAATATTGATATCTAGCTGCTGCATATAACCAATTATCTTTTTTATCTATCTTGTACATGTTTTTAAATGTTGGCTTGTAATCTTCCAAGATAGTTATATCCGTTCTATCCTTAGTCATGTTCATTCGCTCTTCAAAATAATTGATCTCATATTCAGCATCTTTGCTTATGTGGTCATATGTTCCATCACTATGTCTATATACTGTTCCATCATCAAGAATCGCATAGAAATATATGATTTCACGTTCGTAAAAGATATAGCTATATGCAACTACTTTCACTGGCTTTATATCTTTGGCTAAAATAACATCGGTTGCATTTGTAGCTATATACTCACTTGCAGCCTTTTCAGCATCCTCATAACTTGTAAATGTAGTTCTGCCTATCTTACTATTCCAAGTCTGCCAACTATCAAGGTCATATCCTCTGTCACCGCCTGACAACCCCCATGTCCTATTAAGCACAGTATGTTCTTCAATATCACCGCGAACTACTAAATAGACTTTATCGCCTGGATGTAATAGAATTGGACTTTTTGGCTCTTCTTTGCGTAACAAATCAAATATGCTCATTTGTCCGTCACATATATAATCAGCATTCATTTGGTGCTCCCTCGTACGATTATTTCAAATCTAGTTCTAATTGTCCTTTTACTTCATGTTTGTATCTTTCTATCCACCAATCAAAACAATCTGTGCCATTTTTCCAAGATGTTTCTAAACCTTTTTCTTTTCGCTTTTCAATCATCTTGTCAAAAGCATTTATGTACATCTGTTTGTACTGTGGAAATAGATCAATTTGTTTCATCTTCTGGCAGTAACCAGACATTGGACACAAAATACATCCGCATCGGTCAAAGTGTTCATAGATAGGATTTATAGTCATGTTTTCATCATGAATAAAATCCCATATATCCGAATCAGACCAATCAATAATAGGATTTACAATAACATCGTTGTTTTGCTTACAAGCCGTAATTAAATTGCAGTCGTATACATCAACATCGTTGTCTTTTAGTCCTTGTTCTTCCTGAACCTTTATTGCATCTGCGAATACACTCTTTGTATGTTCTGTGTCATAGTGTTTGGCATCTGCCTTGGTTTTGCCCCTAGTTTCAAACTCTGTTCTGTCTTTTCTTCCAGAACTTTCAGCCTTTCTTACTCCTGTTGCTATGTATCTGTTTGGAATATTTTTTTCTTTCAGTTCTTTGCAGCAGTATCGGCTTATTCTGCTAGGTGGTGTTCCCATCTTTACTATTAGTTGCCACATTGAAAGTTTTGGATAAAGAATTGTTGCTTTTCTTCCTGTTCTTTCAATGCCTTTAAAAACCTCTCTTATGTATCTAACTGTGCATGGTGCATCAACTGTTGTGTGATTATTGATGATTTCAAAGTTGATACCGCTTTTCTGCGCAAGTCTTAACATCACATCCGAATCTTTACCACCGCTATAAGTTAATACTAATGGCTTGTGATAATACTTCTCTGACATTTCACTTGCTAATCTTAATCTCTCTATTGACTTTTCTTCCTGTTCTTTCAATGCCTACCATTACCAAAATCAGTAATGGATAAACTTCCTTGTGCGGAGCACCATGCTTACATCTAATTACGTTCTAAAGCCTCACAGTTAGAACAACCTAGTTTACTAGGATTTAGGCGTTTTCCTTTCTCCCTGATGGGTTCTTAATATTTTCCATTTGTTCCCTCTTTTTTTCACTCTTCAAAATTCTCAATATCCCCTTTCTTTTTCTATATTTTTTCTTCTCTCTTTAGTCCAAGCAACCAATTAGCATCAGTTTTAGTGATTGCACAGAACTTAGCTAAATTTATGGTTGACAATGTGAATTTCTTTGATAGTGCTTTACGGTTAAATCCACATCTTCTTGCTATCTCTGACTTAGTTAGGCCGCTCCTTGCTATGGCTTTTTCAAGTCTCTCATTATACCCTCTTATCATGGTTTCACTCCCATTTCTTTAAATGCTACCCACTGGCCATATGTCATATCATGTGCTTTTGCCTGCGCAGCAGTATCATCAAGTATTGCTCTTCTTGCAGCATATTTCTTTCTCATTCTTTCAGGCTGTGTCATGCTTGCCTCCTGCCCTCTAAGTCTTCTAGCTTCTGCACTACATTCTGGCGAACAATACTTAGTTCTTTTACTTCCTGTCATGAATTTTTTATGGCATATCTTACAAATATGCTCTTCCCATACCTTTGCCATTATTTTAGATTCTCCAATGTTTTTCTTTTTTATCTTATAAATAAATTATACACTTTTTATTGTATAATACAATAGAAAAATACAATAAAAAGTGTACAAATATATTAGTATAATTTTATGAATATTCACTATATTTAACAGTTTTTAATTTCTACTAATGCTCTGTTTATTAGCTTAAGAACATCTACTCTTTTAATATATGTGTAAATACGCCCTGATTCATCTGCTGCATAGATATTATCAAGATCATCTAACTCATTTTTGAGTTTATCCCATGCTTCTAAACTTTTTTCTGCTCTTTTCTGATGTTCTTTGTATTCAGCCCATTCTTTTGCTAAGTCCATTTTTATTATTCCCCCTTATAAACTGTTATTCATTACTCCTGTATAAATAGCCATCTGCAATGAAAGCATAAAAAATGTAGCATGATACTAAAATTATATCTTGAATAAATCATATCATTTAATCTTATTTCTGCTGTTGGAAGTATATATATCCAGCTTTTTGAAATAAATCCTGTAAATTTAAAGAATTTATATTTACTCATCTCATCCCTCCTCAAAACAATAATTTAATAAAATTAGTATCAATTGCTTTATTTGTTTTTTATCCAAGTTTTCTTTTATCCAAGTAACAATTTCAATCATTTTTTAAATTTCCTAGTTTGTTATAAGTTTGTATACTTCCATGCACAACCTTTTTTTATTGCGTGTTATGGTAGATGTATCAACATTGTACATACTTGCTATATGCTCGATTGTCTGATTGCTTAAGTAATATAACGGAATGATGTCAAAATATACATCATCCTTTATAGCATCCAATGCCTTTGTTATACTCTCATCGTCTTTATCATTTAGGTAATAGGCTTTTAACTTAGATACTGTCTCATCATATCCACTTTTAAGGCCTGTATTTATTAGCCCGTTTTTCTTTAGCTCTTGTACAGTATTTTTTATAGCATTATCAATATAAGCCTGTATTTCTAGCTTTTCGCTATCTGTCATATGTACCCCTCCACATCTTTTTATTGTTTTTTCTCTTCTATCATACCGCTCCTAATGGAACTAATAAGCACTCGCGTTGCTGCTGGTAGCTGCATAGCTTTTTTTTGCCTTTCTGCTAATGTTTCGTACATCATACGGAAATTAGCCCTATCAGCTGATATATTTTCGCTCATACATATATTTCTAAAGCCTAGCTGCTCCACACACTTACGTGTTAATTCATCCATGCTATCAAGTGCCTTTTGTGGCTCATAGGATCCATAGTGCCTAATTGCTCTTAGTACCTGTTCCCAGCCATCGCCCCAATCGGGAATATCACCGGCGCTAATTGCTGCAGCTTGTTCTCTGATATCTGCAATTGTTGGACTCCACTTGTTTGTTGCAACCCATTTATTTAACGCTGCTTCTGTAACCTTATAATCTATATCTTGTAACTGCTTATACCATAGTTCTAAAGCCTGTTCATTTGGTAAAAGTGCCTCTTTTGGATAATATGTTTTCAGAGCCATTGCAAAAGTAGCAAATTCTTTTTTATTCATTTTTCATCTCCTCATTTATGTTTTGGCCGGAACATGTTAAAATGCTCCGGCACTATATATATATAAGCAAGTGCCATTTATAACATTTTATAAGGTTTCCCCCAGTCCAAGCGTTGACCGCAGTTAGGGCAATATGTTGTAGTATGTTCAACTTTCTGTATATCTGGCAGATCCATGTGATTATACAATTCACAATTCGGACACTTACCAATTATTTCCATTTCATCGGCTGCTTTAATAAGTGGCTTTTTGGGGATTGCCTTTTCTATTATTGGAATTATTAGTTCTGCATCGTCCTTTTCTATCTTAAACGCTGAAAAGTCCCACGCGCTCCAGCTTTTCAAATTAGTTAACAACTCTTTTACCATCTTTTCACCTCCTGTTTATTGTCTTTTATCTATCTCTTTTGTTGGATAATCACGTTCTAATATTGCTATAAGTTTATCTTTACAATCCTTGCAAATATTTACTGCATTCATACTATTACTGGAATCGTCGTTGAATAATTTTATTAAATTCTTTTTCTTACCACAAAAATAACAACCTTTTGCTGGTACTTTGATAATGTCCATAGTTTTAACCCTTATTTTCCTGTTTACGTCTATAATACTTTTCCTTATTTGCTTCAAGTATTCTTTCACGGTTTCTTTCATACCATTGACGATGCTGCTCTTTCTTGCGACTTGCTCTTTCTTCCGGTGATAGTTTTTTTCTGCCAGGCTTATGCTTAACTGGTTCTGTATTACTTATGCAATCAGGATAAGGACATGTAAAACAATCATCGTGCATACACTTATAAAGATTTTCCATTTACTCCTCACTTTCCTGCGGCTCTGCAAATTTCTTTTCAATCCGTTCAAGATTATCAGCAAACTCGTTTAACGCTTGTGAAACTTCCCTTGATTCATCAATTATGTTTTTCAAATTTAATTTCATGGTTATTTCATTTTTTTTCATCTTACCCCTCACTTTCTGCTTTGTATGGTTCCGGTATATCTCTGTGCATCCAGGCAATCACTTCACACTCGCAGCTGTTCAACATTGGAATATTCCCCCAATCCGAATATGGACTATTTGGCGGCTGTGGTATATATACTGTTTCAACAACCCAATCTTCTCTATCATCAATAAGCGAATGACAAGTACAATCTACAAATTCAAACTTTCTCGGCAACCTCTCACTTACAGGAACCCATCTTTTCTTTTCTCTTAAATGCTTTAATTCTTTTAGCCATTCCGCAAGCTGACGGTATTCATCTGCTAAAGCCTCGCTGATTTTGGCATCAGTTGTCCTAATCTTTTCATTATGGCCTCTTGTATATCCGCTTGCGCGATCATATCGCTCGCAAAGCTTATCATATTCTATTGCTCTTTCTTCTAGTATTTTGATCTCTTCATCAAGTGTCATTCCTTGTCCTCACTTTCTGCCCAGCCGGCCATCATTCCATAACTAGCATCTAGCTGCTGTGCAACTCTATTCCCGTTAGTGTTATTACTACTGCTATAACTTGTACTATTGTCATAGTTGCCATCCAGCACCTTTGCAATATTGGTATCTTTAAGCAACCAATCAAACGTTGCATTCCAGTTACGGGAATTTCCACCTTTAAGGAATGTGGATGCCTCAGCCTTTTCAAAGACTTTTTGCATATCATCAATGCTATAAACCTTAAGCCTTGCTTTTATAGCTTTTTTTCTAGCATCTGAAAGAGACTGGACACGGGGCAACGATACGCAAGTATCGTTATACATACGAGCTATTAGCTCGTAATCTATTTTAGCTCTTTCCTCTCCTCCCTCTATCCTATCCTTATCTATACTATCCTTACCTATCCTATCCTTACCTAACCTTACCTGTGTATCCTCAATGTATCCATCATGTATACATTCTGTATCCAATGCGTAAGCCTTGTTAGGTTCAACAGATAATAACGCCTTTTCCTCGGAATATATTGTAGGTTTATATCTATCGCTCTGTATATAGTTGTGTATTCTCCAATGTTTAATAACTACAACTCCGCTATCAAAAGTAATAATAAACGACTTAGCTATCAATAATTTAAGATCATCATCACCAGCGCCTATCATTCTTTGAATACGCTTTGGATTATTGATAAAACCGTCGTCGTCTGCCCTCATAGATAAATGAAAATATAACGCTTGTGTGCTCATTGGCATATCTAAGAAAGCATCACTGTCTATTATTGTCTTTGCAAACATCCTGCGTTCTGCCATTTTAAATTATCTCCCTTATGTCTTAGCTTATGGCATTTTACACATAATGTAATGCCATTATTAACGTTGTATCTTTCTTTGGGGTATATAGCCCATTTTTTTATATGATGCGCTTGTAATTTAACGCCCCTTTTTTCACAATCTTGACAAGTATAGTCGTCTCTCACAAATACCTTATGTCTCCATTCTTTGTATTCTTTTGTACTCCTATTTCTTGGATCTTTTATTTTTATAGCTTTTAAAGCGTACTTTTTTACTTCGATTAGTCCCAGCTCGTAAAGAATATTTATAGCGTTTCTTACGTCCTCTACTTTTTCATCTGTTAATATTGCTAACTCTTCCGCAAACGTATCTTCTATACCCTCGTAATATAGCCAATCACCAGCCTCGGCGCAAAGTAACTGTAACTTTAAGTAGATGATAGTATAGGTATCACCCCCGGCTATACGCCTTAATTTTTTCATTGGTAGACTTTTAAAAAAATCAGTTTTTAATTTGAGCCAATAATATTTTTTAGCCATCTTACACCCCTTTATATTTCTTTTATTTTTATTCCGTGAAAATACAACATCATTTTGCGCTTTATTATATATTCGGTCGTTCTCACTCCCTTAGTATCTTCTACAACAAGTGTCCCACTGTCAGCCAATTTATAAGTAAAATCAGCATAATAGGCACATTCTCGCTCTATTAGTTTTCCTTTTTTTACACCGCCGCGCTTGCCTATTGTGTCCGGTTCTCTTTGTGCTGGAATCAATGTATATTTGACCTGTCTTTGAAGATCTGTTATTTTGCCCTCTTTTTGCATAAGCTTTAAAACCAAATAACGCCTATACTCTTTCATACTGTCAAACGTCTCACCGTCAAAATTAAGTTTTTGTGCGTGATATTTGTTGTAGGGCTGATTATAAAATCGTCGTTTGATAATATCACCTCCTTAATGGTTTCCCAGCATCAGGAAACCATTGTTTTATTTTGTGTGATAAATTCCTTTGTCATAGCCAATAGGTGTTAATATCGCATGGCTGTGTCTGAAGGTGTATACTATATACACCTTTTTATTGGATTATGCGCGATTGCTGCGCTTTATCCTCAACTTTTTCTTTTTAAAATTTTATTGATCTCATGCAGCTCCTGATATATGCCGTGTAATTCTTTTACAATTTTTCCTAAACCGTCCGATTTTATGCATTGCTCCGGTGTTTCAAGTTCTTTAAACTCTGGTGTTTCCCACTCTTTTTTAATTGGTTTTTGCATCTTAAGTCCTCCATCATTTTTTATATGTTTATAAGATTATTAACCTGCACTGTCAATGATTTTAATATAAACATAATCTCCGTATTGTGAGATCCATGTTTTTGCATCTTCTAAACTATCTCTATATACATCTATTGATTTACCATTCTTTATACTATCGCCTATACCGTCACCGTCCGTGTCAATGCCTGCGCCTGTATCTAAAAATTCAAAGTATCCTATAAACTCGCCAAGTTCCCCATTATCATCAATCTTATAAAGTGCCGCTGTTTTACCTATATAATCTTTTTTACCTGCGATAATTCCGTTTCTGGTATAATGTCCGCTTGCTGTTATACCATGCTCGCAATAACAAGTACATCTAATTTTTAATATCTCTCCCTCATCAGCCTTTACATTTTTAGCAATCGGACAAATTAGAGCAATGACAAGCATTATTGTTATAGTTAACTTTTTCAAAGCCTATTACCTCCCCATCGTTTATTATTACTTCTACACCATCAAATACGTAAGCTTCAACAATTTCTAGTAAAGTATTTTCTTTCATTTTTCCCTCCTATTGACTGATCTAATATCATTCCTTATAAGACACTTAATATATCCTTGGCGATTTTCTACTGCATCCAGTCTCTCTAAGATATCAGCATCGGTCTTTAAATTAAACTTAAAAGTTATTTGTCTTGTATGGCTTTTGTCATATTTAATTTGTGCTTTTTTCTGCTGCTCTGTAACCATTATTCCTCCATTTCTTCATGATTTTCATTGACAATTGAATAAAAATTATCGTTATAGTCGCCTTCACTTTTATCAATTTCTTCGTAGCCCTTAATAAGTTCTTTGCCTTCTTGAATACTTTTAACTTCTTCAATGAAATCTCCTGTTTCACGACATGCTGTATACAATCTCATATGCTCACCTCCATATCATTGTTTGCTTTGTTGATAATATAAGTATATACCTATTTATTATATATGTCAATACCTAAATATAAATAAAAAATAAATTGAGGAAAAATTAAAAGAATAAAGAATATTCCAGATCTAAAAACTCATATTTTGACGTTTAAGACGTTTTTATATCATTTTAATATGTTTATACCTAAAATTATTTTTAATGCAAGGAATAAGGCAAATATTTTTATAATGACATATATTATTAAACTGTTGTCTAATACAAGAAAAAAAGCGCTTATTGATAATATCAATAAAACGCCTTTTTGGGGAGTATGAAAAAACTTATAAAGGGGTAAATACTAACTATAACTATATTATATTTTTCATTAGCCTTTTATCAAAATTTTCGATGTTTTTAATATTTAATTTTCCGGATGCCTGAAATAGATTTATCTATGCTATTTCTAAGCCGTGTTTTTTAGCCCAGTTTAAAGCACCTTTTTCAGTTTTCCATTTGTTAGGGGCATAATGTAAAACCCTATTTTCTGTTATATCCTTAAGCCCGTAATACTGGCTTGATGTTCCTTTGTTTATAATGTATGTTGTAACTTTCATTTTTTACGCTCCTATAATTGTTT
>Ga0233372_1000688_pt1 | contig 14684 bp, 14 predicted proteins | sample ElkDunMinimDraft_4_FD_191538 | JGI IMG/M metagenome (GOLD analysis project Ga0233372, IMG submission 191538) | Fecal eukaryotic communites from dung pellets of Tule Elk in California, USA - Elk Dung D8 | ecosystem: Host-associated > Mammals > Digestive system > Large intestine > Fecal | place... | reverse complement strand
TGGACGAGGCGCTCGACCATGCCCTGGCCGCCCTGTGCGCCGATGCGCTGGGCGTGCTCGACCGCAGCCTCGCCACCACCGTGCAGTACGCCCGCGACCGCGTCCAGTTCGGCACGCCGATCGGCCGCCTGCAGGCGCTGCAGCACCGCATGGCCGACATGTACATGCTGGTCGAGCAGGCGCGCTCGATGACCTATCTGGCGACCTCCGCCTGCATGCAGGGCGACGCCGGGGCGCGGCGACAGGCGGTGTCCGGGGCCAAGGCGATCGTTGGCCAGGCCGCGCGCCGCGTCGGCCAGGAGGCCGTCCAGCTGCACGGCGGCATGGGCATGACCGACGAGCTCGACGTCAGCCACTGCTTCCGGCGGCTGCTCGCCTTCGAACTGCGCATGGGCACGACCGACGAGCACCTGGGCCTGTGCCGGGCGCTGGCGCGCCAGGAGGCGGATTAGGCACGGGACAGGACACGACGAACCGGCCTCGACGCGCTCGCGCCCGCCGCGGCGCCGGAGGTTCATCACGACAGGCGGGCAGGCCACGCACGCATCGCAGTACCGCACCACTGCTCCAACGAACAAAGCACCACGGGGTCCGCGCCCGCCGCAACGTGTCGGCTTCCGACGGATTCCGCAACTCAGGGCGACGGGAGGGGATATCCATGAACGGCAAATCGATGCATCGCAATATGCTGGCCGGGGCGGTGGCGTTCGCGCTGGCCGGCGCCGGCAGCGTCGCCCACGCGGCGGGCGAGGCCCAGGAAGGCGACACCCCGGCCACGGCGCCGGCGGCCCGGAACGATCGGGCGACCACGCTCGATGCGCTGGTCGTCACCGCGCAGAAGCGGGAAGAGGCACTGCAGGATGTGCCGATCAGCATCACGGTCCTGCCCGAGCAGCTGCTCCAGGACGCGGGGGTGCGCGACATCAAGGAGATGCAGCAGCTGGTGTCGGGCATGAGCGTCACCAGCACGGCCTCGGAAAGCCAGACCACGGTGCGCCTGCGCGGCGTCGGCACGGTGGGCGACAACCCCGGCCTGGAGTCGTCGGTGGGCGTGGTGATCGACGGGGTCTACCGCCCGCGCAACGGCGTGGGCTTCGGCGACCTCGGCCCGGTCGAGCGGGTGGAGGTGCTCAAGGGCCCGCAGGGCACGGTGTTCGGCAAGAACACCTCGGCCGGCCTGATCAACGTCGTCACCCGGGCGCCGTCCTACACCCAAAGCGCGGAGGCCGAGATCACCGCCGGCAACTACGGCCTGTTCGGCGTTTCGGCCAGCTACAACGACGCGCTCAGCGAGACCGCGGCGTTCAGCCTGTACGGTGTCAAGCGCTGGCGCGACGGTTTCCTCGACGTCGAGACGGGCGCCGGTCCACGGACCAGCCGCGAGGACAGCGACCTCGATTTCCATGGCCTGCGCGGCCAGCTGCTGCTCGAGCCGAGCGACGGCCTGCGCATCCGCATGATTGCCGACTTCGCCAGCCGCGACGAGGAATGCTGCGCGTCCGTCACCACCACCCGCGGCCCCACCGCCGCCATCGTCGATGCGCTGGTCGGCGGCGCCGCCGTCATTCCCGATCCTGATCCCGCCCGCCGCCTGGCCTACAGCAACGACATCACCCGCCAGTCGGTGGAGGACAAGGGCTGGTCGGTGCAGGTCGACTGGGACACGCCGTGGATGGGCGATGCCACCCTGACCTCGATCACCGCGATGCGCGACTGGACCAACATCAACTCCGGCGACCTCGACTTCACCGCTGCCCCGATCTGGGTCCGCCACTACGGCGCCGGCCAGAACGACGTCGGTTTCGATACCTTCAGCCAGGAACTGCGCCTGACCGGGTCGACTGACAGGGTGGACTGGATGGTCGGCGCCTTCTATGCCGACGAGGACCTGGTGCGCAACGACAGCATCACCATGGGCAGCGCCTACGAACCCTACCTGTCGATCGCGCTGCTCAGCAACATCGCCAGCGCCTTTCCCGCGGGCCTGGTGGATACCAGCAACCCGTTCCTGTTCCTGTCGCAGGCGGCGGGCCGGCCCTACGGCACCACCTTCGTCGGCGGCGGCAGCCACGACCACTTCAAGCAGAGCGCACGCAGCGCCGCGCTGTTCACCAACAACGTCTGGCGCGCGACCGACGCGCTCGACATCACCATCGGCGCGCGCTACACCGACGAGCGCAAGACGCTGCACTCGTCATTGTCCAATCCCAACGGCGGCCTCGGCTGCGCGAGTGGGCTGGTCAACCCGGCGCAGGTCGGGGCGGCGCTCGCGGGGCGCGGCGTGCCCGGGCCGTATGTCGCGGGCCTGGTGCCCACCGTGATCGGGTACATGTGCCTGCCGTGGAGCAACGTGCTGCACGATGGCCGCGACACCTGGCAGGAGCGCGACGAGAAGGAATGGTCGGGCACGCTGCGCGCGGCCTACCGTTGGAGCGATGCGCTGATGACCTACGCCTCGGCGGCGCGCGGCTACAAGGCCGGCGGCTTCAACCTCGACCGCGTGCAGTCGGTCGACGGGCTGTCGACGGGCGGCGCGGGCATCACCCCCGTGGACGACACGGCGTTCCCGGGCGAGTTCGTCGACAGCTTCGAGCTGGGCCTGAAATCGACGTTGGCCGGGGGCAACCTGCTGTTCAATGCCGCGCTGTTCCAGCAGACCTTCAGCGATTTCCAGCTCAACAGCTTCCTGGGCACCAGCTACGTCGTGCGTTCGATCCCGGAGCTCAAAAGCCGCGGACTGGACATGGACGTGATGTGGCTCACGCCGGTCGATGGCCTCTCGCTGCAGGGCGGCGCGACCTACCTGGACGCGAAGTTCGGCGACGACCAGCTGCCCGATGTCGACCTGGTGCTGCTGCCCGCGGCGACACCCGGCTTCATGCCCCGGTGGCAGGTGAACGCCTCGCTGACCTACGAGCGTGACCTGGCCGACAGCCTGCTTGGGCGGTTCTACCTCGGGGCCCGCTATACCGGCGACCACAACACCGGCTCCGACCTGGATCCGCAGAAGTTCCAGGAGGCCTACACGGTGGTCGATGCGCGCGTGGTGCTGGGTTCGCGCAACCGTCGCTGGGCGGTGGAGCTGTGGGGACGCAACCTCACCGACGAGACCTACAGCCAGGTGGGCTTCGACGCGCCGATCCAGACCGGCTCCTGGAACGCCTTCCTTGGCGCGCCCCGCACCTATGGCCTGACCCTGCGCCTGATGTACTGAGCTTCGGTTGCGGGCGGGTGCGCCTCGCTGACGGGGCGCGGCGTGCCCGTCCGCACCGTTGTCCGAAGGCCTGGCGACGCGGTGTGCTGGCGGAGGTGCGGCACGGGCGGCGCCAGCGGCGGGATGCGCATGGGATCCGCGCTATCGCCGGACTGGAACAGCACGGCCGGCCCGCGAAGGGCCGGCCGTGTCCATTGGCTCGACAACCTGGAATCAGCGCGGCAGCTGCAGGCGGGTGCGATGGAAATCGCTGGGCGCGCCGGCGTCGCGCGCGAAGTACAGTTCGCCGCGCTCCCACAGCACGGTGGGATGGAACTCGTCGGCCGCGGTGTTGACGCAGGGCCCGAGGTTGACCGCCTCGCCGAACTGGCCGCGCACCATCCGGCTCACGTACAGGTCGCCCCAGCCGTGGCCCTGGTCGTCGAGGCCGTCGTCCGGCCGGTCCAGGCGCACGAACAGCAGGGTGCGCCCGTCGGGAGAGATCTCGGGATTGAACTCCCAGCGGCCCGGCGTATTGACGCCAGAACCAAGCAGTTCCGGTGCGCCGTAGCTGCCGTCGCGGCGGCGCTGGCTGCGCCAGATCTGCACGTCTTCGGTGGGGACCGGTGCCTTGACCCGGGCGAAGTACAGGTTGCCGAGCAGATCGACGCTCGGATACAGCTCGTCGTAGCCGTCGGCGTTGACCTCGCGGCCCAGGTGTTCGGGCGTGCCCCAGCCCCAGGGCGTGCGCCGCACCATCCACAGGTCCATGTCGCCGCGCGCCTCGCCCGCCACCGGCCGCATCGAGGAGAAGAACATCGCCGTGCCCAGCGGCGTGACGAACGGGTCCATGTCGGCGTGCTGGCCCGAGAACGGCACGACCGTCGGCGTCGACCAGCGCCCGCCGGGCAGCCGGTGGGCGCTGCGGATCTCGGCGCGTTCGCGGGTGCCCGGCCACCAGCCCTGGCTGTGCGACCAGAACGCCCGGGTCCGGGTGGGGTCGAAGCTCAGCCGCCACTGCCAGCTGTCGGGCAGCGAGATCGTGCCGGGCGCGAACACCTCGGTGGCGGGGCATGGCCCGGGGGGCGGGGTCGGAGAAGCGCCCAGCGCGTGCCCGCAGCCGGTGGCGAGGGCGAGGGTCAGGGCGGCGCCCAACAACGGGATCCGGTGCGACATGTGCAACTCCTGGGGTGGTGGACTACCCCAGTGGAGGCCGTGCCCCGGCGCGGCGCAATCGCGTTGGGACCAACCGTCCGGATCGCGGGACGAGTGTCGCGCGCGCGCTTGCGGACGCGCCGCCCAGGTTCCAGCATGGCGCCCTATGCGCTTGTCGCCCTGGCCAACCCTGCTCGTCGTGTCCGCCTGGTGGACGCTGTACGGGCTCGTTTCCGCCAGCCAGTGGCTGAGCATGGAAGCGGCCGATGGACAGGTGATGGCGCCGGCGCAGGCCTTGCGCCTGGGCCTGGCGTCGGCCTGGCTGTGGATTCCGCTGACCCTGCTGCTGCTCTGGGGCGTGCAACGTTATCCGATCGAACGCGGGCGCCTGCTGCGCACGCTGCCGCCGCTGCTGGGCCTGGTGCTGCTGCTGGTGTTGCTGCGGGCGCTGGCGGTGATCGCACTCAATCCCTGGGTCGGCTGGTACCACGCGCCGCCGCGACCAGGCGATGTGATCCTCACAAGCCTGGCCAACAACGTCCTGCTGCTGTGGCTGATGGTCGGCGCCGCGCACGCGCTGCTGTACGCGGCGCGCGCGCGCCAGCGCGAGCGCCAGGCCGAGCAGTTGCAGGCTGCGCTGGTCGAGGCCCGGCTGCAGGTGCTGGCATCGCAGCTCAACCCCCACTTCATGTTCAACGCCCTCAACTCCATCGCCGAGATGGTCCACCAGGATCCGGCTGCGGCCGACCGCATGCTGGTCGGCCTGGGCGAGTTGCTGCGCAGCAGCCTCGAGCGCCAGGCCTCGCCGCTGGTGCCGCTGCGCGACGAGCTCGCGCTGCTGCGCCACTACCTGGACATCGAGGCCCTGCGCCTGGGCGAACGGCTGCAGGTGGAATGGGCGGTGGCCGAGGACGCGGTCGAGGCCCAGGTGCCGCCACTGATGCTGCAGCCGCTGGCGGAGAACGCGATCGTGCATGCGCTGTCGCGGCGGATCTCGCCCGGGACGATGAGGATCGAGGCGCGGCTCGAGGGCGACCGGCTGCATCTGTCGATCGCCGACGATGGCGGACACCGCGCGTCCACCGTGCACCACGGCAGTGGCCTGTCCAACCTGCGCGCGCGCCTGCACCAGCTCTATGGCGAAGGCGAATGGCTGCGGCTGCATGCCAATGCGCGCGGCGGCACGACCGCCAGCGTCTGCGTGCCGCGCGGGTGCCGCCTGCTGGCGGGTGCGGCATGAGCGATTCGCCACTGCGCGCGGCCATCGTGGACGACGAGCCCCTGGCCCGCCAGCGCCTGCTGCGCATGCTCGGCGAACTGGACAGGATCGAGGTGGTGGGGTGCTACGGCAACGGCCACCAGGCGCTCGAGGGTCTCGCCGCGACCCACGCGCACGTGCTGTTCCTGGACATCCGGATGCCCGAGGTCGACGGCTTCGAACTGCTGGAGCGGCTTGCGCCCGGGCGACGGCCGCTGGTCGTGTTCGTCAGCGCCTATGGCGAGCGCGCCCTCGACGCGTTCGCGGTCGAAGCGGTGGATTACCTGGTCAAGCCGCTGTCGCCGCTGCGCCTGCGCGAGGCGGTCGCGCGCGTGCGTGCCCGGCGCGAGCGGCTCGCGCTCGCGTCTCCGCCGCCAGGCGCGGCTGCGGCCGTGGCGCGCTATCCCGAACGCATCGCGGTGCCGGACGGCGAGCGGCTGCGGATGGTGCCGGTGGACCAGATCTCGATGCTGGTCGCACAGGGCAACTACGTGGAGCTGGTGCTGCCGGGCCGCAGCCTGCTGTTGCGCGAGACGTTGGCCTCGCTGGTGGCGCGGCTGGATCCTGCGCGGTTCGTGCGCATCCATCGCTCGCGCGCGGTGCGCATCGATCTGGTCGACCAGGTCGAGGCCTGCGGGGCCGGCCAGTACTGGTTGCGCCTGCGCGACGGCACCTGCCTGGCCACCGGCCGCAGCTACCGCCACGCGCTGCGCGCGGCGCTGGGCCTGCACGCCTGACCCCGGCGCGGCGCCAGTCCTGCGCGCGGCGGGCGCGGCTCAGGTCGCGGCCGGCCTGGGCGGCGGGTCGAAGGGAATGGTGTCGGGCGACACCGCGCCGCCGGAGATGATGAAGCTCATCGCCTGATCGACGGTCCAGTCGGTCGGCGTGATCTTTTCCACCGGCACGATCTCGAGATAGCCGGAGGTGGGATTGGGCGTGGTCGGCACGTACACCGCCGCCAGCTCGCGCCCGGTGCCCTGTTCGCGGATCACGCGGGTCACGAAGCCCACCGATTTCATCTCGCTGTGCGGGAAGTCGATCAGCACCACGCGCTGGGTGCCGTCGGGCTTGGTCTGCAGGATGTCGAGCAGCTTGCGCGCGCTGGAGTAGATGATGTTGGCCAGCGGGATGCGCTGCACCAGGGCTTCGAGCCAGGACAGCAGGCGCTGGCCCACCACGCGCCGGGCGAGCCAGCCTACGGCCAGGATCAGGAGCAGGGTTGCGGCCATCGCCGCCGTGGCCAGCACCGAGCCGGCGTTGATCCAGCCGAGCGTGTCGGGAAACCAGGCCGCGATCTGCTGCGCCACGGGGCCGACCCAGGGTCGGCTGATGTCCGAGAGCAGCACGAAGACGAACTTGACGACCACCCAGGTCAGCCAGATCGGCAGCAGGGTCAGCAGTCCGGTGAGGAACAGGCGCTGCAGACGCTGCGCGGTCGTGGGCTTCGATGGCATGCGCGGATTCTACCGTTCGCCAGGCGCGGACTCCCTCCTTCGCGCGCGACGCTGTGTGTGGCCCGGGCCAGGGTCCGACGCCGGCGGTGCCACGCGCGCCGTGCCGCGCGAACGGTCCGCGCGGGGCGCGGGCCGCCGCGCCGCCGACTAGAGGTCGCGTACCAGCCGGAAGCCGACGTCGTCGTAGCCGCGAGCGGTATCGAGCGTGCGTGTGCTGCGTCCGGTGCGCCAGCTGGGGCCGGTCGCGGCGCGCCGTGCGCAACTGTCGCCGCAGTCCGAGCGCCATTCCGAGACCGCCCGCCCGCCTGGCGCGGCCGGCAGCCGTGCGCCCTCTGCCGCGGTGGCCAGCCGGTAACGGTAGCCGTCGCGACGGCCGCGCCACTGCGCATAGGCCTCGGCGTCCTGCCAGGACACGCACACCACGGCCTCGTCTTCGCCCTGCTCGAAGCCCGGCGTCTGCCAGTTGCGCGGATCGATGACGCGCAGCACCGAGATGCGCTCGCGGCACAGCGCGGCCTCGCGCCCGTTGACCTCGGCGAAGCGCGCGTACTCGGCGCGGGTCACCGGGCGGGTGAACGCGGCGACCGGGCGGGCTCCGCCTTCGAGCACGACCATGCCCTCGAGGTTGCCCGCGTCACGGCCGCCAAGGTCGGGGACGCGCCTGGCCTGCGCGTGCAGGCGCTGCACGGTGGCGGCGGGAAGCCCGGCCAGCCCGGCCAGCTCGGCCACGCGCGTGGCGCGGGCGCGGTCGAGTTCGCGGCTGGCCGCTTCGGCACGCGCGGTCAGGGCCTTGCCGACGCGGCTCTGCCAGCGGGCCGTGATCTCGGGCGCCAGCGTGGCGGCGTCGGCGCGGAGGCCCGCGGCCGCCTGCAGCAGTGCGTCGGCATCCGCGTCGCGGTCCTTGCCGATGGCGCCGGCGGTCGCGCTGCCCAAGGCGTCCATCAGGGCGGCGGTCGCCTTGCCAAGCTGCGGATGGGCGGGGTCGGCATGCCGCGCCTCGAGCAGGCGCGTGGTCGCGCTGTCCTCGCCCGGCGCGGCCAGGCGGCCGGTCGCGATGAGCTCGTGCACGCGTTCGAGGTTGCGGTCGGCCGGGGACAGCGGCGCGGCCGCGTGCATCGACGCCCCGTCCAGGGGGGCGGGAGCGGACGACCCCGGCGCCGGGCCGGCCTCAGCCGGGACGGCGTGCGTGGCCGCGAGCCCGGGGCCGGGCTGCGGTCCCTCGGGCCGGCCCGGGCCCGGCCAATGCAGGGCCAGTCCCGTCAGGGCCGCGCCCAGCAGCGCCAGCGCCACCCAGGCGGGCCGGGGCAGTCGCCGCAGCTGGCCGGAAACGGCCATCGCGCCGGCGCGCAGCCAGCCGCCGCGCGCATTCGGCGACAGGGGCACCTGCTCCAGCGCGGCGAGCATCTGGCTGGCGTCGTGGAAGCGCCGCAGCGGCGACTTCGCCATCGCGCGCTCCATGAAGCGCTGCCATTGGCGCAGGCCGGGCGGCAGCGCCGGGACCGGCTTCTGCGCGTGCTGGATCGCCATGGCCAGGGCATCCTCGGCCTGGTAGGGAAGCTGGCCGGTGAGCATCTCCCAGGCCAGCACCCCCACGCCGTAGAGATCGGCACGGTGGTCGACCTGTTCGCCGCGTGCCTGCTCGGGCGCCATGTAGGCGGTGCTGCCCACCGCCAGCCCGGTCATCGTCACGCGGGTGCCGTGGCCGCGGCGCAGGGCGATTCCGAAATCGGCCAGCAGCGGACGGTCGGCCTCGTCGAACAGCACGTTCTCGGCCTTGACGTCCCGGTGCACCACGCCGCGCGCGTGGGCGAAGGCCAGCGCCGACAGCAGCGCGCGCAGGATCTCGCGCACGCGCTGCGGGTCGCCGCGGAGGTCGCGCTGGCCGACGTGGCCGCGCGGCAGGTAGGGCATCGAATACCAGGGCAGGCCATCGCCGGTGCGACCGACCTCGTGGATGCCGACGATGTGCGGATGTTCCAGCCTGGCGATCGTGCGCGCCTCGTTCTCGAAGCGGCGACGGCTGACCTCGTCGGCCAGCGCTTCGGGCCGCATCAGCTTGATCGCGACCTCGCGCCCCAGCGACAGCTGGGTGCCCAGGTACACGGTCGACATCCCGCCTTCGCCGAGCACGCGCACGAGCCGGTGGCCGGAAATCTCCGGCAACGGTGTGTGTGCGCTCGCGTTCGCCCCTCGGATCATGCCGCCCCCTGTCACAGCCGGGAGCATATACAAGCCGCGCAGTACTGGCAGTCACGCGTGCCCCAAGCTGCGACGTGGTGCACGCGCCGGCGGCCGCCCGGCGCATCCACGCGCACGCGCGCAAGAGGCGTCAGGATCAGTCGGCGGCTGCGGCGCGGTCGCGTTTGCGCCGCACGTAGACCTGCTTGCGCACGCGCGCGACGACATCGCCCCGGGCATCGACGATGTCGGTCTCGAACCAGTGCAGGTAGCGCGCGCCGTCGGCGGTGGCCGCCCGCATCGTCTCCAGCACCGCCTCGTCGAGCTGGAACTCGGCCGACACGGTGCCCCGGCCGGGTTTGAGGAAGTCGATGCCGCCGGCCTGGTCCCAGACGATGTAATCGCGGCCCAGCGACTGCAGGGTCATGATCATCCAGAACGGATCGGTCATGGAGAACAGGTTGCCGCCGTAGTGGGTGCCGACGTAATTGCGGTTCCACGGGCGCATGCGCAGCTCGACCCGCGCCTGGCGCCAGTCCTCGGAGATGCGGGTGACATGGATCCCGGCGGCCGCGAACGGCGGCCACAGGTTGAAGATCCAGCGCAGCAGGTTCGAGTTCATCGGCCCAAGGGCGGTGCGGAGGGCCGAGATTACCATACGTACCGGTATGGTCGTGCCGGTGGCGGTGTTCGCCTCCGGGGCCCGGGAGCGCGTCGCAGGACGGTCGATGCGCCCGCGCAGGGCGTGCTGCCCTAGACCAGCAGCAGCGAGGCCATGCGGCGGCGGTAGCGGCCGACCAGCTCGGCGTCGTCGAGGATGCGGAAGGCGTCGATCAGGGCGCGGCGCGGCAGGCCGTCGTCGAAGTCGCGGTCGCGCTGCAGCATCTCCAGGAACTGGGCCAGCCCGCCCTCGGGGTCGTCGCCGACGATCTTCTGCACGCCCAGCAGGTGGCGTGCACGCAGGTCGTCGGGGTTGGCGGCGATCGCAGCCTCCAGCGACGCGGCCGGCGGGGCGTCGGCGAGCAGGGCGGCGAAGCCCAGGCGCGCGCGCGCCTTCACCGCGCGGTCGTCGGTGGCCAGGTTGGCCGGCAGGGCGTCGAGCAGGCCCTCGGCCTCCCTGGCCGCGCCGGTCTGCAGCAGGGCAACGGCCAGGTCGAGCTTCAGCTCGTCGCGGTCGGGTTCGGTCGCGATCGCCTCGCGCAGGCGGGCGACCTCGGCGGCCGGGTCCAGCGCGACCGGCTGGCCCTCGTCGGCGGCGGCCGGCGCCGGCTCGATGCCGTGGTGCTGCAGGAACTGCCGGACCTGGCCCTCGGCCAGCGCGCCCTGGAATCCGTCCAGGATCTGCCCGTCCTTGACCAGGAACACGGTCGGGATCGAACGGATCTGGAAGGCGCCCGCGATCTGCGGCTCCTGCTCGGTGTCGACCTTGGCAAGCACGAAGGCGCCGTTGTACTCGCCGGCGAGCTTCTCCAGGATCGGACCCAGGGTCTTGCACGGCCCGCACCATTCGGCCCAGAAGTCGACCAGGACCGGGACCTCCAGCGATTTCTGCAGGACATCCGTCTCGAATCCGGCCGTGGTGGCGTCGAAGACGTGGGGCGTGGCGATCTCGGCGGGCATGTACTCGGCTCCTGGCGGCATGGCCGGGACATTGTGGCAGAGGTGCCGGAAGGCAAGCCGGCTGCGCCACAATGCGGCCTCGGCCCTGTCCCGGGAGCGCACGTGAGCCTTGCACTGAGCCGCGCGCAGGCGCGCCGCATCGCGCTGGCCGCGCAGGGTTTCGGCGGACGCCACCGCACGCAGCCAGGCATGCGGGCGCTGACAGGCACCTTGCGCCGCACCGGCGTGCTGCAGATCGATTCGGTCAATGTGCTGCAGCGGGCGCACTACATGCCGCTGTACAGCCGGATGGGCCCCTATGACACCGCGCTGCTGCGCCGCGCCGCCGAGCAGGCGCCGCGGCGGGTGGTCGAGTACTGGGCGCACGTGGCGGCTTTCATGCCGGTGGAGCTGTGGCCGCACATGCAGCACCGCATGCGCCACTACCGCGAGCGCGGGCACGAGTGGGGCGCCATGCGCCATGACCCGGCGCTGGTTGCCTCGCTGCTGGACGAGGTGCGCGAACGCGGCGCCTCGACCGCGCGAGACCTGGACGACGGCCTTCCACGCGCGAAGACCCACTGGGGCTGGAACTGGTCGGCCAGCAAGAAGGCGCTCGAATACCTGTTCGCCACCGGAGAACTGGCGGTGGCCGGGCGCAACGGGGCGTTCGAGCGCCTCTACGACCTGCCCGAGCGCGTGCTGCCGGCGGCGGTGCTGGCGCAGCCGGTGCCGGCGGACGCCGACGCGCATATCGAACTGCTGCGGCGCGCCGCGATTTCGCACGGCGTCGCCACCGAGCCGTGCCTGCGCGACTACTACCGCATGCACCACAGCCAGAGCCGGCCGGCGCTGGCGGCCCTGGTCGAGGCCGGCGAGCTGTTGCCCGTGCGCATCGAAGGCTGGTCGCGCCCGGCCTTCCTGCATCGCGACGCGCGCATGCCGCGCCGCATCGACGCGCGTGCCCTGCTCAGTCCCTTCGACCCGGTGGTCTGGGAGCGCGAGCGCGCGGAGAGGCTGTTCGATTTCGCCTACCGCATCGAGATCTACGTGCCCGAACACCTGCGCAGCCACGGCTACTACGTGCTGCCGTTCCTGCTGGGCGACCGGCTGGTGGCGCGCGTGGACCTGAAGGCCGAGCGCCGCCAGGGCGTGCTGGTGGTGCGCAGCGCGTACGCCGAGCCGGATGCGCCGGACTCCACCGCGTTCGAGCTGGCCGCGGAACTGCGCCAGCTGGCCGCATGGCTGGGCCTGGCGGAGGTGCGGGTGGAGCGGCGCGGCGGGCTGGCCATGGCGCTGCGCAGCGCGGTCAGGACTCCGGGCTGAGCAGGGGAAAGCCGGCGCGTTCCAGGCCGGCGCCATGTAAAAAATACTTGACATCGATCCGGTCGAAAGTAAGGTGCTTTTTACATGAAGTCCGCTTGAGTAGACATCATGCGCACCCGTCCGTGGCAGGTCGCCGGTCTGGCGGCGATCGCGTTGCCCGCCCTGTGGCTGCTGTTGGCCAGCCCTGGGCAGGTGCTCGGGATCGACAGCGGCAATCTGGGCGTGTTCCTGCTGGTGACCGCGACCTGGACCAGCCTGCTCGCCCTGTCCCGGCTGCCGCGTGGCGAGGGCGAGCGTGCCATCGCCCCGGCCGAATGGAGGGCCTGGATCGGCGCCGGCTTCATGCTCTGGGCCATGGTCTTCCTGGCCGCACGCGCGGACCTGTTCCTGGGCGCCGCGGCCGACCGGCATACGGCGCAGGGCGTGGTCCGCAGCCTGGTGATGCTCCTGGTCGCCTGGGCGGTGGTCTCGCAGGTGTTGGCCGCGCGCTGGAAGGGCGTAGTAGAAGAGGATGAGCGCGACCGCGAGATCGCCTTGCGCGCGTCGACCCATGGCAGGAGAGCGCTGGTGGGTTCCGGTATCGCGCTGGCGGTGCTGCTGGGCTTTTCGCCCGTGGACCGGCTGGACTGGGCGACGCATTTCAGCATCGCCAACCTGCTGGTCTTCGGACTGATGCTGGGCTGGCTGGTCGAATATGCGGCGACCGCGCTGATGTACATGTCGGACAGGAGGCCGTGATGGGCCGGGAGATCGTGGGCGGCGTGGCGCGTGGCTGGCTGGCGCCCGCCGCTCTCGCGCTGGTGGCCGCGCTCGGCCTCGTGCTGCTCGTCCTGGGCCTGCGCGAGGCTGCGGCGCAGCTGGTCTTCGGTGGCGTGATGCTGGCAGTGATCGCCGTTGCGGGCGTGCTGCAGCATCTGGCCGAACGTCCCGGATCGGAGGGCGAGGCACCCTCGCTGCTGGAGAAGGCCAGCTGGCAGGGTGTCGGCGTGGGCCTGGCCGCGATCATGGTGCTGGGCGGTCTGTCGCTTGGCTCGACGCAGGGGCGGTTCTCCGGCTGGCTGGTTTTCGCCGCCTATGTGCTGATCGTCGTCCTCCATCCGCTGCTCCGCAGGCGGTTCGTCGAGGCGAACCTGCGCCATTGCGACATTGCCGAGGACGAGCGCGACCGGGCCCTGCGCGGCCACGGTGACCGCACTGCCAAACGCGTGCTGGAGCTGGCCCTGGTGGCGATCGCGGTCGCCTGGGTGGCGCTGCCGGGAGTGTTCGCGCTGCCCGCGCAGCCGGTGCGGGTGGCGTCGCTGCTGCTGTTGCCGGTGCAGTTGGCCAACGTGGTGGGCGAGGCGCGCGTGGCCTGGCTGTACTGGCGCGACCGCCAGTGAGCGGGACGCCCATCGCCAACGAGATCCGCCGGCTGCGCTTCGAGCATGGGCAGATGACGCAACAGGCGCTGGCCGATGCCTGCCGGGTGACGCGGCAGACCATCCTCGCGCTCGAGGCGGGGCGCTATGCGCCGTCGCTGGAGCTGGCGTTCCGCATCGCGCGCGCGTTCGGGGTGGGCGTGGAAGACGTATTCCGTTGGGAGGGCACATGAAGACGACCGGATCGCGACTGGCCTGGGTGGCGCTGCTGGTGTTCGCCTGCGCGCTGTTGGCACTGGGCGCGCAGTTGCCCGGCTATTCGCAGTGGCTGCACCCGGTCGCGCTGCCCGGCGCGCGCGGCCTGCCGGGCGCCCTGCTGTTCAACGCCATGGTCTTCGTCCTGCCCGGCCTGCTGATGGGCGCGTGCGCGCTGCTGATGCGTGGCACGCTTCCGCAACAGCAGGGCCTGGCGGCGCGCCTGGGCATGTCGCTGCTGCTGCTGGCGGCCCTGGCGTTCGCCGCCCAGGGCCTGCTGCCGCTGGATGCCGGAGACCTCGATGGGCCGGCCAGCGGCCTGCACGCGGCGGCGTGGACGGCGTGGTGGATCGCTTTCGCCGCCGGCGCCAGCCTGCTGGCGGTCTCGATGCCGGCGTGGCGCCTGCCGATGCTGCTCGGACTGGCGCTGGTGCTGGCCTGCGCGCCGCTGGGTGGACTGCTGCTGCCCGGCCCACCCGCGCAGCGCTTGGCCTGCCTGGCCTGGTTCGCGACTGTGGCCTGGGCGGCCTCGCGTCCGCTCAGCCGTGGCGCAGCTTGAGCACGAGGATGGTGGCGGCCAGCAGGAAGGTGACCGCGTTGGCCAGGATCATCGGCCACGACCCCAGCACCAGGCCGTAGACGAACCAGGCGACGATGCCGATGGTGAACACCACGTACATCCCCAGCGAGATGCCGCGGGTGTCGCGGCTGCGGATCGTCTTCACCGCCTGCGGAACGAAGGACAGGGTGGTCAGCGTCGCGGCCATGTAGCCGATCCATTCGAGGTTCATGGCGCGCGGAACACCTTGCCGTCCTTCATCACGAAGTCGACCGACATGACGGCGGTGATGTCGGCCACGGGATCGCCGGGCAGGGCGATGATGTCGGCGCGCTTGCCCGCCTCGATC
>Ga0233372_1000687_pt1 | contig 14691 bp, 14 predicted proteins | sample ElkDunMinimDraft_4_FD_191538 | JGI IMG/M metagenome (GOLD analysis project Ga0233372, IMG submission 191538) | Fecal eukaryotic communites from dung pellets of Tule Elk in California, USA - Elk Dung D8 | ecosystem: Host-associated > Mammals > Digestive system > Large intestine > Fecal | place... | reverse complement strand
TTCCACCTTCAAGCTGATAAACGTTTTTGAATCCTTGGTGTTTGAAGTAAGCCGAAGCTTTTTCACAACGAATTCCACCGGTACAATACATCACCAGTTTTTTATTCTCTTTAGAATCTTGAAGTTGCTCGTTAATTATAGGTAACGATTCACGGAACGTATCAACATCTGGAGTTATTGCTCCTTTGAAATGACCAACTTCACTTTCGTAATGATTTCTGAAATCTACTAAAACAACATCTGGGTCGTTTAATAATTCGTTGAAATCTTTAGCTCCTAAATGAATTCCTTTATTGGTAACATCAAAAGTAGCATCGTCTAAACCGTCGGCAACAATTTTGTTACGAACTTTTACGGTAAGTTTTAAGAAAGATAAATCGTCTTGTTCTACAGCAACGTTTAAACGGATTCCTTCCATAAAATCGTAAACTTCTAAGGTATCTCTGAAAGCATCGAAATTTTCTGCAGGAACACTCATTTGTGCATTGATTCCTTCGTGAGCCACATAGGTTCTTCCTAAAGCTCCTAAAGCGTCCCAAGCTATAAATAAATCGTTACGAAATTGTTCTGGATTTTCAATTTTGGCATAAGCGTAAAAAGATAAAGTCAATCTTTTTTCTCCGGCTTGCTCAATTAATTGCGCGCGTTCTTCGGCGCTTAAAGTGTTATACAGTTGCATGCTATATACGTTTAAGTGGATGATTTGAATAAATAAAAAACCGAATTCTAGATGGAAGAATTCGGTTGCAAAGGTACTGTTTTATTCATTTATATAAAAACGATAAATATCATAGATTGTATACATAATTATGTTTGCTGTAATTACAACCTATTGAATTCCCATTCTATAATTAATTAGAGCTGACCCTTCATCTATATTTGTTAATTCATCATTTATAAAGTAAAAATAACGGAAAGACTTTCTTACAGATTTTACACTTACAGTATCCGTACTTTTTAAATAAGCAGATAAATCTGATTTGTAAACAGCTAACTCTCCTTTTAATAAAATAAAAGAGTTATTCGGCACATTATCTTTAAATTCGTATAAAGGCATCCCGACATAAACATCTCCTATTTGTATATCAGTAGTTGGTTTATTCTTCGTTGTTTCAGCAGTACTAGCACAACCAATACAAAAACAAATGCAAAAAAAGTATAGAACTTTTGTCATTATTATATTATTTACGTTTCTTATTTTCATTAAAATATTTTACTGCGATTATAGGCTTTGGGGTACCACGGTGGCACATTGCACAACTTACAGCGTTTTGATATTGAGGCCCGATTGGATCAAACTCTTTTTGATTTAATTGATTCGTAAACTGTATCATATGACGTGTAACATCTTTCATATGCACATCATCTGCAGCTTTATCTTTACTGTGGCAAAAATTACATTTTACACCTAAAGCCGTGTTGTAAGATTGCATTAAAGACATCAAACTATCTTTAGAAATATTTTGAGGTAAAACTTTTAAATTTTTAAAATCACCAGAAATAACTTCATAATTTGAAGAGGTAGGCGATTTAAGAGCAGATGTTAAAACAACAAAGCTACAAACGAGTACGAAAAGAGCGATAATTTTATTCATGATTTTTGGTTTTTATTTAATCTTAAAAATATAAAAATAAAATGATATTAAAAAAAATGTTAAAGACGTAATTTGTCTTTATAATTTCATTAGTTTGTCCTTGTAATCAAACAACAAGAATAAAGAAGGTACTAACCTAATTAATTCAATTCAAAAAAAAAGACTATTTTTACTAAAAAAAGAAACAAATGAGTACAGATAAAGAAGCAAAATTAAAAGCATTACAATTAACTTTAGATAAGCTTGATAAAGCTTATGGAAAAGGAACCGTAATGAAATTAGGAGATAGCGCAGTTGAAGAAATTGAAGCTATTCCTTCTGGATCACTAGGAGTAGATTTAGCTTTAGGAGTAAATGGATATCCTCGTGGCCGTATCATAGAAATATTTGGTCCTGAATCGTCTGGTAAAACTACGTTAACTTTACACGCCATTGCTGAAGCCCAAAAACAAGGTGGTATCGCTGCTTTTATTGATGCTGAACATGCGTTCGATCGTTTTTATGCTCAAAAATTAGGTATTGATATTGACAACTTAATTATTTCTCAACCAGATAATGGAGAACAAGCTTTAGAAATTGCTGAAAGTTTAATTCGATCTGGCGCTGTAGATTTAGTAGTTATTGACTCGGTAGCAGCTCTAACACCAAAAGCTGAGATTGAAGGTGATATGGGTGATTCTAAAATGGGTTTACATGCTCGTTTAATGTCTCAAGCGTTACGTAAATTAACCGCAACAATCAACAAAACAAACTGTACAGTGTTCTTTATTAACCAATTACGTGAAAAAATTGGTGTTATGTTTGGTAATCCAGAAACAACTACGGGTGGTAATGCGTTAAAATTTTATGCGTCGGTTCGTATTGATATCAGAAAATCAACACAAATTAAAGACGGTGACAATGTAATAGGAAACCGTACAAAAGTAAAAATTGTTAAAAACAAAGTTGCGCCACCTTTCCGTACAGCTGAATTTGATATTATGTATGGAGAAGGAGTTTCTAAAGTTGGTGAAATTTTAGACCTAGCTGTAGAATTTGAAATTGTTAAAAAAGCTGGTTCTTGGTTTAGCTATGGAGAAACAAAGTTAGGTCAAGGTCGTGATGCGGTCAAACTTTTAATTAAAGATAATCCAGAATTAATGGATGAACTAGAAGCAAAAATTAAAGAATACATTAAAGAAAGAGATAATCAATAATAAAAAGCCTAGATAAATAATCTAGGCTTTTTTGCACAACTTATTATTTTTTTTTGCACCTTTATAAATGATAAGTATTGGGGAAAAAATATCAAAATAAAAGGAGAGTTTGGACTATAAAGAAATAATAAACAAGTGCATTAGTAATAATGTTACTGCGCAAGAACAATTGTATAAAATATTAGCTCCTAAAATGTTTAGTGTTTGTTTAAAATATTCACGGAACTATAGCGAGGCTGAAGACAATTTACAAGATGGTTTTATACTGTTATTTAGTAAATTAAAAACGTTTGAATTTAAGGGGTCATTTGATGGATGGGCAAAACGTCTATTCATTAATAATGTATTACAAAAATATAGGATACCAGGAGTTTTAGAAATTGTAACTGAAGAAATACCCGAAGTCATAGACTTTAATATTGATGAGGATCAAATTCCATTAGATTTTTTATTAGAAATTATACAAGAATTACCCAACAAATACCGTTTAGTATTTAATTTATATGTATTTGATGATTACTCTCATAAAGAAATTGCTCAATTACTAGGCATTAACATCGGAACATCAAAATCAAATTTGGCAAGAGCCCGTCAAATTTTAAAAGAAAAAGTAGAAACATATCAAAACTCTAACCTACTATTTACTGTAAATGAATAATAAAAATGTAGACAGATTATTTCGAGAAAAATTTAAAGATTTTGAGGCGGCTCCGTCACAAAAATCTTGGAACAATATTTCAAAAAGCATTAACCAGAAACCGTCTAATTTACTGTCGCACTCAAAATTCTACATAGCTAGTTACACACTAACTATTGTAGCAGTATTGGGTATGCATTTTTATAACGCTGCCAATGAGGATATTGTTTTCGAATCTTTTATAAGTAATGACATAACAAAACAACAATCTAAAACAACGGCAGAAGTTACAAATCATAGCGATCAAAATAAAAAATTTACAGAATTTGATAATCTAAATTCAATTGTAATTCCGTCTTTTAAAAATGATTTTAAAGCAAAGTCAGAAAAGCATGTGATTGAAGAATTACCTCATACAAATGTAATTGTAGAGAATAATACAGACCTTTCAACTGTTGGTATTACTCAGGTAAATATCTTTAAATCTGGACAAAACAATCAAATTTTAAAAACCAAAACCGTTGAGTTGTCTGAAATGGAAATTCAAATGTATATTAATAGTATTTCTGATTCTACTAATACTATTATACAAACTTCAAAATCAATTTCAAACTAAAAAACTAATTCCTAAATATTTGAAGCTGATTATAAATTAATGTATAACAATCTTTTTTAAGGTCATTTTTACTTTCTATTTTTAGGTTATTCACCTCAACTGGCTCATGAATCTTAACTAAAACCCTACCCGGTTTTCCTTTATCGTTTATAAAAGGGAAAAAATCTTTCAATCCAAAAAAAGTTATTGGTAAAATAGGTATTTGATGCTCTATCGCTAGTCTAAAAGCTCCATCTTTAAAAGAATCCAGGATTATCGATTCGTCATCGTTAACACCTCCTTCTGGAAAAATACAAATACTCAATCCGTTTTGAATCTTTTTAGCTGCGGCTCCGTACACACTTTGTTTGCTTTTGGAATCTTTCCTATCAACTAAAACACATGTTTTTTTATAAATAAATCCAAAAACCGGAAGTTTAGAAAGTTCAGCTTTACCAACAAAAACAAAAGGATTTTGGTTAACAACCAAAAACATAAGCATAATATCAAGCATCGAAGTATGATTTGCTATAATAATATAACTTTGATTTTTATTTGGTATATATCCATGACTTTTTTTATATCTCATTCCCATTCCATAAAAAATAACTACCGCCCAAACTCGAGCCAAAAAAAAGAATACAAACATTGTTTTTTCTGAAAGAATACTAAGTAGTAAAAATGGTAAAAGTATTATAGTGATACTAGCTCCTAAAATATAAAACCAGCAACGCCATGCATAAATAAAAAACTTCCAAATCATGTTTTTGTTTATATATTAATTAAAAAATCAAAAGTAATAATTCATTTTATACAAAAAGGAAAAGCCTTACCTTTGTATAAAATTAAAAAAAATGGCAAAAGTATTAACCGGAGTTCAAAGTACAGGTACTCCTCACTTAGGTAACCTTTTAGGAGCAATTATTCCTGCCATAGAAATGGCTAATAATCCAGAAAACGAATCTTTTTTATTTATTGCCGATTTACATTCGGCTACTCAAATAAAAGATGGTGATTTACTACGCAACAATACTTATAGTGCAGCAGCAGTTTGGCTAGCTTGCGGTTTAGATGTTAACAAAGTAACTTTTTATAGACAATCAGACGTGCCACAAACTTGCGAATTAAGTTGGTATTTAAGCTGTTTTTTTCCGTTTCAACGCTTAACTTTAGCACATTCATTTAAAGATAAACAGGATTATTTATCCGATGTCAACGCGGGGCTATTTACTTATCCGATGTTAATGGCTGCCGATATTTTATTATATGACGCTGAAATTGTTCCTGTTGGAAAAGATCAACTTCAGCATTTAGAAATTGCACGTGATGTAGCATCAAGATTTAACCATCAAATGGGAGAAACATTTGTATTGCCTCAAGCAAAAATTGAGGAAAATGTTATGACTATTCCAGGCACTGATGGTGAAAAGATGAGTAAATCAAGAAACAATTTTATTAATATATTTTTGGATGATAAAGCGTTACGTAAACAAATAATGGGAATTGTTACTGATGCAACTCCTTTAGAAGATCCTAAAAATCCAGATACTTGTAACGTTTTTATTCTTTATTCTTTATTAGCAACAACCGAACAAATAAATGCCTTAAGAGCTAAATATATAGCAGGAAACTACGGCTACGGACATGCTAAGCAAGAGTTATTTGAACTTATTGTAGAAAAATTTAAAACAGAAAGAGAAAAATATACTTATTATATTAATAATTTAGACGAGGTAGATCAACTATTAAAAATTGGCGCTCAAAAAGCAACCATTATTGCTAATGGTGTTTTAAAACGAGTACGTCAAAAATTAGGATACTAAATTACCCCGTAAAACCTTAAGAAAATTCTTAAGGTTTTACTTTATATCAAAAAATCTACCAGGTGAATTTTTTATAATTCCATTCAATTCCATATTTAATAAACAAGTATTTAGTTCTGACCGATTTAGTTTACATCCATCAGCAATACTATCAAAAAATGATTTTCCATTTTTAATCAAAAAATCGTAAATAAGCTGCTCGTTTGGTAATAAATCTAAAAACAATTTGGTTTGATTTATTTTTGCAGGTTTAAGTGCAACATCCCAATTTAACCCTTGAATTAAATCTTCTGGAGAATTTAAAATATTTGCTTGAAACTTTTTAATTAACATATTACATCCTTTGCTGTAAACATCGGTTACCCGACCTGGCAAAGCAAAAACCTCTCTGTCATAATCATTTGCAAAAGTAGTTGTAATCAAAGATCCACCTTTTAAAGCACTTTCAATAATAATTGTAGCCACACTCATGCCAGCTACAATACGGTTACGTTTAACAAAATTTTCTTTTTCTGGAAATTTATTACTAGTAAATTCGGTTAGTAACCCACCATTTTTACAAATATCATCACAATATAATTCGTGTTCTTTGGGATAAATTAAATTAATTCCAGTGGGCAAAACTGCAATTGTTTGCAAATTATGTTTCAACGCTAATTTATGTACTAATATATCGGTACCATAAGCCAGCCCGCTCACAATAACTGGATTGTATTTGGAGATACTTTCGAATAAAAGTTCACAAAAATCAGATCCGTATTTGGTTAAACTGCGTGTACCTATTATACTAATTACTCGTTTATCCTTTAAGTCAATTGTACCTTTTAGAAAAAGAAGAAACGGCGCATCTGGGCAATTAATCAGATGTTCAGGATAGTTAGAATCAAAAATTGATATTGTTTGAATGTTGTTATCTTGAATAAACTTTATCTCATTTTGTATCAAATTTTCAATTGCAATATCCAAAGTTTTGTGTAATGATTGATAAACCATATTTCCAACTTTATGTATGGCAATCACTTCATTTTTATTGGCTTGAAAGACAGCCTCGGCGGATCCAAAAGTAGCCAAAAGCCTTCTACCAATTACATAGCCAATATTTGGGGTATTACTTAGTTTTAATAAATAGTATAATTCCGAATTACTCATTTAATTATAAATTGTACTATTTAGAACTATTTTTATCTAAATTAATTATAACAACAAGCAATTATTTTGTAAATTATTAACAAATAAATTTGTCTAGGTCAACGGATTAACTAATTTTGTTATTATGAATATAGAAAAATACATTTCGGACTTATTATATCGTTACCAATGTGTAACGGTACCTGGATTTGGTGCTTTTTTAACAGAATTTAAATCGGCTCAAATTAATACAACAAGCAATGTAATGTCGCCACCAAAAAAGTCGCTTAGCTTTAACTACCATCTACAAAATAACGATGGATTATTGGCTAATCATATTTCTTTGGAAGAAAACATCTCTTATTCTGAAGCTGTACTTGCTTTAAAAAATGAAACGGAAAAGTGGTCAAGTAAACTAGAGTTAGGTGAAAATTTAGTTTTAGAAAATATTGGTGAATTATTAAAAAACCACGAAGGTAATATTATGTTTATACCTTCTGAATTGGTGAACTACAATACTGATTCTTTTGGATTAACAGATATTGTTACTCCTAATGTTGCGAGAATTGAGGTTCCAGTTGCTGAATCTGAACCTATAGCTATTCCGCAAAAAGAAAAATTTGAGACTACTTTTAATAAAGAAATTAACACGAAAACGGCTGTAGAAAAGTTGTTTGAAACAAAAACAACAAATGTTTTAACAGATGTTCCTCAGCAAAAACAAGTAGTAAAAGAAAATCCTCCTAAAAAGAAAAAAAGTAAAGTAGGTGCTTTTGTGTCTGTTGCCGCGCTAATCGCAGTTGTATTTGGAGGTTTATATGGTTATAAATTATATAATGATAAGCTAGTTGATGAATTGACATTAGTTGTTCAAAATGACGCACAAGAAAAGGTAGAGAAAACAATACAAGAAGCTACGTTTGTAATGTCTAATCCAATAGATGCAATTGAAGTAAAAGTTAACGATAGTCAAGGAACTACTAATACTAGTAATACCGACACTAGCACAGTTTCAGAAAGCTTAAAATTACCATACCATATCATTGCAGGTTCTTTTAAAAATGAAGATAATGCTAAAAAAAGAGCTAAAGAACTTCAAGAACTAGGATATGATCAGGCAACAATTCTCGGACAAAACTCTTACCAAATGTATATGGTAGTTTATAAAAGTTTTTCTGATTATAATACCGCAATCAACGAACTTAAAGTTGTCCAACAAAATGATAACGAAGAAGCTTGGTTATTTACAAAATTATAACATAAATCCCTGATTAATCAGGGATTTATAATTTATATATTTGCATAAATATTTGAAAAAATGTATACAACTCCTAAACATCCAAAAGAATCTATAACTATTCATACAGATTTTGTTCTTCCTGGCGAAACTAATCCTTTAAACAATTTATTTGGTGGCGAATTACTTGCTCGAATAGACAAATGCTGTGGTATTACCGCTAGACGACATACCAGACGTGTCTGTGTAACTGCTTCAGTTAATCATGTCTCTTTTAATAAACCAATTCCATCTGGTGCTGTGGTAACAGTAATTGCAAAAGTTTCTAGATCATTTAATACTTCATTAGAAGTTGTTGCAGATATCACTGTTGAAGACAGAGAAACTGGTGAAATAATGAATGCCGGATCGGCTATTTATACATTTGTAGCCGTGAACGATATGGGAACACCTGTTCAGGTACCTGAAGTGGTTCCAGAATCTCAAGAGGAAAAAGACCGTTTTGATGCTGCTTTACGTAGAAAGCAATTAAGTCTAATTTTAGCCGGTAGAATGAAACCTAATGAAGCTACGGAATTAAAAGCTTTATTTAAAGATTAATTAAATATCTAAAAAAACACCTGAAAATTAAATACACACTAATAATTTGTTATTTAGAATGTTTTAAAATAACAATTGTGTTTATCTAAAAATTACTTATAATACATACGGGTATCCTAAAAAAACGCTTGGCAAAACGCCAAGCGTTTTTTTTTTTTATTACTCTACAAAATAACATCACAATACAATTAACATAAATTTCGTTAACAAATTATTTATAATTAACTACTTATTAAAATAAATTAACTTATAAACAATAAAATTAATGAATACACTTAGCCGAAAAATTCTAATGGCCGTCTCCGGCTTATTCTTATGCTTTTTTTTGTTGATCCATTTTCTCGGAAATACACAACTATTTTTAGCGACTGAAAACGCACAGCAAAGTTTTAATGCATATTCTAGTTTTTTAACAGGAAATATATTTGTTAAAATAGTTTCATATGTTTTATACCTATCCATTCTACTTCATGCGTTATATGCGCTTATTATAACAATTAAAAATAGACAAGCAGGAGGAAATTATGTTAAAGACAACAGAAATAGATCTAGTAAATGGTATAGCCGAAATATGGGCATATTAGGTACAATAATCTTAATATTCATTGTTCTCCATTTTCAAAATTTTTGGTATGTATACAAATTTGGCACTGTAGGTTTAGACCCATGGGGACATAAAGATTTATACACGGTGGTAACCGAGGCCTTTAAACAAGGGTGGTTAGTACTAGTTTATGTAATCGCTATGATTGCACTAGCCTATCACTTAATTCATGGAATAACAAGCGGAATTAGAACCTTAGGATTATTTCATCCAAAATTTGTGCATTGGATTAACATATGTGCAATAGCATACTCCGTAATAATTTGTTTAGGCTTCGCTTTGATGCCAATATATATTTACTTCACCCATAAATAGTGGTTATCATGAAATTAGATTCAAAAATACCTCAAGGACCTTTAGAAGAAAAATGGTCAAACTATAAAAAAACAGCGCGTTTAGTTAACCCTGCAAATCGGAAAAAGCTGGATATTATTGTTGTCGGAACAGGATTGGCAGGAGCGTCACTTGCTGCATCAATGGGAGAAATGGGATATAATGTTAAAGCCTTTTGCTTTCAGGATACACCACGTCGAGCACATTCTGTAGCAGCACAAGGTGGAGTAAATGCAGCTAAAAATTATAAAAATGATGGAGATAGTGTTTATAGAATGTTTATTGATACACTGAAAGGTGGAGACTTTAGAGCGCGAGAAGCCAATGTATATCGCTTAGCCGAGTGTTCTGTCAATCTAATCGATCAGGCTGTCGCTCAAGGTGTGCCTTTTGGGCGCGAATATGGCGGTTATTTAAATAATCGTTCTTTTGGCGGAGTACAAGTTAGTCGTACTTTCTATGCTCGTGGTCAAACGGGTCAACAATTACTTTTGGGTACCTATCAGGCGTTAATGCGTCAAGAAAATAAAGGAACAGTTGAGCTATATTCTTCTCATGAAATGTTAGATATCGTAACTATAGATGGTAAAGCTCGTGGAATAATTGCTAGAAATTTAGAAACTGGTAAAATAGAAAGACACGCTGCTCATGCAGTAGTTTTAGCAACTGGTGGATTTGGAAAAATTTATTACCTATCTACTCTTGCTATGGGTTGCAATGGTTCAGCAATTTGGAGAGCACATAAAAAAGGGGCTTATTTCGCCTCACCTAGTTGGACACAGATTCACCCTACTTCATTACCACAATCAGGAGATTATCAATCAAAATTAACTCTAATGTCCGAATCCTTACGAAATGATGGACGTATCTGGGTTCCTAAAAAATCTGATGAAACTAAAGTAGCTAATGATATTGCAGAAGAAGATAGAGATTATTATTTGGAGCGAAGATATCCTGCTTTTGGAAACTTGGCACCTCGTGATATTTCGTCACGTGCTGCAAAAGAACGCATTGATGCAGGACATGGAGTTGGTGTTTTAAAAAATGCTGTTTATTTAGATTTTTCTAAAGCTATCAAAGAGCAAGGTCAAGCAAAAATTGCAGAAAAATATGGCAACTTATTTAACATGTACGAAAAAATTACTGGAATTAACGCGTACAAAGAGCCTATGATGATTTCGCCTGCTGCACACTTTTCTATGGGTGGTCTGTGGGTGGATTATGAGTTAATGACTACTATTCCGGGTTTATTTGCTTTGGGAGAAGCAAATTTTGCAGATCATGGTGCAAATCGTTTAGGTGCAAATTCTTTATTACAGGCTTCGGTCGATGGATATTTTATTGCTCCGTATACTATTGCGAATTATTTGGCTGATCAAATCAAAATCGGAAAAATTAGCACCGATCATCCTGAATTTGAAAAATCAGAGCAAGAAACCAAAGAGAAGCTGAACTTGCTACTCAATATTAAAGGAAAACAAACTGTCGACTATTTTCATAAAAAACTAGGTAAACTATTATACGATTATTGTGGATTAGCCAGAAATAAAGAAGGATTAGAATTTGCAATTATTGAAATTAAGAAACTACAAGAAGATTTTTATAAAAATGTAAATGTTACAGGAAGTCAAGATACAATGAATTCGGAATTAGAAAAAGCTGGCCGTGTAGCCGACTATTTTGAAATTGGAATTTTAATGTGTTATGACGCGTTAACAAGAGAAGAATCTTGTGGTGCACATTTTAGAGAAGAATATCAAACCCAAGATGGAGAAGCAGAAAGAAATGATAAAGATTTTCAATTCATTTCGGCTTGGGAATGGCCAGGATCAATAGAAAAACAACCTATACTAAACAAAGAAGAATTAAAGTTCGAATATGTTCAACCAACTATCCGTAGTTATAAATAATTACAAAGTATGAAATTAAATTTAAAAATATGGAGACAAAAAAACCGAAATTCTGATGGAAAATTGGTTGACTATTCACTAGACAATGTAAATACTCACATGTCTTTTCTTGAAATGTTAGATACTTTAAATGATCAATTAATTCAGAATAATGAAGAACCTGTAGAATTTGACCATGATTGTAGAGAAGGCATATGTGGGCAATGTGGTATCATAATTAACGGCAATGCACATGGCCCATTAAAAAACACAACTACCTGTCAATTACATATGCGTGAATTTAAGGATAATGAAACCATTTTAATTGAGCCTTTTCGTGCAGAAGGATTTCCTATAAAAAAAGATTTAAAAGTAGATCGAAGTGCTTTTGACCGTATTATATCCTCTGGTGGTTATGTATCTGTTAATACAGGTCAAGCTCCCGAAGCAAATACTATTTTAGTTTCTCATGATACAGCCGAGGCTGCCTTTGATTCAGCTGCTTGTATTGGTTGTGGTGCCTGTGTTGCCACTTGTAAAAACGGAAGTGCTGCTTTATTTACTTCAGCAAAAATTACGCAATTGGCCTTATTACCGCAGGCAAAAGAAGAAAGAGAGCAGCGCGCATTAGATATGATTGCGCAAATGGATAAAGAACATTTTGGCCATTGTTCGAATACAGAAGCCTGTGAAGTAGAATGTCCACAAGGCATATCAGTTTTAAATATTGCTCGTATGAATTACGAATACAACAGAGCCAGTTTTTTCAAATCAAAAAAATAAGGCTTTATGATTATCAAAACTACACGAAATAAAATGCTGACTGTTCTCCTCATTTTATTTACATCAACCCTATTCGCGCAAGATACACTTACAACAAATACTGTTAAAGTAATAGAAGAACCTAAAAGTGAGTTCCCGAAATTTAAAATCGGAGGCGTTTTTCAAGCTCGTTATTTAGATAGTTATAAAAAAGACGTTGATGTTGAGGGTTTACATCATAGTACAGGTGAATATGTTCGAAACACTTATGAAATAAAAAGAATGCGCGTTTCGATGAATGCAAATTTAACCGAAAATTTATCTGTTGTCACCTTAGTAAATTTAGCCGATTTTAAATCAGATCCTAAAACACGAGTATTAGAAAATGCCTACGCTCAATATTCTGTTAGTAAATATGTTAAGTACCAAGTTGGACAATTTAGACCTGCTTTTGGGATGGAAGATTCATACCCAGTTGACATTGTTAAATCAATTGATTTTTCTAATTCTTATTACTTAATGGGAAGTAATGGTTGGCAAAGCTTTCAGATTGGAGCTGCAATTAGTGGATCCGTTGATCTTGAAAATGTTCCCTTTCATTATGCCGTATCAATGACAAACGGAAACGGTAAAAATAAAATAGATAATAATAATGGAAAACATTACGCAGGTAGGTTCTATTTTGATTTAAACAAAAAAAGAAAATTTAAGCTAGGTTTTAGTACTGGTTTTGGAGATGAAAATAAAAAATCAATCTATGCATTAGGATTAGAAGCTACCTACGAAATTCGTATAACCGAAAAATTAAGTTTGGATTTTCAGGCTGAAGCCATGCAAGCAACAAATCAATTTTTGTACTTCAATACTGCAGCAGCCAATAGATTAGGTAATATAAGTGATTATGTTTTAAAAGGCATTTATGTAATACCAAATTTACATTACCAAATAGGTCGAAAACACTTACAAGCAATTGACTTATCAATTCGTTATGAATATTTAGATGCAAATTCAAAATTAGATTCGAATCCAAGACAAACTTTGGTTCCAATGTTTAGTATTGAGTTTTTAAAAAATTATGCTGCACGTCTACAAATTGGAGCACAAATAGATAATTACAAAAAAAATATTCCAAACACAAAAACATATAATGCAAACCTTGTTTTTGTGCAATTTCAATGCAGACTTCAATAAATTTATTACAATATAAACTATGAAAGAAATTAACTTAAAAAGTTTAGGCATAACTTTTATTGCTGGTTTAGCACTTTGGTTCTGTCCTATTCCTGAAGGGGTAACGCCCGAAGCTTGGCATCTATTTGCAATATTTGTAAGCACAATTTTAGGTATCATATTAAAAGCTGCTCCAATGGGTACTATGTGTATGATAGCTATTGGATTAATTGCTAGCTTACAACTTTTGGCTCCTGGAAATCCTGGAAAGTCAATTACATTAACTCTAAAAGGTTTTGGAGATAAAGTAATCTGGCTTATCGGAATTTCATTTTTTATAGCTCGTGGGTTCATCAAAACGGGATTAGGAAACAGAATTGCTTATCTTTTTATAAAACTATTTGGAAAAAGCACATTAGGATTAGCTTACGGAATTGGCCTAGCCGATTTAGTTTTAGCCCCAGCCATACCTAGTAATACAGCTCGAGGTGGTGGAATAATATATCCCATTATGAAATCTATGGCCTTAAATTTCGGCTCAGATCCACAAAAGCCAGAAACTCATAGAAAATTAGGATCGTACCTAACTTTAAATTGTTATTACGTAAACCTAATTGGCTCATCAATGTTTTTAACCGGTACTGCCAGTAACCCAATGTGCCAAAAATTTGTAGCAGATATGGGATATAATATTACTTGGATGTCTTGGGCAAAAGCTGCAATTGTTCCTGGTTTACTTGCGTTTTTTTTGGTCCCTTTTGTACTGTATAAAATATTTCCCCCCGAATTAAAAAAGACAGCTGAAGCACCAAAAATAGCAACAGAGAAGTTAAAAGAAATGGGACCATTAAAAGTAACCGAAATATTAATGCTTATAACTTTTGTAATTTTATTAACCTTATGGATTACCGGAGATTTATTTAGTATGGATGCAACCACAACAGCTTTTATCGGACTTGCAATATTACTATTAACTTCAGTTTTAACTTGGGATGATATCAAGGCCGAAAAAGGAGCTTGGGATACTATTGTTTGGTTTGCTGTTTTAGTTATGATGGCGAGCTCTTTAAATGAGCTTGGATTTATACAGTGGTTTAGCGATTTGGTTAAGGCTCAAATGGG
>Ga0233372_1000684_pt1 | contig 14714 bp, 12 predicted proteins | sample ElkDunMinimDraft_4_FD_191538 | JGI IMG/M metagenome (GOLD analysis project Ga0233372, IMG submission 191538) | Fecal eukaryotic communites from dung pellets of Tule Elk in California, USA - Elk Dung D8 | ecosystem: Host-associated > Mammals > Digestive system > Large intestine > Fecal | place... | reverse complement strand
ACGTTCTTATTCTGATTATCGTTTTATCCGGACCGTTCCGGTTCTTGGTGGTGAAGAAGTTACTATTTCGCCACTTGCTGAAATGCCTATTCGTAGTGGCTATCATGGGATTGTCGGGTATTTCCAATTGTTTGCTGATGGCTCTGTTCAAACGCCTGTTTTGCCAGATGGTTTTTTAGAAAACATTGCTATGGAAGACAGAACAGAAAGAGAGCAAGTCCGTGATACTTTGAAATCTATTATTAAACGAATGGATATTCGGGTTACTCCATTGCCAGAACCGGAACGTTCTTTAGATTCTTCAAAAGCTTTATTGGATAGGCTCTACCAGCACGATTTGCAATTAGATGCAAAACGTAACATAGAAAGTGGCTTTACTTCTCGTATAGAAGAAAGTTCGCAAAAAGAAACATTTGTTTTTGATGTTGAATCTTCTAGAATAAGAAAACTTACAGGAAACGGTGACGAATCAGAATCTAGACAAAATCTTATAGTGGTGAAAATAGACCCATTCCAAGCACATTTTAACAGAGATTATATTGTTTTTTATCGTAATGTAACAAGAGATAGCGAACAATTTATTCAAGGTTATGTGGTTAAATTAAAAGATTATTTTGAATCAATTGTAAGAAAAGAAAACATTTTTTCGCCACAGGAACAAGAACTCTTGTTAGAATTTTCTTCTAAAACATTGCCTTTGGTCCTATTTGGAAAGCGTTCTAATAATTCGGAAATGATTTTTAAAGCACCTTTACAATACCCATTGAACGATATGTTTTTACATGTATTTCTTTCTCAAAAAGGCAGTGCTCCTGGAGAAAGCATGGTCCTTGTGTTAGGTGTTCTGATGTTTGCGATTCTTGGTGGCGGTCTTTTGGCTTTGTATCGTTTGATGAGAACGCAGTTACAGTTAGCAAGTAAACGGCAAGATTTTATTTCTGCAGTAAGTCATGAATTGAAAACCCCATTGACGGCAATTCGTATGTATGCTGAAATGCTTCAGAATTCTTGGTGTGCCAGTGAAGAAAAAAAACAAAAGTACTATGGTTTAATTGCTTCTGAAACAGAGAGACTTTCTCGTTTAATTCAAAATGTTTTGAATTTGTCTAAACTAGATAGAAATAGCTGGGCCGTTCAAATGAGAAAAGGGAACCCTAAAGTGGTGCTTGACGATTTCGTTGCGACTTATGGGAAAAATATTGAAAACAACGGATTTGATTTAACGGTTTCGTGTGATACTTGTAATCTAGAAGTTTTGATGGATAAAGATGCTATTATGCAAATTTTGATGAATCTGGTGGATAACTCGATAAAGTTTGCTAAAAATGCTCGATACAAAATGATTGAATTGCGTTTAGCGGTTCAAGATGGCGATATTTATTTTGCCGTTCGTGATTATGGTCCAGGGATTCCGCCAAGTGAAATGAATAAAGTTTTTGAAGAATTTTATCGTGTTGAAGATGAAATGACAAGAACGACAAAAGGAACGGGGATTGGACTTTCAATGGTGAAAAAGCTTTGTTCTTTGACAAATATGCGGATTGAAATGGAAAATGCAAATCCTGGGCTTAGAACAAAAATACATTTTTCTTCCATTTCAATTTAAATGGTTTTTATTTAAAATGGTTTATTAAATTTAAGGCGTTAAATCGGGGTAACGAGATGAAAAAAGAAGACATTATTCAAAATCCTCAAGAATATGATTTATCCATCGAAACGGTTGGGACAGGAACTTTACGTTCGCCAATGAGTGGCGTGCGCTTTGTCAGTGATGAACAGAGAGTTTGCCTTACAACGGATATGCAAACATTGGATAAATTGAAAGCAGAAAATTTATCAATACCTTCTTTAGAAGCAGCTGGGCCAAGAGAAACTATTTTTCATGATCCGAGTTGGACTCGTGCTGCTATTGTTACTTGTGGTGGGTTGTGCCCTGGTTTGAATAATGTTATCAAGAGTCTTGTTCAAGTGCTTTGGTTTGATTATGGAGTCAGAAATATTTTTGGTATTCCATACGGCTATCGTGGACTGAACCCTGATTATGGTTATTCACCGGTTGTTTTAACGCCTGAAGTTGTAGATGCAATTCAAGAAGATGGTGGAACGATTCTTGGAAGTTCTCGCGGTAATCAGGATACCAAGGTGATGGTTGACACCTTGATGCGATTAAATATCAATATGTTATTCTGTATTGGTGGCGATGGTACTTTACGAGGAGCAAAAGATATTGCAGCAGAAATTAAACGCCGTCGTCAGCCAATTTCAGTAGTTGGTATTCCAAAAACGATTGATAATGATTTGAATTTGGTTGATAGAACATTTGGTTTTGAAACAGCAGTTCTTGCTGCAACAGATGTTATTACTAGTGCTCATACAGAAGCAAATGGTGCTTTTAATGGGCTTGGCCTTGTTAAATTGATGGGACGGGATTCTGGTTTTATTGCGGCTTATGCGGCTTTGGCTACAACTGTTGTGAATTTCTGCCTTGTGCCAGAAGTGCCGTTCCAATTAGAAGGAGAAGGCGGGCTTTTACAAGCACTTGAAAATCGTTACGATATCGGGAAAAAACATGCTGTTCTTGTTGTTGCAGAAGGCGCTGGGCAGTATTTCTTTGAAAACCAGCAAGAACGCCGAGATGCAAGTGGCAATCTTTTGAAAAATGATATTGGAGAATTCCTTTACGAAAAGATAAAAGCTCATTTTTCAAAAGTAGGTAAAGAAATCAATATTAAATATTTTGACCCGAGTTATACGGTTCGTAGTATTCCGGCAAAAGGAACCGATGCTATCTTCTGTTACCAGTTGGCAGAAAATGCGGTTCATGCGGCAATGGCTGGGAAAACGAATATGGTTGTGGGTAGCATGAATGGGGCTTTTACACATGTTCCAATAGAATTTGCCGTCAGTGAACGTCGTAAAATTGACCCGGCAGGAGTTCTTTGGCATGCTGTTCTTGGCGCTACTCGCCAGCAAGACTATTTTTCAGGAAAGTATAAGGGGAAAAACAAATAAAAGCGAGGGTTTATGTTAAAAAGAGAAGAAAAAATTTTGATTCGAACCGCTCTTATGGAATACCGGAATTTGTTATTTAAGGCATTTCATGGAACGGCAGAAGAAAAAGCACGTATAGGCCAGTTGAATAAATTATTGCAAAGTTGGAAAATTTAATATTCAGAGCATTATGCCGGGATTGTTTAGATTAGCGACAGTACTTTTATGCTGTTGGACTTTTTCTCTAGCCGACCCGGCAAGAGTCCTTTTTGTGGCGGATTCTTGTTATGCAACGCGAGCTAACAAAGCAAAAGGCGATAAAGCTAATCGTTCTCAGATAGATAAAACTATAAATCTTTATAAAACACTTTTGCAAGATTCTCTTTTAGCGGAGAACGCGGCTCTTGGGATAATGCGAAGTGAATATTTTCGGATTCGTTTTGCAACTAAAAATGAAAAAGAAAAAAATAAATTGATTGCGTCTGCAAAAACTCTTGGGGATACGCTGCATGCAAGGTTTCCTAAAAATAAAGAAATGACAAGTTTATATGCCACGATTGTTTCTATGTGGGGTGCAAGTATTGGCCCGTTAAAAGCAGTAAAACAAGGTGTTGCCGCTCGGGTTCGGGATTTAGCAGATAGTGCTGGCGATTATCAGATTTTAGGGCGTACGCATCAGTTATTGCCTTATATTCCTTTGATTTTGCCTTGGCCTGATAAAGAACTTGCTTTAAAATATTTGCGATTGGCTGTAAAAAATCAATCAAAAGATCCTTATTCCTATTTTTTTCTAGGAGAACTTTATTTTGATAGAAAAGAATATGATAATGCTGAAAAAATAATCCAGCAGGGATTGGATTTAGGCGTTAGAACTGATTTCTTTTTAGAAGATAAACGCGGGCGATGGCATTTAAAAGAATTGCTGAAAAAAGTAAAAGCTAAACAAAATTGAAATTCAAATTAACTTTGCCCTGGCACAAATTCTTCTAAGCTTTCGTGCGTCCCGAGCAAGAACAAAATATCACCTGATTTGAGTCTAGTTTCGCCATTTGGAGAAATGATTTTTTTATTTCGGACAATAGCGGTAATAACAACGGAACTATTTTCACTTTTTTCTTCGGGATCTTCTTGAGTTCTTTTAAGCGTTAATTCTTTAATTTTGGATTTATGCCATGGTTTTTGGGTTTTGATATCATAAGGAGCCGTTTCTGTAATCTGGACATCCATCACTTCAAAATTAGTTTGAGCCAAAGAAAAAAGTTCCATAAAATAAGGCGAATGTCTATTTTTAGGGACAGAAAAGCCTAGTGTTTTTGCAAAAGGAGAAAGTGTAGTCCCTTGAATAAGGCAAGAAAGAGTAACCACAAAGAAAACAATATTAAAAACAAAATTGTCTGGGTCTAACCCATAAGCAGCCGGGTATGTGGCAAGTACAACAGGAACAGCTCCTTTTAAACCTCCCCAAGCAATAAATGTCTGTTCTTTCCATTTGTATTTGAAAGGGAGTAAACTTAAAAGAACGGCTAATGGTCGGGCAATAAAAATTAAAACAATTGCTAGTATAATACCTTCCCACCAGACATTTATCATTAAATGTGGCACAACAAGAATACCAAGGAGCAAGAACACACACATATTAGCAAATGAAGAAAGCGCTGAAACAAAGTGAGAAACACCTCGCTTGAAAACAAACCTTTGGTTACCAAGCCAATAGCCAGCAAAGAATATAGCGATGATCCCATTTGCTTTTAAAAGGTCTGCAGAACTATAAGTAGCAAAAAGAATGCCTATGTAGAGAACATAAAACAGGCCGAGGTTTTCACTTTTGAAATGGTTGTAAATTTTAACGCCGATTTTACTTGCAGCAAAAGCAATGAGAATGCCTCCAGCAAATTGCCAAATGAGTTGCAAAACAAAGAAAACATAATCTCCTGCGGTAGCGTTTCCGGCGTTTTGAATCAAATTTATCATAAAAAGCGTAAGGAGAATAGCCATTGGATCGTTTGCTGCGGATTCAATTTCAAGAGTAGAAGAAATTTTCTTTTGAATGGGGCGTTCTCTTAAAACAGTCATAACAGCGGCTGCGTCTGTAGAGGAAATAATGGCTCCAAGCATTAAAGAAAAGAGAATATCTTGATCAAGTAAAATATGAATAAGAAAACCCAAGATAAGGGTTGTTGCCAAAATACCAAAAGTCGCAAGTGTGAGAGAAGGACCAGCGAATGCGTGGAGGTTTGCTTTTTTTGTATTGAATCCGCTGTCAAAAAGAATAAACATCAAAGCAATGTTTGCAATGGTGCTAGCGGTTTCTTGACTATCAAAATGGAGAAGGTTCAAAAAATCAGGACCGGCTAAAATACCAATTCCCATAAAGATAAGAAGAACAGGGATACCAAAGCGCGTGCTGATTCTAGAAGCAAAAGCACTTAATATAATTAGAATGCCAGCAATGAGTAATAAATAAGAATTCATTTATTTCCAAATATAAAAATAGACTCTCAAAAAAAGAGAAAAGAGAGTCTATTTTTTCTTTTTTAAAATTAATGTTATTCAGCTTGAGCTTGTATAGCCGTGAGTGCTATTGTGTAAACGATGTCTTCTACAAGAGCTCCACGAGAAAGATCATTGACAGGTTTGGCAAGACCTTGAAGCATTGGGCCAACGCTTATTACGTTTGGTGCACTTCGTTGAACAGCCTTGTAAGAAATATTTCCCGAATTTAAATCAGGGAAGACAAATACAGAAGCTTTACCGGCAACAGGGCTTCCAGGCATTTTCTTTTCGGCCACACTTTCTGTAGACGCTGCATCGTATTGAAGAGGTCCGTCAACAAGAATGTCTGGGCGTTCTTTTTTAAGAATTTCTAAAGCGGCGAGAACTAAATCCACATCATCACCTTTGCCAGATTTGCCAGTGCTGTAACTGAGCATTGCCACTCTAGCAGGGAGACCAAAAGCTTTTGCAGTGTCGTTTGATTGAGCTGCAATTGTTGCAAGAGTTTCTGCATCTGGATTAGGCGTAATGGCACAATCTCCATAAACAAGAGTCTCTGAAGGAAGACACATAAAGAATACAGAACTAATAGATTTTACACCTTTAGCTGTTTTGATGATTTGAAGTGCTGGTCGAACGGTATCAGCGGTAGAATGAACAGCGCCACTCACTAAACCATCTACTTCTCCCATTTTGAGCATCATGGTGCCAAGCCAAACAGAATCTTTTAAAAGATTAGTGGCTAGTTCTTCGGTCATGCCTTTTGCTTTGCGAAGTTCAACAAGTGTCGGGATATATTTTTTACCTGATTCTTCGTTTACTTCAATAATTTCAAGGCCTTCTGGAATTTTTAGGTTCTTGGATTCGGCCACATTTTCAATTTCTTTTCGGTTCCCTAGTAAAACAGGAATGGCAATTTTTCGTTCATAAGCAAGAATGGCGGCTTCAATAGTTCTTGGCTCAGTTCCTTCTGGTAAAACAATCCTTTTAAGATTTGCGCCTGCACGGACAAGAAGACTTGCTCTGAATTCGGCTTGAGAAATTTTACGTTCTTTTGCTTCAGTTTTTAAGTCTTCTTCTAGTTTTTGAGAAACTTCATTTTCGGTTACTTTTGCAATGACACGGACACGATTTTCTTGAAGTTCTTTTTCTAGACATTCTGTTTCTAAAGAAAGTTCTTTTGACGAAACTAAAAGAACAGAAGCGTCAAGAGCTAAAGCAAGCATCTCATTTAATTTACGAGAAATTAAAGGAGAATTTTCTAAAGAAAGACCTTTTACGATAACGATAGAAGAGTCTTTTGTTTTGTTGGAAAAATCAAGAGCGATATTTTCCATTACAACAGCGCCATTGCCTTTAGAAAGTTCTTCTGTTATTTTAGGCAATGCTTCTGTAGTAAAAGGTAGAAATGAAGATGCTACTCCATAAATTTTAGCTGTTTCAAGAGACGAAGCTAAAAGAGAATCAATCTGAACTTGATTGTCGGTTGGGATAAGTAAATAAACGCGTTTCATATATTTCCTTTTTTAGATTAAACTTTTATTTTCAAACAAAACTGTAAGAAAATTTATAAGAGATAAAATAGCTTTATCTTCTTTTTCTTGCATCAAAAAAATGGAAAAGATGTTTTTTATAAGCATTTTTAATCAAGGTTGTTGGAAATATGTATACGGCGCAGTTGGTAGCATAGACTTCCACGACTAATGCCTAGTTTTCTAGCAGTAAGTGATTTATTGTTTCCGCAATCATGGAGAGTTTTTGTCAGAATGTGGGCTTCAGGAGCTTTGTTGCGTTTTTTTATAGTTTCTTTTACAGAATAGTTGGCGTGTTCTTCGGCGAGTAATGTTTCTAAAGAAACATTACAAGGGTGTAAAAGGTGATAACGTAAAAGGATATTTTTTAGTTGACGGATGTTTCCTGGCCAGTGGTATTCTTGTAGGTGATTTATTTCTTGTAAGGTGAGCTCTCTGTTCCATTTTCGCTCGGCGTTTTCCATTTCAACGGATTGCCAGACGCTTTTGACAATGCATTCTATTTCTTTGCCACGGTCTCTGAGAGGAGGTAAATTGATTGGAAAAACATTTAATCTGAAAAATAAATCTTCACGGAATTCACCTCGTTGGACTAAAGTAGGGAGGTGGCGATTGGTGGCACAAATGAGTCTAAAGTTAACAGGAATTTCTTTGTGAGAGCCGACAGGGAGTACTTTTTTTTCTTGAAGGATTCGCAAGAGCCTAGCTTGACTTTGGAGTGGGAGTTCTCCAATTTCGTCAAGGAATAACGTGCCGCCTTCGGCGGCACGAACAACGCCGGTTTTGTCTGCCGTTGCGCCTGTAAAGGCGCCGCGTTCTGAGCCTTCTAAAATGCTTTCTATAAGATTTTGTGGGATAGCTCCACAATTCAATGCGATAAAGGGACCATTTTGGCGCAGGCTGTTTTTATGAAGGTTTCTTGCTGCTACTTCTTTTCCACAGCCAGACTCGCCAAGAATAAGAACAGGAATGTCAGCTTTTGCTGCAATCTCAAGTAATTGTTTAAAATGCGCCATATAGAACCTTTTCTTAGATAAAAAACAAAAAAAGATAAACTTCTACTTTTAAAAACGCTTATCTCCCTTATTTCTATCACAAGAGATTACTATTTTTACAAACCGTTGGATTTTTTTACAAATCGAACGAAACACACAAAACCAAGTGGCTGGCTAGATGGGTAGGCTTGGGCAGGTTGGTCGCGAGTCAAGCGGCTTTGCTCGAAGTGCGAGAGGTCTTGCGGCCCGAAAGGAAAAAATGAATAAAAGAACCGTATGTAAATTCGGCGGCAGTTCTGTTGCTGATGCTGGCCAATTCAAAAAAATTAAGGCCATTGTTGAATCGGACAAGAATCGTAAAGTTATTGTCGTTTCTGCCCCAGGTAAGCGCAATCCAAAAGAAACAAAACTTACCGATCTTCTTTATAGCACTTATGATTTAGCCTCTAAAGGACTTGATTTTTCAACGCCTTGGAATTTAATTCGTGAACGCTATAATGAAATTTGTAATGACTTAGGTCTTGAAAACAAACTGACTGAAGATTTAGACAGTTTAGAAGACAAACTCAAAAATCACCCGGAATCTGTAACAATAGATTTTCTTGTAAGCCGTGGTGAATTTTTGTGTGCCCGTCTAATGGCAAAATATTTAGGGGCAAATTTTGTAGATACATTCCCGTTGATTACTTTTGATGATAAATATCGTATTGTTCCTAAAACGTATGACGATATTGCTAAAGCTCTTTCAGATGAAAATCAACTTTATGTTTTGCCTGGTTTTTATGGTTCCAATCTTCGTGGAGAAGTTAAAACTTTTAGCCGTGGTGGTTCTGATATTACTGGAGCTATTCTTGCAAATGGGATTGATGCCCAGAAATATGAAAACTGGACAGACGTTTCTGGAATGCTTATGGCAGATCCACGAATTGTGGAAAACCCGCTTCCGATTGAATATGTGAGTTACCGGGAAATCCGAGAACTTGCTTATTCTGGGGCAAGCGTTTTGCACGACGAATCTATTGCGCCTTGTCGCGTAAAGAAAATTCCTATTAATATTCGAAATACTAATCGCCCAGAAGATGCCGGAACGATTATTGGCCCTACACCAGAAAAAGCGTTACGCCCTATTACAGGCGTTGCTGGCAGAAAAGGTTTTTCTATGATTTATATTGAAAAGTCTATGATGAATAAAGAAGTGGGTTTTGGTCGTCGTGTCCTTGCGGTTTTAGAATCAGAAGGCCTTTCTTATGAACTTTGTCCAAGTGCAATTGATTCTATGAGTATTGTGGTAGATTCAAAAGCGCTTGAAGCGGTGCAGAATACGGTTCTTGAAGATATTACGCAACAGATGCGACCAGACAGAATTAAAGTGTTCCCAGGCATTGCTTTAATTGCAACTGTTGGCCATGGCATGACAAACAAAATTGGTGTTGCTGCAAAGCTTTTTACAGCACTTGCCGATAACAATGTGAACGTGCGTATTATTGACCAAGGCTCTTCTCAGATTAATATCATTACTGGTGTAGATGAAGCGGATACAGAAAAAGCTATTCGCTCAATTTATACAGCGTTTATGAATTAATTCTGTGATTAGATAAAAGAAAATCATTTTACAAGAAAAGAATGCAACCATTTATTTTCTTGTTTCATCTAAAGATTAAACTTTGCCTTTAAGTGTGAATTTTCATTTATATTTAAAGGCAATTTTATTTTGAAAAAAGGTTTTCTACTTTTGGGTTTTGTTATATTCCCTGTATGAATTTTATGAAACGTTTTAAATTAGTTATTCTGTTTTTTAGCACAACGCTTTTTGCGGCGGAGTGGACTTTGGAAGATTGTTTAAAACGAGCCGAAGAATCTAGTCTTTCTATTCAAGTTTCAAAGCTAAGTGAAGAACAAGCAAATGTGGCAATTAAAACAGCAAAAATAGATAGATATCCATCTCTTTCTGCAAGTATTAATAACACGCTTTATGATAACCCTTTTGTGGAAGGCCCACAAGACCATTACCGCCTTTCTCTTGGTTTGAATGGTTCTATGGTTCTTTGGAATGGTGGGGCAACATCGCTTTCAATAGAAACAGCTCAAATAGATAAACAAGCGGCAGAAAAGCGAACAGCACTTGCAACATTAAATATACAAGTTTCTGTTTTAGAGGCTTTTTACGCATTGCTAAATGCAAATGAAAAAATAGAAGTTGCTAAAAAAGCGCTTGAAATTTCTGAAGCAGAAGCAGAAAATCAGTTTAAGTTATTTGAAGCAGGGAGTATTACAAAAAGAGATTTGGTTTTGGCAAAAGCCGATGCCGCTCAAAAGAAAGTTTCTTTGCTTTCGGCGGAACAATCAAAAATAAATGCAGAAACAACTTTACGCCAGCTTTTAGAAATCTCTAGAGAAGAAGAATTTTCTATTAAGTCTGAAAATCTGGAAACGCTTACACCAGATTCTCTAGAAAATCTTTTATCGGTAGAAGATTTGCTGAAAAAAGCAAAAGAGAAAAATCCAAATCTTGCTGCTGATAGTTTAGCTATTCTTTCAGCAGAAAAAAATGTGAAACTTGCCGGCAAAAATAGTTCTATAAGCGTAACTCTTGGTGCACAAGCGGGTACAGGGCTTCAAGCATGGGAATCAGGGGCTTATGGGGATCAATTAAAGTATGGCTATAATCATAGTATTACTCTTGGGATAAATATTCCAATTATAGATAAAGGAACTACGACCAATAAAGTTTTAAATGCTCAGATTCAATCTGAAAAAAGTAAAATCACACAACAAGAAACAGAAAAATCTTTAGAAAATTTAATTGAACAACTTTACTTAAATGCACTTGCTGCAGAAAATCAATGGCAAGCAACGGTTTTGCAAGTAGAAGCGAACGAAGCCGCTTTTAAAGTGGCTGAAGATCAAAAAAATCTTGGTGCAATAACTTATACAGATTACCTTTCTTATCGTAGTGAATTAGAAACATCAAAGCTTACTTTGACTCAAGCAAAATATACGGCTCTATTAGCGCGAGCGCTTTTGAATTTGTATTGCAAATAAAAAATACTAGGGCGTAAACCCTAGCATTTTTTATTTGGCTATGTCCACCCAAAGTGTTGCTGGGCCGGTCTAGCGGCCTAAAAGTGCCCATAGCCGCCTAAATTTACCAAAATCGCGTAGTTTATAGACCCCGATGGCAATTTCGGGGTCATTTTTGTGTCCTCCGAGCCGCATGGAACTATAAACTGTTAATTATGAATGTAATTATCAGTTTGACAAGCCATACCAAGGAACGGCTGAAAGATGTCGGCCAATACCTGTTTGCGAGCGTATTCCGGTACAATTTGAAGGGTGTTCATGTAGTTTTGACCCTATACAAGGACGATGTGCCGAACATGCCGGAAGACCTTAAAACGATGGTCAAGGCGGGGCTGGTGGAGCTTATCGTAGCCGACCAGAATTTGCGGTGCCACTTGAAATACTTCTACGCGATGAAGAAATATCGCGATGTTCCAATCATCACGATTGACGATGATTCCGTTTATCCACCGGAGATGGTTCCTGATTTGCTTGCCGCTATGCAAAAATACCCCGGCTGTGTAATCGGACGTAGTGGGTGTCTGCTGGACGTAAACAAGAGCTACGTTAAGAACTTTTGTATCAACTCTGGCGTTGACAATATACGCAAGTGGAATGGCCACGCGGGCGAACCCCGCATGGACTTGAATGTGGAAGGATATGGTGGCATCTTGTACCCACCGGACATCTTGAAGGTGTCGGACGATTACATACCGGAAATCCTGGAAACCCCGCGTGCCGATGACATCTACCTGATGGTCATTGAGAACCGATTGAAGGTAAAGAGAGTCGTGCCTTATTACCCATACTCTAAACTACTCGTATGCACGAAAGGGTTTGATGCAATTTCAACCAAGCCGGATAACGTCCGAATGATTGATTCGACTGTCCAGCGTTTCAAAAAGGACTTGATATGAAGCAATACAATGGTGAGCCATACATAGTCAGTTTCACTTCGTTTGGCAAACGAATTGAAAAGGCCGCGTTTATGGTCTGGTATCTTCTAACCAAACAAACATACAAAAATTTCCATCTAGTTCTTACTCTGCATAAGGATGATGTGAAACACATCGGTCATGATATGGGTCTTCTGCTACGAGGTAACCTGCTGGAGCTGATTGTGGGTGATGAAGATTTTGGCCCACACATGAAATACTACTATGCCATGAGAAAATACGGGGAACATCCAATAATCACCATAGATGATGACCGAATGTACACCCCGACTTCTATCGAAGATTTGGTGACCAAATATGAATCAATTTCATACCCAAGCATCATTTCAAATTGCGCTATAAAGATGGGACGCACCGCAGATGGACATATAACCGGCTACCCAGAATGGATTCCCAGGCGGCTTGATGCTCATGAAAAATCATACATAGCAATGGCCGAAGGTTTTGCCGGTATATTGTACCCACCTAATTGCTACACTGAATTTCTTGACAGAAAATCGGAAATGCTGAAATGCAAGTATGACGATGACTTGTATCTTACCACATTACGAATTGAAAAGAAACTTCCGGTTACGCAGTCATGCAAGCGGCCTAATTATACGGAGTCGGATAACATCTCCGAAATGATGCAATATAACTTGCACAATAATCAAAATGCCGGCGACACGAACCGCATAAATATGTGTCGGCTATTTGAAAGCAAGTTGTTGCAAGCGTTTGACTTAAAATAAGTATTGGAGTTGATGAATGACAACATCCGCTATCATTACCTGTGCCACGCCTGACAGGGAATGGTTGTTTGGCATTACCAACCCAACCAAGCAATCATTTAGTTCTAAACACAATGTCCCGTACATATTTAAAACAGATATATACCCAGACACATCTTACAAGCCGGGATGGAATAAAATCCCCATGATAAATACATACTTACCGCAGTATGATTTGTTGTGCTGGATGGATGATGATGCTGGGATTATCAACCCAGAGGTGAATTTCTTACAAGAAATAGACGACCTGATGGGCTCCGCATGTATTGGTATTTGTAAAGACTTGAATGGCATAAATTCCGGGGTAGTATTTATCCGCAATACAATCGCAGCAATACAAACCTTCAAGGAAATATGGGAGAACCGGCATCTATATAAAGAAGACCATCATGGCTATCCGGGGACTATGGAGCAGCCTGCAATCATTGACTACATAAACAAAATGGGCGAGGCGGTTCGCATATTAGATGGCCATAGGTATAATGCGTATGACCCTGATTTTTTAATCTCCGAACCCAATCAGCGCACCGAAGCAACTCTTATACTTCATATATGCAATGGCCCTGGTTGGAAGCTAGAACACAAGAGCGAAATTCTAGCCAAGTTTGGTCAAGGTTTGCACTAGCAACTTGTTTTATGACCTAACAAATAAATACTTTTGCTGATTCGCCTAGTTTCTACTCAATCGTAATCCAGCTATCGTCAAACTTCATTGTCTTCAATGCGGTTTCCAACGATAGCTTGGGCGGTTTCTTCAGCTTGAACCTGATGGCATTGGCCGGAACCTGCTCAACGATTGTGAACTGCGAGCCGTGCGGTTGCCATGTGAAGCAATGAACGCCATCCGATTTACGGGTGCCGATGAAATTGCTCTGCACATTTTCTTCCCAGACATATTTCTTCAAGTCGAACTCGTGCAGTTCAGTCTCAAACAGCACAAAGTTCAGCAAGTCAGGACTGCGCACCAATACCAATGTCCTAACCGGATTGTAGTCCTTGTAGGAAATCTGCACTCTGGAATTGAATATCGCAAGCACCGCATCACCGGTATTCTGGATGTCATCGTGCGGGTTCTCAATGCCGTAGGAATAGTCCGGGCTGCATCTACCGCTAATCAGCCTTACCGACTGCACCTTGTTGATGTTGTTTGCCTTGACGGTCTTCAACGACCAAGCACACCGGCCCTTAACCACATCTGCAATACCAAGCGGCGATGCGAGATGTTCCGCGTCAATAGCCTTCGCGTAGATGTCGCCCCAATCGTCTCCGGTCATGTCACTACGACCGGTGTAGAGCAAGTAGATAATCTGCGCTCCAATCTTCTTGATTACATCTTTGCTAATCTTTCCGAGCGGGTGGTGCTCGTTCTTGTGCAGACGATAGGAGTCTCTCAATTTAGGCTCATCCATTCAGCACCTCCATCATTCTCGTTGCTATGGCGCGTATCATCGGAACGCACACGCTGTTTCCGGTCTGCCTACGGATTTCGGAGTGGCTGACCACAATCTTGAAAGTATCGGGGAACCCCTGCAACCGCAATAACTCGCGGCTAGACGGTCTCCTTACGCCGTTTACAAGCAGATAGTTGTAGGATGCTCCCGTTCTCAACGCACAGCTATACGGCAATACCGATATGTTCTTGCTCTTGTTTTCGTGCCATATAGACGGCTTGAACACCTTCTTGCCTTCCACGGCCTTTAACCGCTTCTCTCGTATCAGCTCCGATGCGAACAAGGACTTGTCCACCTTGGAGTCCGGTTGCAGAATCTTCTTCAAATCATAGGGAACCGGCTCAAAATCAAAGTTGAACTTTTCGGCCTTCTTCTTGTCGCGGAACCCCACGATTATGATGCGCTCGCGCTTCTGCGGAACACCGAAATCGAGCGCATTGAGCACCTTGTATTTGACATGGTAGCC
>Ga0233372_1000681_pt1 | contig 14766 bp, 14 predicted proteins | sample ElkDunMinimDraft_4_FD_191538 | JGI IMG/M metagenome (GOLD analysis project Ga0233372, IMG submission 191538) | Fecal eukaryotic communites from dung pellets of Tule Elk in California, USA - Elk Dung D8 | ecosystem: Host-associated > Mammals > Digestive system > Large intestine > Fecal | place... | reverse complement strand
CACAGGGCCTTGATCGACATGGCGCCGACCTCGGCCTCGCGCAGGATGCCGATGATCTGCTCGTCGGTGAATCGCTTCTTCATGGAGCTCTCCTTGCCTGTTAAGGGTAGAGAACTCACCAGCCAACCGGCTACACGGTCCGTCTCAGGTCAATTGACGTGGGCCAGGGGAGGCGCTGAGAATCCGGCTTGGACGGGTGGCTCCGTCTGGCAACCATTGACGCTCAAACAGGAGGGTTCGGATCGACTGCCAACCGATGCGGCGGGCTTCCTCCTGTATGAAGGCGAGGCCTTGCGCGTGGCACTGTTGATGCTCTAGCTGGCGGACTTGCTCCGTGTTGGATCGACACGTGCTTTCGGCTCCTTCCGACTCAGGACCTGTGATCCAACAGTCCATCTAAGACGACGGCCGCGCCGCCGCCAGCTCAGACGCCAGGTAGCACCAACGCAGACCGCGGAGGCACCATGACCGAGTCGCCTGTTTCGCTTGCATCCTTGCTGATCCGCAACTTCAACGACGCCCCCGTTGAACTGCAGGTACGAGAACCCCTGTACGAGACCCTTGCCGCTCGCCTGGCACCGGGTACGGCGGCCCGGAAGCTGGGCGCATCCATCGACACCGTGCCACCCGGCAAGCGCTCCTGTCCGTACCACTTCCACCACGCGCAGGAGGAGATGTTCGTCGTGGTCGAGGGTTCGGGGACGCTTCGTGTCGCGGGCGAGATGCTGCCACTACGAACAGGCGACGTCGTTTTCATCCCTGCAGGTCCGGAGTACCCGCACCAGATCATCAACACGTCCAGTGAACCGCTGAAGTATCTTTCCATCAGCACGCGCGAGACGCCGGAGGTCTGCGAGTACCCGGATTCAGGCAAGTACCAGGCGATGGTGTCGTCCAGTGGCGCCAGAACCTTCAGGGCAATCCAGCGCACCTCTGAGAGCCTGGACTACTGGGATGGGGAGCCGTGAATCGCCCGCGAAGCGAATCTGCTCACGCCAGCCGATGCATCCGGCGATGCTTCATGACCGCACCTGACGGCAGGCCGTAATGCACAAGGAGAGCCATGCGCGCTCGATTGCAGGATCGGGAGGCGAGGCCCTCCCGGCGATTCCGATTTGCGTTGGTTTGCGCGCACGGACGCGGCGCTCTTCCAGACGGCCTTCAGCAGCGGCGACGCAGACAGCTTCAGAACGGTTCTCACCCGGCCGTACAGATGCAGGTTGTGGCGATGACGCTCGTCGATGAACTGGCCAACGGCAGGCCTGCGGGCAAAAGAGACGTTCCATGAGTGCGGCACTGGAACGCTTCGTGGACGCACAGGACGGCGTTTTTGAGCGCGCGCTCGAGGAGATCCGCGCCGGATGCAAGCGCACGCACTGGATGTGGTTCGTGTTTCCGCAGTTGCGCGGCCTGGGCCGCAGTGCGCAGTCGTTCCGCTTCGGCATCGACGGCCTGGACGAGGCCCGGCGCTACCTGGCCCATCCGCTGCTGGGCCCGCGCCTGGAGGAAGCCACGCGCTGCGTGCTGGCCAGCGGCCAGGCGCCTGCGCGGATCTTCGGCGTGCTGGACGGCATGAAGTTCGTCTCGTGCATGACGCTGTTCGCGCAGGCCTCGCCGCCGGGCAGCATCTTCCACCAGGCCCTCGCCCACCTTCCCGGGCCCGACCCGTCGACTCTCGCTCTGCTCGCACGCGGGCCGGGCGGCGACCGGGGCGAGTAACTCGCACGCGTGGAGTTCGCCCCAACAGGCGCGCGCGTGGGCGACGGGCGCCGCGCACCACGGAATGCAGACGCCGCACCCGTATCCTGTACGGTCGCGCCTCCCGGCGGGGCTTGGAGCAAGGCGATGCAATACCAACTCGTGGTCAAGTTCTGGCGCAAGTCGCTGGAGAGCGAGACCTTCCTGGAGACGATCGAGGAGCGGCTGCGCGCCGCGCTCGGCGGGTCGGTGGAGCTCGAGGGTTACGATGTCAGCGCCAAGGAGATCAACCTGTTCATGATGACCGCCGACCCGCGCCTGACGTTCCGCAAGGTGCGCGACGTGCTGGAATCGCTGGGCATCGAGAACGGCGTCTCGGCGGCCTACCGGCTGGTGGGGGGCGCCAAGTTCACCTCGCTGTGGCCGGCGCGCCCGATGCGCAAGTTCAGCCTGCCCTAGCCTGGCGAGGCGTGCGGCGGGATGCGTTGCCCGCACGCAGGCAGCGACCGATCGGGTCACGCCGCGCAGGCCACGGGCCTTTGCAATGCCGTGTGTTTACGCCGCAGCACATGCGGTGGCGCTGCATGCAGCCGCATGCCCGGCCTGACCCGTCATCCATGGCCCTCCTGCGCGCAGGCCGCGCAGGCCGCGCAGAGCGCCGGCGCGGAAACCGCCGCGCTCAGCCGATGCGTTCGAGCGGGAGGGCCTGCAGCGGCGCCGGGTCGAGCCAGGGCAGCAGCCAGTGGTCGACCAGCAGGAAGGCGAACAGCGCCATCAGGTAGACCACCGAGTAGTTGAAGACCTTCATCGCGAACAGTTCGTCGGGCGGGTCGAGCAGGCGCCAGGCGTACCAGAGGAAGGCCAGGCCCAGCACCACCGCGCCGCCGAGGTAGAACAGCCCGCTCATGCCGATCGCCACCGGCAGCACGGTCACCACGCACAGCAGCACGGTGTAGAACAGGATCTGCCAGCGCGTATAGGCCACACCGTGGGTCACCGGCAGCATCGGCACCAGGGCGCGCGCGTAGTCCTCGCGGCGGAAGATCGCCAGCGCCCAGAAGTGCGGCGGGGTCCAGACGAAGATGATCAGCACCAGCAGCAGCGCATGCGCCCAGTCCCACTGGTTCCGCATGCCGGTGACCGCGGCCCAGCCCAGCAGCGGCGGCGCGGCGCCGGCGATGCCGCCGATCACGATGTTCTGCGGCGTGGCGCGCTTGAGGAAGCCGGTGTAGACGACGGCGTAGCCGATCAGCGAGGCGAAGGTGAGCACCGCGGTCAGGGCGTTGACCAGGAACACCAGCAACACCATCGACAGCACGCCCAGCGCGACCGCGAAGGCCAGCACCTGCGACGGGCGGAGCGCGCCGGTGGCCAGCGGCCGGTCGGCCGTGCGCACCATCACCTTGTCGATGCGCTGGTCGATCAGGTGGTTGATGGCCGCCGCCGACGCCGCCGCCAGCCAGATGCCGAGCAGGCCGAACACGCTCTGGCGCAGGGGCGGCAGGCCGGGCACCGCCAGGAACATGCCCACCAGCGCGGTGAACACGATCAGCGCGACCACGCGCGGCTTGGTCAGCGCCCAGTACTGGCGGTAGGTCGAACGCGCAGGCTTCATCGTGGTTCCGGATGGATGCGGGCAAAGGCTCCCGCGACCTGCTGGCGCGTCGGTGCGTGCATGGCGCGGACTCAGCCCGGGCGCCGCAGGCGCGCCAGCAGCGACACCAGCACGAACAGCAGCAGCGCGGCGCCGCCGTTATGCAGGACCGCAACCCACAGCGGCAGCGACAGCTTGACGTTGAGCACGCCCAGCAGCACCTGCGTAAAGGTCAGCAGCGCCAGCAGCGCGGCCCAGCCGCGCAGGCCGGGCGTGCGCGACAGCCGCCAGGACACCGCCAGCAGCGTGCCTGCGGCCACGATGGCGAACAGCCGGTGCGCCATCTGGATGGCGATGCGCGAGGCGCCATCGAGCACGCCGCCCTCGTAATCGGCCCCCACCCCGCGCCACAGCACGAAACCTTCGCCGAAGTCCGACGGCGGCCACCATTGGCCGACGCAGCGCGGGAAGTCCATGTAGTGCGGCTGCGCCGTGGTCCAGCCGCCGGCGCCGCAGGCGAGCGCTGCGTAGTTGGCGCTCACCCAGCCGCCCAGCGCGATCTGCACGCCCAGCACCGCGATCGCCGCCATCAGCCAGCGCCGCAGCACCGCCGCATCGGCCAGCACGATGGGCAGCTGGGTGGCACGCCAGGCCATCCATGTCAGCAGCGAGAACGTCAGCATGCCGCCGAGCAGGTGGCCCATGACGATGACGGGCTTGAGCAGCAGGGTCACCGTCCACTTGCCCAGCAGCGCCTGGAAGATCACCGTCGCCAGCGTGAGCGTACCCACGCGCGCCAGGTCCACGTTCGACCAGCGCAGCGCCGCGGCCAGCAGCAGGCCCTCGCCCAGCGCGGCCACGCACAGCGCCGGCAGCACCAGGCCCTGCATGTACATCGGGATCGCCGCCGCCACCAGCGCCGAGGCCCCCAGCACCAGGGCCAGCCCGTGGCGGCGGCGGCGTACGGCCATGAGCGCCAGCACCAGCACCAGCACGCCCAGGGTCGCGGCCAGGTGGCGGTGCACCTGTTCGCGCCAGGCCTTGTGGGTCTCGAAGGGACGGATCGTGCTCGCGGCATGGCCGCTGACGTCCTGGCTGGCCTGGGGCCAGGTCGCGCGGCCGTAGCAGGTCGGCCAGTCGGGACAGCTCAGGCCCGCGTCGGACAGGCGCACGAAGGCGCCGAACACGATCACGCCCAGGGTGAGGACGACGGCCAGCCAGGCGATCCGGTGGAAGTTCCGGTGCACCTGCAGCCGCAGGGAGGCGGGAGGGGGAGACGGCATCATCGAAGCTTGAGCAGGCGCGACATGTCCTGGCGCAGGTGGCCCGGATCGAAACCGGGAGCGTAACGCAGGATCACGAAGCCGTTGGGATCGATCACATAGACCGGCGTACCCGCCGGATCGCGCACGCGCGGCAGCGCGGCGAGCACGGCCGGGTCGGGCTCGATTTCGCGCCAGGCGGCATTGCGCTGCACGCCGGCCGGCGGGGTGCCGATCCAGAGGATGTGGACGTGGTCGGCGCGGTGGCTGAACAGCTGCCACACCGTGTCCAGCTGCTGTGACAGCGCGACGCACTCGCTGTCGCAGCCGGGCGCCGGCGCGAGCGCGATGCGCCAGGTGCGGTCGGCCGGATTCCAGGCGTATTCGCCGCCCTCGCGCAGGCGCGGCACGACCTGGCGCAGGTCGCCCGGCGGATCGAGCAGTTCGCCGTGGTTCTTCGTGCCGGCCGGGCGCCAGCCGGAGAAGCGCAGCGCCCCGGCAACGATCGCGCTGCCCAGGAACAGGACCACGACCAGGATCAGCATGCCGCGATTGCGGCCGCGCTGTTGCGGGGAAACGGGAGCATTCATCGGCGGAACCGGAAAGTCAGGACAAGGGCGGTGACCAGCACGGCCAGGGCCAGCCCGAACCACTGCACCGCGTAGCCCAGGTGCTTCTGTGGCGGCAGGGTATTGGGCAGCACGTCGAGATCGCGCGCATGGCCCAGCGGCAGGTCGGGGTCGAGCTTGAGCACGCGCGGCGGCAGCGCCTCCACGCCGAGCAGCGCCGGCAGCCCGGGCGCGTCCAGGCGTACCGCGAGCACGTCGCCGCCTGGCGTGGGCGTGGACAGGCCCTGGGCCAGTCCGGCCGAGGGCGGCGGCGCCAGCAGGCCGCGCACGCGCTGCGGGCCGTCGATGGGTTCGAGCACGGGCAGGGCGCGGTCGCCGGGCAACGGCAGCCAGCCCAGCTCGACCAGCAGCGGCGGGGCGCCGGTCGGCGCGAACGCCCGGTAGACGCGCACGCCGGGGCGGCCGTCGCGCTGCTGGTTGTCGAGCAGCACCGCGGGCGCATCGAGGAAGCGGCCCTCGCCCTGGGCCCAGTCGAAGCCGCGCGCGCGCGCCGCATCGTAGGCGGCGGCCAGCGGCACCGGCTCGCGCCTGGCCAGGGTGGCGGCGACCTGGTCGAGCATGGCCTGCTTCTCGTCCATGCGGCCGAGCTGCCAGCGGCCGAGCGCTGCGAACAGCACCATCAGCCCCAGCGCCAGCGTCCAGCCCAGCAGGCGCGTACCGCGGCGACTCACGCCTGGCATGCGGCCGCCTGCGATAATGGGGCGCACCGGCGCATGCCGCGCCTCCGGACCAGCCTATGAACGATTCGCTCAAAATCCTGGTCGTCGTCGGGTTCCTGGCGCTGATCCTGTGGAACCTGGGCGCCGGCCTGTACTACATGCTCGCCGACAAGGGCCAGAGCAAGCGCACGGTCGATGCCCTGACCAAGCGCATCCTGCTGTCGGTCGCGCTGATCCTGCTCGTGGTGCTGGCCCACTACATGGGCTGGATCGAGTTCCACGGCGTGGGCCGCAACCCCGCCTCCTGAGCGCGGCCACGCGCAGCGGGCCGCCGGATTTGCGTGATGCAAAAAGGCGGAAAGCGCCGGCATGCCGGCGCCCTCCGCTGTCAGATCCGGACCGCCCCGCATGCGCGCGTGGCCGGTCCCGGTTCCGGTCCTGCCGTCAAAGCACATAGACGAACAGGAACAACCCCAGCCACACCACGTCCACGAAGTGCCAGTACCAGGCCACCGCCTCGAAGGCGAAGTGCTTTTCCGGGGTGAAGTGGCCCTTGGCGCAGCGCAGCCAGATCACCGCCAGCATGATCATGCCCAGGGTGACGTGCGCGCCGTGGAACCCGGTGAGCATGAAGAAGGTCGAGCCGTAGATGCCCGAGCCCAGGGTCAGGTTGAGGTCGCGGTAGGCGTGGATGTATTCCTCGGCCTGGAAGAACAGGAAAACGATGCCCAGCAGCACGGTCAGGCCCAGCGACACCAGCAGCTTGGTGCGCTGCCCGGCCTTGAGCGCGTGGTGGGCGATGGTGACGGTCACGCCCGAGGTCAGCAGGATCAGCGTGTTGAGCAGCGGCAGGCCCCAGGCCGGGATGGTCTGGAACTGGCCGCCGACGCCGCCCGGGCCGGCGCTCGGCCAGGCCGGGCTGAAGCCATCCCACAGCAGGTAGTTGGTCGCCACGCCGTCGCCGACGCCGCCCAGCCACGGCAGCGCGAACTGGCGGGTATAGAACAGCGCGCCGAAGAAGGCCGCGAAGAACATCACTTCCGAGAAGATGAACCACACCATCCCCATGCGGAAGGAGACGTCCACCTGCTTGTTGTAGTAACCCGACACCGACTCGAGCACCACGTCGGCGAACCACTTGAACAGGATGAAGGCCAGGCCGGCGGCGCCGACGAAGAACATGTTGCGGCCCCAGCTGACCTCGTTGAACCAGCTGGCGAGGCCGAGCATGGTCACGAACAGCGCCACCGAGGCGAACAGCGGCCACCTGCTGCTGTGCGGCACGAAATACACGTTCGGGTCGCTGCCGTGGTGGGCTGTGGTGTCAGCGTGGGCCTGGGCCATGGTGAAAAGTCCGGATTGCGGTGGGTCAGGGTGCCGAATGCGGCACGGTGGACGAGGGCGCCGCCGCGGCGAGGCGGTCGGTGAGCACATCGTTCTTGAAGAAGGTGTACGACAGGGTGATCGTGTTGACGTCCGGCGGCAGCGCCGGATCGACGATGAAACGGACCGGCAGGTCGCGCGTCTCGCCGGCCTGCAGGGTCTGGGCGGTGAAGCAGAAGCACTCGGTCTTGCTGAAGTAGCCCGACGCGCGCGCCGGCGCGACCGAGGGCGTGGCGCTGCCGACGATGGCGCGGTCGCCGCTGTTGTGCGCGGCGTAGGTCGCCTCGTACTGCTCGCCCACGCGCACGCGCATGCGCGTGGCGTTGGGGCGGAAGCCCCAGGGCAGCCTGGAATTGACCGAACCGTCGAATTCGACCGTCACCCAGCGCTCGGCCGGCACCGCCGAGGCCACCGCGGAGGCGTCGGCGGCGCTGTTGTCCAGGCGGATGCCGAACACCTTCTCGCAGGCGATGCGGTACATCGGCACCAGCGAGAAGGTGAAGACGAACGCGCCCAGCGAGATCGCCACGAGCTTGAGCACGCCCTTGCTGGTCACGGCCGGCCCGCTCATCGCCCGATCACCCCGGACAGGATGAAGACGATGTAGATCGCCAGCGCGATGGCGCCGAACACCAGCGCCGTGCGCACGGCGCGGCGGCGCCGCTGCGCAAGCTCGTCGGTGGGTCGTTCGGGGCCGCTCATCGCAAGCATCCTCAGTGGCTGACGTCGCCGTGCGCCAGGTCGCCGTCGCGGATCACCGGCGGCGTGGCGAAGGTGTGGTGCGGGGCCGGCGACGGCACCGTCCACTCCAGGCCGCGCGCCGATTCCCACGGCCGCGCCGGGGCGATGGCGCCCTTCTTCAGCGAGTGGAACAGGATGCCGAACATCAGGAACGGCGTGACGAACATGCCGAACGCGCCGATCGAGCTGACCAGGTTCCAGTCGGCGAACACCACGTTGTAGTCCGGGATGCGGCGCGGCATGCCGGCCAGGCCCAGGAAGTGCTGCGGGAAGAACAGCAGGTTGACGAATACCATCGTCCACCAGAAGTGGAACTTGGCGGCGGTCTCGTTGTACATGCGCCCGGTCCACTTCGGCCACCAGTAGTACACCGCGGCGATGATGCCGAACAGCGCGCCGGTGACCAGCACGTAGTGGAAGTGCGCCACCACGAAATAGGTGTCGTGGTACTGGAAGTCCGCCGGCACGATCGCCAGCATCAGGCCGGAGAAGCCGCCGATCGAGAACAGGATCACGAAGGCGATCGACCACAGCATCGGCGCCTCGAAGCTGATCGAGCCGCGCCACATGGTGGTGACCCAGTTGAACACCTTCACGCCGGTCGGGATCGCGATCAGCATGGTCGCGAACATGAAGTAGATCTCGCCGCCCAGCGGCATGCCCACCGTGAACATGTGGTGCGCCCACACGATGAACGACAGGAACGCGATCGCGGCGGTGGCGTACACCATCGCCTGGTAGCCGAACAGCGGCTTGCGGCTGAAGGTCGGGATGATCTCGGACACCACGCCGAAGGCGGGCAGGATCATGATGTAGACCTCGGGGTGGCCGAAGAACCAGAAGATGTGCTGGTACATCACCGGGTCGCCGCCGCCGGCCGCGTTGAAGAACGAGGTGGCGAAGAACTTGTCGGTCAGCAGCATCGTCACCGCGCCGGCCAGCACGGGCATGACCGCGATCAGCAGGAAGGCGGTGATCAGCCAGGTCCAGCAGAAGATCGGCATCTTGAGCAGGTCGATGCCCGGCGCGCGCATGTTGAGGATGGTGGCGATGACGTTGATCGCGCCCATGATCGAGCTGATGCCCATCATGTGGATGGCGAAGATCGTGAACGCGGTGGCCTGGCCGAACTGCAGCGACAGCGGCGGGTACAGGGTCCAGCCGCCGCCGGGACCGCCGCCGGGCAGGAACAGCGTCATCAGCAGCATCGCGAAGGCGAAAGGCAGGATCCAGAACGACCAGTTGTTCATGCGCGGCAGCGCCATGTCCGGCGCGCCGATCTGCAGCGGGATCATCCAGTTGGCCAGGCCGACGAAGGCCGGCATCACGCCGCCGAAGATCATGACCAGCGCGTGCATCGTGGTCATCTGGTTGAAGAAGTGCGGGCTGACGTGCTGCAGGCCCGGCACCGCCAGCTCCAGGCGGATGACCACGCTCATCGCCGCGCCGATGATGAACATCACGAAGGAGAACAGCAGGTACAGCGTGCCGATGTCCTTGTGGTTCGTGGAGAAGAACCAGCGGTCGACGAACGACTGCCTGTGGTCGTGGGCGTCGTGGTGGTGGTCGGCGGTAGCGGTATGCGTGGACATAGGAGTCTTGTCTTCGATTGCGATCAGCCGGCGCTGGCGGCGTCGGCGGGAGCGGCGGCGGGCGCCTGCGGGGCGGTGGGCTCCTCGCCCTCCTGCACGTCATCGATCATGTCGGGATCGACCGAGCGCTCGCGCGTGTCGCCCTGTCCGGGGATCTGCGAGGGCGCGTCGGGCGCGCTGCCGGCCGCCTTCTGCGAGGCCAGCCACACGGCGAATTCCTCCTGCGGCACGGCCTTGACCACGATCGGCATGAACGCATGGTCCTTGCCGCACAGCTCGGCGCACTGGCCGCGGTAGATGCCCGGCTCCTTGATGTCGGTCCAGGCCTCGTTGATCAGGCCGGGGATCGCGTCCTGCTTCCAGCCCAGCGCGGGCACCCACCAGGAGTGGATCACGTCGTCGGCGGTGATCACGAAGCGGATCTTGGTATTGACCGGGAGCACCAGCGGATTGTCGACATCCAGCAGGTAGGACGGATGCGCGTCGAGTTGCGCGCGGGTGACGTGCGGATCCTGGCGCAGGCGGTTGCTCTCGTTGTCCAGGCGGCTGACGATCTCGACGTTCTCGCCCAGGTACTCGTACTTCCACAGCCACTGGGCGCCGGTGACCTTGACCGTCATCTGCGAGTCGCGCGTGTCGTACATGGCGATCAGCTTGGCGGTGGCCGGCACGGCCATGATCACCAGCAGGATCACCGGCACGACGGTCCAGAGCACCTCGAGCTTGGTGCTGTGGGTGAACGAGGTGTCCGGCACCGCCCCCTTGGAATGGCGGAACTTGAACATCGCATAGCCCATGGCGGCGAACACCACCGCGCCGATCACCACGCAGATGATCAGCGCCAGCATGTGCGCGTCGTACGCATGGCGGGACGATTCGGTCACGCCACGCCCCATGTTCAGCTGCCAAGGGCTCGGGCCCGCGGCCAGTGCCGCGAAGGGCAACCACGCCAGAACCGCCAATCCCCACCGCGAAAAACGCGCCTGCCTCATGCCTGGAACCCCGAATGTCTTCACAGGCGGCCTGCCGGCCGCCAGCGAACTGGTAATGAATCGCGGCGGCCGACCTCCATCTGGCCGGGCCCGCCGCGCGATACCGCGTTGCAACGCCGCGCATCCGCCCCGCGGGCACGCGTAACTTCCGAATGGTAGCGGCCGCGACGTTGCAGGGGCAAGCCGCCGCCCCGCCGTGGCGGCGCAGCGCGCTCCCCTGGCGCCTGCAATCGGCTGCGCGGCGCTACCTGCGCGGACGGGACCGGCGCCAGCGCCCCATCGCAGGCCATGCGCTGCGCCCGAGGCGGGCGTGGACGGGCCGACGCGCGAATTGTGCCGTGGCAGGCGGCCGGGCCGCGGGAAACGTTCAATCCGCGCGCACGCGGCGGCGGGAGAATGGCGCCCTGTCCCATGCCGCGCTCCGACCCGGGCGCGGCGCCCAGCCTGGCCTGCCCATGACTCCGACCCACCCGCCCGCCACCTCCGCCGCAGGCCTGCCGGCCCTGCGCGCCGCAATCACCAGCGCCTGGACGCTGGAGGAAACCGCGCAGGTGCGCGCGCTGCTGGCCACCGCCCGCCAGCCCGTGCCCGGCTGGGACGAGGCCGACCGCGCCGCCGTGCAGGCCACCGCCACCGACCTGGTGCAGCGCGTGCGCGCCCGCGCCCGCGACCAGGGCGCGATCGAGGCCTTCATGCGCCAGTACGACCTGGGCAGCGAGGAAGGCGTGCTGCTGATGTGCGTGGCCGAGGCGCTGCTGCGCATCCCGGACGAGGACACCGCCGACCGCCTGATCCGCGACAAGCTCGGCGAGGCCGACTGGAAGAAGCACGTGGGCCGCTCCGACTCGGTCCTGGTCAACGCCTCGACCTGGGGCCTGATGCTGACCGGGCAGCTGGTCGACCTGGCCGACGAGACCAAGCGCGACGTGCACGGCGCCTTCAAGCGCCTGGTCGGGCGCCTCGGCGAACCGGTGATCCGGCTGGCGGTGCGCCAGGCGATGAAGATCATGGGCCACCAGTTCGTGATGGGCCGCAGCATCGACGAGGCGCTGGCGCGTTCGCGCAAGGGCGCCAACGCCGCCTACCGCTACTCCTTCGACATGCTGGGCGAGGCCGCGCTGACCCAGGCCGACGCCGACCGCTACCTCCAGGCCTACAGCGCGGCGATCGACGCGATCGGCGGCACCGGCCCCTTCACCGACGCGATCACCGCGCCGTCGATCTCGGTCAAGCTCTCGGCGCTGCATCCGCGCTACGAGCACGCCAAGCGCGAACGCGTGCTGGCCGAGCTGGCGCCGCGCCTGCTGCAGCTGGCGCGGCAGGCCAAGGGCCACAACATCGGCCTGACCATCGATGCCGAGGAAGCCGACCGGCTGGAACTGTCGCTGGACGTGATCGCGGCGGCGTGGACGGATTCCTCGCTGGCCGGCTGGGATGGTTTCGGCATCGTGGTCCAGGCCTACCAGAAGCGCGCCCCGTTCGTGATCGACTGGATCGCCGCGCTGGCCCGCGCCCATGGCCGCCGCATCCCGGTGCGCCTGGTCAAGGGCGCCTACTGGGACAGCGAGGTCAAGCGCGCCCAGGTCGAGGGCCACGCGACCTATCCGGTGTTCACCCGCAAGCCCAACACCGACGTGAGCTACCAGGCCAACGCGGTGAAGCTGCTGTCCAGCACCGACGCGATCTACCCGATGTTCGCCACCCACAACGCCCAGACCATCGCCGCGATCCACCGCATGGCGGCCGCCCTGCTGCCCGCAGGCGGCGACCAGGCGCGCGGCTACGAGTTCCAGAAGCTGCATGGCATGGGCGACGACCTCTACGCCGAGGTGATCCCGGCCGACAGGCTCGACGTGCCCTGCCGCGTCTACGCGCCGGTCGGCTCGCACGAGGATCTGCTGCCCTACCTGGTGCGGCGCCTGCTCGAGAACGGCGCCAATTCCAGCTTCGTCAACCGCATCAGCGACGAAGACGTCTCGATCGGCGATCTTGTGCGCGATCCGGTCGAGGTCGTGTCCGCCTTCGATGCCATCCCGCACCCCCGCATCCCCCTGCCGGTCGACCTGTACCGCAGCTTCGGCCTCGAAAGGAGCAACTCCATGGGCGTGAACCTCGCCGACGACGACCAGCTGCGCCGCCTGGCCGCGCAGATCGATGCGGCCAGCGCGGACTGGCGCGCGACCCCGCTGGTGCCCGGCGCGCAGGCCACCGGCCCGTGGATCGAGGTGACCAATCCGGCCGACCGCCGCCAGCGGGTGGGCCAGTGGCAGGCTGCCGACCCGGCCACCGTCGAGCGCGCCCTGGCCAATGCCGTGGCCGCGCAACCCGGCTGGGACGCCACGCCGGCCGCCTCGCGCGCGGCCATGCTGGAGCGCGCCGCCAACCTGCTCGAACAGCGCATGCCGCAGTTCATCGCGCTGTGCACGAAGGAGGCGGGCAAGACCATTCCCGATGGCGTGGCCGAGGTACGCGAGGCGGTCGACTTCCTGCGCTACTACGCCGCCCAGGCACGGCAGCTGTTCGCGCCCGAGGCCCTGCCGGGGCCAACCGGCGAGTCCAATACCCTGCAGCTGGGCGGCCGCGGCGTGTTCGTCTGCATCAGCCCCTGGAACTTCCCGCTGGCGATCTTCATCGGCCAGGTGGCCGCGGCGCTGGCCGCCGGCAACAGCGTGCTCGCCAAGCCGGCCGAACAGACCAACCTGGTCGGCTGGCATGCGGTGAAGCTGCTGCACGAGGCCGGCATCCCGGCCGAGGTGCTGCAGCTGCTGCCGGGCGATGGCGCGAGTGTCGGCGCGGCCCTCACCTCCGATCCGCGCGTGGCCGGCGTGGCGTTCACCGGCTCGACCGGGACCGCGCGCGCGATCAACCGCGCCATGGCCGCGCGCGATGCGGCGATCGGCGTGCTGATCGCCGAGACCGGTGGCCAGAACGCCCTGATCGCCGACTCCTCGGCCCTGCCCGAGCAGCTGGTCAAGGATGCGCTGGCCTCGGCCTTCACTTCGGCCGGGCAGCGCTGCTCGGCCGCCCGCGTGCTGTTCGTGCAGGCCGACATCGCCGACAAGGTGGTGGAGATGATCGCCGGCGCGATGGCCGAACTGAGCGTGGGCGACCCGGCCCTGCTCTCGACCGATGTCGGCCCGGTGATCGACGACGATGCCAGGTGCCTGCTCGACGAGCACGCCGGCAGCATGCAGGGCCAGGCGCGGTTGATCGCCGAAGCTCCGCTGGGCGCCGGCACCGGGCACGGCACCTTCTTCGCGCCGCGCGCCTGGGAGCTGGACTCGCTGTCGCAGCTCACGCGCGAGAACTTCGGCCCGGCCCTGCACGTGATCCGCTGGCAGGCCAGCGAACTCGACGCCGTGGTCGACGCCATCAACGCCACCGGTTACGGCCTGACCCTGGGCATCCATTCGCGCATCGACCAGACCATCGACCGCATCGTGCGGCGCGCGAAGGTGGGCAACGTCTACGTCAACCGCAATCAGATCGGCGCGGTGGTCGGCGTGCAGCCCTTCGGCGGCCAGAACCAGTCCGGCACCGGTCCCAAGGCCGGCGGCCCGCACTACCTGCCGCGCTTCGCCACCGAGAAGACGGTGACCATCAACACCACCGCCGCCGGCGGCAACGCCTCCCTGCTGACGTTGGGTGAGTAGGCACGGTTTGCGCGGCACCGCCGCGCGTGCCTGCGAACGCCCGCCGCGCTGCGGCGGGCCGGACCGAGTGAGAGCGTTGGCGCGGCATGCCGCGCGCACGAACGAACGCACGCTGCGCCGCAGCGGTCCGGAAGCTTGGCGCGATCAGTGAGCACGCCAGCGTACTGCGAACGCCCGCCGTGCTGCGGCGGGCCGGACTGAGTGAGTGCGTCTGCGCGGCATGCCGCGCGCACGAACGCACGCACGCTGCGCTGCAGCGGGCCGGACTGAGTGAGTGCGTTTGCGCGGCATGCCGCGCGCACGAACGAACGCCCGCCGCGCTAGAGCGGGCCGGACGAGTAGCCGCCGTTTGCGCGGCACTGCCGCGCGTGCCTAGCAACGCGCTGCACTGCAGTGGGCCCGACCGCGTGCGCGCGTTCACGGGGCGTCGCCCCTGGGCCGGCCGTGCATTGGGCCGGGGGTGCAGCCGGCCTGGCCGGCCGCTGCGGCGGACCGCCGCCGAGCGCCCCCACCCCGGCCCTCCCCCGCACGCGGGGGGAGGGGGCTGCCGGGCTCGCCTACCC
>Ga0233372_1000677_pt1 | contig 14789 bp, 10 predicted proteins | sample ElkDunMinimDraft_4_FD_191538 | JGI IMG/M metagenome (GOLD analysis project Ga0233372, IMG submission 191538) | Fecal eukaryotic communites from dung pellets of Tule Elk in California, USA - Elk Dung D8 | ecosystem: Host-associated > Mammals > Digestive system > Large intestine > Fecal | place... | reverse complement strand
CACGTCCAGCACCTGCACGCGATGGCGGCGCAGGGCATCGTGGGCGGCGGCGCGCTGGGCCAGGTAGCGGGCGGTGGCGCCGGCGCGAACGGCCGCGGCCACGTCCGGCACGTCCTGCTCGAGCACCTCGTCGAGCGCGCGCTCGCGCAGCGAGGCCACCACCACCAGGTGCCGCTTCTGCAGCATCCGCACCGCCGCCAGCACGTCCTCGATGTCCTCGTCGCGCAGGTTGGTGACCAGCATCAGCAGGGCGCGGCGGCGCTGGCGCAACGACAGCTCGGTGGCGGCGGCCAGGTAGTCGGTGGCCACCGGCTCGGGCTGGAGTTCGTAGCTGGCGCGCAGCAGGGTATCGATCGCGGCCATCCCGCGGCGTGGCGGCACCCAGCGGCGTTCGCCGCCCGTGGCCAGCAGGCCCACCGCGTCGCCCTGCCGTAGCGCCAGGTAGGCGACCAGCAGCGACGCATCCAGGGCATGGTCGAAATGGGCCAGCGGCGCGGTAGCCGCGACGGAACCGGGCTCGCGCGCGAGCATGCGCCGGCCGGTGTCGAGCACCACCACCAGCTGCTGGTTCTTCTCGTCCTGGTATTCGCGCGAGATGAGCTTGCGCGCGCGCGAGGTCGCCTTCCAGTCGATCTGGCGCAGGCTGTCGCCGACGCGGTACTCGCGCATCTGGTGGAAGTCGGTGCCCTCGCCGCGGCGACGCTTGATGTGCGCGCCCATCATCCGCGAGGCCTGCTCGGCGCTGACCAGGGCGAACCGGGTCAGCGGCGCGAAGTTGGGAAATACGCGCACGCGTTGCGTGGCCCCGGCCAGGCACAGTTGCCGCCACAGCCGCAGCGGCGAGTGCAGCCGCAACTGCACGCCGGCGAAGGCGAAGCTGCCGCGCGCGTCCGGCCGCAGCCGGTAGTCGAAGGCCGCCACCGTGCCCGGCTCCAGCGCCAGCCGCCTGGGCAGGCCGGCGGCTGCCCAGCTGCCCGGATGCAGGTCATGCACGTCCAGCCGCACGCCGCGCGCACCAGCCTCCAGTTCCAGCCGTATTTCGCGCTCGAGGCCCAGCGCCAGCGCCTCGGGCACGCGCCGCGCGACATCCGGCAGCGGCGTGCGCAGCAGCAGCGCCAGGTCGGCCACGGCCAGCAGGGCCAGCGCCGCGCCGCAGGCGCGCCAGGCCATCGCCGGCAGCCAGCCGAAGCTCGCGGCCACGCCCACCAGGCCCCAGGCCACGGCGGCCACGACCAGGGCCGGCGCCGGGCGCGGCAGGAAACGGCGGCGGACGGGTCCGGCGTTGGCAGGCGCGGCATTCACCTGCGCGGGGCGTCCACCCGCGCCAGCACCGCGCGCAGCACCTGGTCGGCGTCCTGGCCCTCGATCTGCAGTTCCGGCGCCAGCGCAATGCGGTGGCGCAGCGCCGGCAGGGCGACGTCGCGCACGTCGTCGGGCGTGACGAAGTCGCGACCCGACAGGACCGCCTGCGCACGCGCGGTCCGCACCAGCGCCAGGCTGCCGCGGGGACCGGCGCCGAGCGCGATGCCGGGCCAGTTGCGCGTGGCTGCGGCGATGCGCACCGCGTAGTCGATCACGGCCGGGTCCAGCAGGGTCGCGGCCGTGCCCTGCTGCACCGCGACGATGCCGCCGGCGTCGAGCACCTGCGCCACCTGCTCCAGCTCGAAGCCGGCCGCGACGCTGCCGGTGCCGATCGCGGTCACCATCGCCACCTCGTCGGCGTGGGCGGGATAGCCGATCAGCACCTTGAGCAGGAAACGGTCGAGCTGCGCCTCCGGCAGCGGGTAGGTGCCTTCCTGTTCCACCGGGTTCTGCGTGGCCAGGGTCATGAACGGCGGCGGCAGCGGGAAGCTGCGGCCCTCGATCGTGACCTGCTGCTCCTGCATCGCCTCGAGCAGGGCGGACTGGGTCTTGGCCGGCGCGCGGTTGATCTCGTCGGCCAGCAGCAGGTTGGTGAAGATCGGCCCGCGGCGCATGGTGAAGGTTTCGCTGCGCGCATCCCACACCGCATGGCCGCTGACATCGCTGGGCATCAGGTCGGGCGTGAACTGCACGCGCGCATGGCCGCAGCCCAGTGCCCGCGCCAGCGCGCGCACCAGCAGCGTCTTGCCCAGGCCGGGGACGCCCTCGATCAGGACATGGCCGCCGGCCAGCAGCGCGACCAGGATCTGGTCCAGCACCGCGGCCTGGCCAATGAAAGCCCTGGAGACTTCTTCGCGCACGCGCGCCACGCGCTCGAGCAGGTCGTCGCCGGCGAGCGGCGCGGCCGCGGCGGGCGGGGACAGGGTCTGGGTCATAGTCGTTTCCTCATCTCGACAAGTCGGGCCACGCGCAACCGGAAGTCGCCGGCATCGCGCGGCCTCGGGGAACGCAGGGCATGTTCGATCTCCGGCGCCGGCAGGCCGGTGCGCGCGGCGATGGCCTCGGCCTGGGCCACGCCCGAGAGCGCGGCGGCCAGCGGATCGCGGCGACGCAGGCGCGCCAGGAAGGCATCGCGCATGGCCGCATGCAGCAGCGCGCTCAATCCATGGCGGCGCAGGTGTTCGCCGCTGGCCTGCACGTGCTCGAGCAGCGAGCGCCGCGCCTGCGGCGGCGCCGGCAGCGCCGGGCCGAAGCGCTGCACGCGCATCCACAGCCACGCCGACAGCGCCAGCAGCAAGGGCAGCCAGGCCATCCAGGCGCGTTCGAGCAGCAGCCGCCACAGCGGCGGCATGTCGGCCGCGTAGACCAGGTGCATGCGCCCGAGGCCGTAGTTGGGCGCCAGCAGCTGCCGGGCCAGGGCCAGGTGCGGGACCTCGCGCAGGCCGTCGTTGTGCAGGAAGTCGGCCTGCGCCAGCACATCCACCAGGCCCTTGCCGCGGGCCAGCCGCGCATGCACGAAGCCGGCCTGGACATCGCCCCAGGACAGCACCGGATCGACCCGCAGGACGAACCGCGTGCCGCCGCAGAACGCCGCGCGCCGCGGCTGCCCGGGCAGTTGCAGTTGCTCGCAACTGCCGTAGCCCGGCTGCAGCGACAGGCCGAGTTGCTGCAACAGGTCGCCCTCGCGCACGCTCCGGTCGCGCCCCAGGCGCGGCGTGGTGAGCAGCAGGTGGCCGCCGCCCTCCACCCATTGCAGCAGGGCCTCGGCATCGGTCCGCGACAGGCTGCGCGGATCGCCCAGCAGCACGACGGTGTCGCGCGGCCCGGGGCGATGGACGGCCAAGTCCAGGCGCTGCCGCGACTCGGCCTCCACGCCGTCGGCGCGCAGCGCCAGCTTCAGCGCATACAGCGGGTTGTAGGCGGCCTCCCCGCCGGGCGGCAGCTGGCGCACCTGCGGCACGCGCTGGTAGTTGTGGTGCCACCAGGCCGCGAGCATCGCCAGGCACAGCAGGCCGAGGGCGGTCAGCGCCAGCCGCAGGCGGCTCATCGCGCCCACCCGAACCGCAGCGACAGCTGGTCCAGCAGCGCCTCGAACTCCGCGTCCTGCGGCAGCCGGCGCGCGTAGGCGGCCAGCTGCCAGACCCGGACCATCCGCGCGAAGGCGTCGCGGTCGAGCGGATCGGACAGGCGCCGCGCCGAACGCAGGCACTCGGATTCGGTGGCCCCCGGCGCCAGCGTGCTGCCGGTGCGCGCGACCATCGCCTCGACGCTGCCGCGATACAGCAGCGCCAGCGCGCGCCGCGGCCTGCCCTCGCGCCACAGCCGGCGCGCGTGCCCGGCCAGGTCGTCCGGCAAGGCCTCATCGACGGGCGCGGCCTGCACGCTCACCTCGCCCTCCTGCGGCAGCGCGCGCCGCAGGCCGCGCATCCACGGCAGCCAGCGGCGCGCCGTGAGGGCCAGGGCCAGGACGCCCAGCCCGAGCAGGATCCACAGCCCGCCCTCGCCCAGCGCAGCCAGCAGGGCGGCCACCGCGCGCCACCATCGCGGCTGCGTGCGCGCTGGCCGCGGGGGGCGCTTGTCGCGTGGCTGCCACACCATCCCGGTGCGGCGGCGGTCGAGCAGGGGATCTTCGTAGGCGCGCTTGACCGCCTGGTGGAAGGGCGCGTGGTCGACCACCGCGCCGGCGCCGAACACACGCGGCAGGGTCGGCGCAGGCGCAGCGGCGGCGTCCGCCTTGGCCACGCGATGCATGCGCTGTTCGCGCTGTTCCTGCATGCGCTGGCCCACCTGCGCCCCGGCCTGCGGCGCCAGCAGCGGCAGCGCGGCCGCCGCCAGCAGCACCAGCGCCGCCTGCGCCAGGCGCGCACGCATGCGGCGCAGCACGATCTCGATGTCCCAGGCCTCGATCGACACGCGGCGGTTGAGATACAGGCCGAAGCCGGCGGCCACGTGGAAGGGTTCGACCACCGAGATCGCCAGCCACAGGGCGGCATTGAATCCCAGCTGCGCCGCGCGCGGCGGATCGCTGATGACCAGGGTCCACATCGCGCGAGCCGGCTCCGACAGCAGTTCCTCGGGCACGAACATCAATGGCAGCGACAGCAGCGCGACCAGCAGCACGCACGCGAACAGCAGGCAGGCGCCGGCCAGCAGCAGCGCATGGCCCTGGATGCCGGCCACGATCGCCGCGCGCCTGCGCGGCAGCGCCTCGCCGCGCAGGCCCTCGAGCAGTTCCACCGGCATCGCGATCGACCGCCACGGGCTCGGCCGCCGCCAGGCCAGGCGCGAGCCGATGCCGCGCCAGCTGCCGCGCCATTGCGCGGCCAGCGTCTCGCGCGTGCCGGGCGCGTCGCCGAAGACCGCCCGCGACAGCACGAACAGCACGATGCGATCGAACAGCGGCAGCAGCCACCACATCGCCAGCGCCGCCAGCCACAGCGCGTCGACGGACCAGGCCAGCGCGTTGAGTCCGCCGAACAGCGGCAGCGTGGCCAGCGCCCACGGGCGCCAGATGGCGCCGGCATGGCGACGCACCAGCGCATTGCCAAGCTCCATCGCCTCCCAGGGCGAACGCGGGCGCAGTTCCACCCGGACCTGGTCAAGGCGCATGGCGGGCTTCCACTTGGTCCGGCCGCGGCCCTCCATGGCGGGACCTCGGCATCTCCGGATCGCCCGGCCCGGCCATCCATGGCCGGTCGCCCGGCATGGCGGCGCGGCCGTGCCGCGCCAGCGCGTCGTCGCCTCGCCCGCCCAGCGCCAGCCAGGACAGCACCAGCAGCCACAGCAGCGCAGCCACGCCGAACTTCACCGGCGCCGGAATCGAGCCGGTCGAGGACCAGAACGCCTCGACGAAGGCGGCGAACACCAGCATCGCCAGGATGCCCAGGCACAGTCGCCCGCCCACGCGGCCGGCGTCGGCCAGCGCATCGATGCGGCGCAGCCGGCCGGGGGCGACCAGGGCCAGTCCCAGACGCAGGCCGGCGGCGCCGGCGATCACGATCGCGACCAGTTCCGGCGCCGAGTGCCCGGCCACGAAGCGCCAGAACGGATCGCCGTGGCCGACCCCCTGCAAGTGCCCGGCGACGACCCCGAACACCACGCCGTTGAATGCCAGCACGAAGGCGCTGCCCACGCCGGCCAGCAGCCCCGAGGCGAAGGTGCGGAAGCCGATGCTCACGTTGTTGTAGATGTAGTAGCCGAACATCGCGATGTCGGTACCGCTTTCGCGCCCGAGGCGATGGCGGCCGTCGGCCGGGTCGTACATCGCCTCGAACTTCGCCAGCTGCTGCGGCGCGAACACGCTGTGCGCCAGTTCCGGCCATTGCAGCACCGCGAAGAACAGGGCCACCGCCGGCACCGCGAACAGCACCGCCGCCAGCCACAGGCAGCCGCGCTGGGCGCGCACCAGGCGCGGGAAGTCGGCGCCGAAAAAGCGCAGCGCACTGCGCCAACGCGGTGGTGGCGCGCGGTAGAGCACATCGTGCCCGCGCTGCATCAGCGCCTGCAGCCGCGCGACCACCTGCGGGCTGTAGCCGCGCCGGCGCGCCAGCGCCAGCTGATGGCACAGGCGCCGGTAGCGGGTCGGCAGTTCCTCGTCGCGCGGCAGGCCGTCCGCGCGTCGCGCCGGGCCGCGCGCCTCCAGCCAGCGCTCGAAGGCGCGCCATTCGGCTTCGTGGCGGGCGACGAAGGCGTCCTGCCTCATGCGCGCCGTCCCAGCAGCCACTGCGCCATGGCCGCCAGCCGCGCCACGCCGGGCGCGCCGTCGGCCCCGGTCAACGGCACGGCGATGCCGGCCAGTTCTTCCTGGCGCTGCGGGGTGAGGGTGTGCGCACGCTCGGCGAAGGCGATCAGCGCGGCCTGCTCGCCCGGCAGCAGCGCCACCTCCGGCGCCAGCGCGGGCGCCGGCGCCAGGACGCGGCCGTCGTCGCCACGCGGCGCATGTACCACCAGGGTGCGCGCGACGATGTCGCCCAGGCGCCGGCTCCAGGGATCGACCAGGGTCGCGGCCAGGCCGAAGGCGTAGCCCACCGGCAGCATGTCGACGGTGCGCATCAGGTTGCGCACGAACGCCGCCATCCAGCCCACCGGCGCGCCATCGGCGGACACCACGCGCAGGCCCATCGCGCGCTTGCCCGGGGTCCGTCCGTGCCACATCGCCTCGAACAGCACCGGATAGCCCCAGAACACCACGAACAGCAGCACCAGGTACAGGCCCGTTCCCATGCGGCCGAGCACGCCGAGCGTCGTCGAGGCCAGCAGCACCAGGCCCAGGCGGAGGAGCAGGTCGATCAGCCAGGCGTAGGCGCGCGGCACCGGGCCGGCGGCGGGCAGTCGCAGCGGCACGCCTTCGGGGGTGTGGATCTCGCGGGCGGTATCGAGCATCAGCCCGCGACCGCGCCCGGCCATGCGGCCGCCCGCATCCCTGCGTCACGCTCCATGCGTCCCTCCCCTCGCGCGCCCCCTTGCACGGGGCTACTGTACGCGAGCGCTCCGGTCAGGGGGAGGCGAGGTCGCCCAGGTAATCGTCCTTGAGCCGGACGTAGTGCTGGGCGCTGTAGTACAGCGCCTCGATCTGCGCATCGTCGAGCTTGCGCACCAGCCGCGCCGGGTTGCCCAGCCACAGCTCGCCCTCGCCCACCACCTTGCCCGGCGGTACCAGGGCGCCGGCGCCGACGAAGCCGTGCCTGCGCACCACCGCGCCATCCATCACCACCGCGCCCATGCCCACCAGGCAGGCGTCCTCGATGCGGCAGGCGTGGATGATCGCCTTGTGGCCGATGGTCACGTCCTCGCCGATCACCGTGGCGAAACCGCCGTCCTTCAGGTGCGGGCCGTCGTGGCTGACGTGCACCACCACGCCGTCCTGCAGGTTGCTGCGCGCGCCGATGCGCACGAAGTTGACGTCGCCACGGACCACGGCCATCGGCCAGATCGACACGTCGTCGCCCAGCACCACGTCGCCGATGATCTGGGCGGAAGGGTCGACGAAGACGCGCTGCCCGATTTCGGGACGGCGGCCGCGGAAGGGGCGCAGGCGGGAATCCATGGCGCCATTGTAGAGCCTGCGCGGTAGCGGGCCCGCTTAGACTGCGCGGATGGACGCCGCCACCGACACCGCCGTCGCCGACCTGGCCCCCACCCTGGCGCGCCTGCGCGGCGCCTGGCAGGCGGCGAAGCCCGGCCTGGAACAGCGCCGCGACGACCTGCGCCGCCTGCGCGAGGCACTCAGGGCGCGCCTGCCGGAGATGGCCGATGCGATCGCGGCGGACTTCGGCCACCGCTCGCGGCACGAGTCGCTGGTGGCCGAGGGCATGACCGTGCTCGGCGAACTCGACCGCCTGCGCGGCGCGCTGCGCGGCTGGATGCGGCCGCGGCCGATCCCGGTGGGCTGGCGGTTCTGGCCGGCGCGTGCGCAGCTGCGCAGCGAGCCGGTGGGCGTGGTCGGCGTGATCTCGCCCTGGAACTACCCGGTCAACCTGGCCCTGATCCCCCTGGCCACCGCCATCGCCGCCGGCAACCACGTCTATCTCAAGCCTTCCGAGCACACCCCGCGCAGCGCCGCCTTCCTGCGCTCGCTGCTCGCGCAGGTGTTCCCGGACGACCGGGTCGCCGTCGCCACCGGCGATGCCGCCGTGGGGGCCGCCTTCGCCGCGCTGCCCTTCGACCACCTGGTGTTCACCGGCTCGACCACGGTCGGGCGCAAGGTCATGGCCGCCGCCGCGGCCAACCTCACCCCGCTCACCCTGGAGCTGGGCGGGAAGTCGCCGGCGATCGTCTGCGGCGACGTCGCGCCGGCACGCATCGCGGCGCGGCTGGCGACCGGCAAGTGGTTCAACGCCGGGCAGACCTGCATCGCGCCCGACTACGTGCTGCTGGTGGGCGACGACGCGCGCCGCGACGCCCTGGTGCAGGCGCTGCGCGCCGAGGTGGCGGCCCGCTACGGCGCCCTGCGTGATGCCGGCGACTACACCCGCATCATCAGCCACGCGCAGTTCGCGCGCCTGCAGGGTTATCTGGACGACGCCCGCGCACGCGGCAGTCAGGTGCTGGCCCTGGCGGACGGGCACGACCCGGCGCAGCGCCTGTTCGCGCCCACCCTGGTGCTGGACCCGGACCCGGACGGGGCGCTGATGCGCGAGGAGATCTTCGGGCCGATCCTGCCGGTCGTCCGCGTCGATGCGCTCGACCAGGCCATCGACTTCGTCAACGCGCGCGACCGGCCCCTGGCCCTGTACCCGTTCAGCGACGACCGCGCCAGCATCGAGCGGATCCTGCAGCGGACCCTGGCCGGCGGCGTCACCGTCAACGACACCCTGATCCATTTCGGCGTCAATGCGCTGCCCTTCGGCGGCGTCGGCGCCAGCGGCATGGGCGCCTACCACGGCCGCGCGGGCTTCGACGCGATGAGCAAGCAGCTGCCGGTGGTGTGGCAAGCGCGCCATGCGGGCAGCGACCTGCTGCGCCCTCCCTATGCGCGCGTGGCGCGCCTGATCGACTTCCTGGTCCGCTGAAGCCTCCTGGCTGAACGCCCGCCGGCACACCTCCGCGCCGGCTCAAGCCGGGCCGCGCCCGGCCGATACCGGTACAAGGGCCCTTTCCCGCGAGTCCACCGCCGTGCAGCGTCGCGACCCAGATCCCGTGCCCAGGCACTGCCCGTCCCCGGCGCCCATGCCGGCGGCCGGAGGCGCGCGCCTGCGCGCGGCAGTGGCGGCGCGCGGCACCGGCCGGGACGCCCCCGCAGGGCAGGCGTCGAGGCAGGCACACCCATGAATACGCGAGACAACGCCGCCCCACCGCCCGCGCCGCCGGCGCCAGCCGAGGCGGCCGCGATGGACCGGGCCTGGATCCGCAACCTGCTCGACGCCTCCGACGAGGTGATCTACTTCAAGGACCTGGAAAGCCGCTTCCTGCGCGTCAGCCTGGGCATGGCCAAACTGCACAGGCGCAGCCAGGCGCAGTTCCTGGGCCTGACCGATGCGGACCTGTTCACCGAGTCGCACGCGGCCGACGCGCTGGCCGACGAGCGCCAGATCATCCGTACCGGGATGCCGATCATCGGCAAGGAAGAGTGCGAGCGTTTCGCCCACGGGCCGATGCGCTGGGTGTCCACCAGCAAGTTCCCGCTGCGCGGCGACGACGACGCGATCATCGGCACCTTCGGCGTGTCGCACGACATCACCCGGCGCGTGCTGGCCGAGCAGGAGATGATGCGGCTGGCCGAAACCTCGGCTGCGGCCAACGCCAGCCTGGCGCGGGTGGAGGCGCAGCTGCGCTCGGTCCTCAACGGCTCGGCCGACGCCATCGCGCAGTACACCACCGACCTGCGCTACCGCTACATCAACCCGGCCGGCGAACGCCTGCGCGGGAGGCCGCTGGCCGAACTGGTCGGCCGCACCGACCGCGACCTCGGACCCGACACCACCGGCGTCGATTCCTGGGAAGCGGCGCTGCGCAGGGTCCTTGCGACCGGCGCGCCCTCCGACCACGAGTTCCAGATGGCGCTCGCCGACGGCAGCGAGGGCTGGTTCCACACCACGCTGACGCCGGAGGTCGACGCGGCCGGCACCGTCATCGGCGTGCTGACCTCCACCCGCGACGTCACCACCAGCCGTCGCGCCGAACGCGCGCTGGCCCACCAGGCGATGCACGATCCGGTCACCGGCTTGGCCAACCGCTACCTGCTGATGGACCGCCTGGACCAGGCGCTGCTGCGCCTGACGCGCATGCCCGGGAAGGTGGTGCTGGTGTTCGTCGACCTCGACCAGTTCAAGGCGATCAACGACGCCTACGGGCACGAAGTCGGCGACGAGCTGCTGATCGAACTGGGCCGCCGGCTGTCGGCGCTGCGGCGGCGGGAGGACACGGTGGCGCGCCTGGGCGGCGATGAGTTCGTGGTGCTGTGCGAGAACATCGAGACCGAGGCCAGCGTGCGCGAGATCGCCGGGCGCATGCTCAGCGCCCTGGCCGAACCCTTCCACGTGGGCGCCGGCCTGCAGGTGCGCCTGTCGGCCAGCATCGGCGTGGCGATGGCGCGCGATCCGCTGACGCCGGCGGCGGACCTGCTGCGCGATGCCGACCGGGCGATGTACCGCGTCAAGCAGCAGGGACGCAACGACTTCCACATCTTCGACGCGGCTGCGGACGAGGACGGCCTGGTCCAGGTCGAGGTCGATCTGCAGCACGCGCTCGTGCGCGGCGAACTCGCCCTGGTCTACCAGCCGATGCTGTCGCTCGACGACCGCCAACTGCTCGGCTTCGAAGCGCTGCTGCGTTGGCACCATCCACGTCGCGGCACCTTGCTGCCGGGCGATTTCCTCGCCACCGCCGAGCGCATCGGCCTGATGGGACGGATCGGCGCGTGGGTGCTGGATACCGCCTGCGCGCGCCTGGCCGCCTGGTCGGCCGATCCGGCCATGCGCGCCGCCGGCCTGCTGGGCATGGCGGTCAACGTGTCCGGCAGCCAGCTGCGCGCCAAGGGATTCGCCGAGCAGGTCCGCGCCACGCTGGCCGCCCATGGGCTGGCGCCGGCGCTGCTGCGCCTGGAAATCAGCGAGCGCGAGCTGGTGCACGATTCCCGCCAGGTGGAGGACGCCCTGCGCGAACTGAGCCAGGTGGGCGTGCAACTGGTGGTGGACGATTTCGGCGCATCGGTCAGTTCGCTGGCGCGGCTGTCGCAGATCCCGATCAACGTGGTCAAGCTCGGACGCTTCGGCAGCATGCGCCAGCGCGAGATCGTGGCGGCGGTGATCGCGACCGCGCACGGGCTGGGCATGAGCGTGCTGGGCGCCGGCATCGAGAACGCCGAGCAGCTGGCCGCACTCAGCGCGCTGGCCTGCGACGACGGGCAGGGCTTCCTGCTCGGCCGGCCACTGGACGAAGCCGCCGCCGAGGACCTGCTGCGGGGCGGATCGCCCATGCCTGTGGCATAGTCGCGCGCCGACGCGGCGGTCCGCGCCGCCTGCGACCAAGACCCGATGCGCATCGCCAGCTGGAACGTGCAGTGAGGAATCACGAGGATTCAGCATGTCTCACGACGACGATATAACGCGTTCTATCTCAATCACTTAAGGTGGCGACCTAACTCATCAGGGTCCAAGAGAAATCACTGCATCCAATTCGCGTGGGGGTATCTGTGGGGGTATTCTGGAGGCCCCGATGCTGGCTTCCCACCATGCTGACCGCCGTCCAGATCAACGCGGCCAAGCCCGCCGCCAAAGCCTACAAGCTGTCCGACAGCGGCGGCCTGTACCTGCTCGTGCAGCCCACAGGCGCCAAGCTCTGGCGTTACAAATTCCGGCTCGGAGGCGTTGAAGGGCTCGACGCGCTCGGAGGCTACCCCGAGGTGTCACTGGCGGAAGCACGCAAGGCGCATGGCGAGTCCAGGCGGCTAGTCGCAGAAGGCATCAATCCGGTGCTTGCCCGGCGGGAGCGCAAGCGGGCCCTGATCCAGGCCACCCTCGTGCGCGAGAAGGGCTCGTTTGAGGCAGTAGCCGCCGACTGGAGTGCCGCCACAGCGCACGGTCTGCGGGCCTCGACGGTCAGGCAGCGGGAGCGGGAGCTCGCCAAAGACCTGCTTCCGAAGCTCAGGGCCCGGCAGATCAAGGACATCACCCGGGTCGAGATCACCAACCTGCTGAAGACGATCGAGAAGCGGGCTCCTGAAGTCGCGCGCAACCAGCGCAACCACCTGTGGGGCATCTTCGAGTACGCCATCGACAGTGGCCTGGTCGACGCCAACCCGATCCCGTCAATTCGCGTGCTCAAGAAGCGGGCCCAGGAGAACCACCCCGCACTGACTCCGGACGAAATTGGCGCCTTCCTGCGTGATCTGGACGATCGCTCCCGCCTCAACGAGCAGACACGGATCGCCATGCTGTTGGTCATCCTGACCGCCTGCCGCAAGAACGAGATCATCGGCGGCAGGTGGGAGGAGATTGACCTCGAGGCAGGGGAATGGGAGATCCCAGCCGAGCGCATGAAAAACAAACGCCCGCATTGGGTTCCGCTCTCGGCTCAGGCGATCGCACTGCTGAAGCAGCTGCGGGAGCTAGGTCCGGGCAGCTCCACCCTCCTCTTCCCGAACCGCCGCGACCCCAAACGGCCGATGGCCAACCGCACGCTCAACGCGGTCATGGAGCGACTGGGCTACAGCGGCAAGGGGTCCCCGCATGGCATGCGTGCGAGTTTCAGCACTCACTTCAATGGAATGAATTCCAATCCCGACGTGATTGAGTTATGCCTGGCGCACACGCCGATGGCGAAGACCCGCGCGGCCTACAACAGGCACCTGTACAAGGACGAGCGGCGCGCGTTGCTTCATGACTGGGCGAACTGGCTAGACCAAACACGCGGTGCCGCTTCGTCGCCCGCAGGAGATACCCGTTGAGCTCGTCGATCATGATGCGTCGGACGCGCGCCCAGAGTAACCAGACGGACTAGGTCTTCGTGTTTGTTTTGTGGCGTCCGACGTGGGCGACGATGACGACCTTTTCCACCCTGTGCCAAGCCCAGTGGATCGAAATACATGTCTCAGGCTGCTTAGCTCCAAGAGTAATATGGGGCGAGATGTCCAACTCCTCCCCACCATAGGTTGCAGTGTATTGGTCTCCCCACTTTCCCTTTGTTGTTTGAGATATGTCGTCTGCGTAATCGAAACCTCGCTCCCTGAAGAGCGCGCGAACAGAACCTGTTGATTTCCCGGAATCGATGCTGCGAGCCCACAGCGCCGCAACTTCTTCGAGCGCCTGAAGCGCTTCCAGCACGCGTTCAGGCTGCTTGTAGGGTGAGTCAGATGCGGAGGAATAGGCCGTCCCCAGAAAGCGGACGAACTTCGACGAAGCCTCTGCTATCTGCACCGCCTGTTCCACTGTCTCTGGTGAGACAAGCTCGAGCGTACTTCCGCGCGCCACGTCTTGCGTAGCCGACGCTGGATCGCTCCAAGCTTCGTGCGACATCAGTGCAGCCGCGTTATCTCTCAGAGTCTTATTGTCTTGCACTAGCTGAGCGTTCTTAGCCTGCTCGGCCAGCAGCTTCTGCTCCATCTCGACGAGATCTTCAAAGAGCTCATCCTCAGTTTTACTCCTGCCGTGACGCGCGACCTCCCGCGCCTCCCGTTCTGCGGTGGTACGGAACTGCGAAATACTAAGTGGCTCTACATGCCTGAATGCTGCGGCGTCGAAGACCATATTGCAAATGATCGCTAGTGCGTGCTCGGTCGCTTCGGCATCCTTAAATTGCCAGGGCATCCAAATCGGGTGGTTAGTGGGCTTGTCTTCGTTATTGAAGCCAGGCCAGTAGAGGCGAACGGCGCCTCCGAAGCACGAGAACGTCTTACCTATTTCCTCAGTTAGCCTAAAAGCTGCCCACTTGTCGGCTAACTCGTAGACCTTGGCCACTCCGGCGAGACGCTCTGCGAGCTCGCTTAGATCGATCAATGGCATCTCGTCCAGAAACCTTTTTGAGACGAGTATGACTGGGTAGGGGCGGTCCGAATCCGTGAGCTCGCTTGCAAGAAGCTCAACGTGCTCTGCGCCCACAATCTCGGCTGCAAGATTGTAGGGATATCCTGCAATCTGCACTGATCGAAGCCGCGACACATCGCGAATTACGCGTGGAGAACCAAGCTTGATTCTCGCCGGTGATATAACAAGTTGCAGGCCTGTAACGGCGATTTCGGTGGAGAGCTGCAAGCCATTCTCGTGCCTCAGCAAAGAAAGCGTGACGACCCAACCCAAGCTCTTGTCATACTGATCAGGATAGCTCCAGTTCAGATCGATCAAGGAGGAGCCAGGCCGCGCTTGGGCTCTGTAGTGGTGGATGGAGATGTGATGGCCTTCCGCGGGCGATACCGTCAAATCACCCATCTTCAGACTCTCGAACACGTCGACCGGGAAGCGGCGGCGTCGATACCAGTCCTCAATCCACCGCCCAACGGCTTCGAGAGCCGTGGCGACGTCGGCTCCTGCTCCGATGTCTAAGGTGGTGGCATAAACCGTTCTCATGGGTATTCCCTGTTGCACATGTCAAATCGTCGATGAGGTTCGAGTGGATCCGCCCCAAGTCGGTTATCGCCTTTGAAACCACTCGCCGTGGTGACCCGGCCGCCTTGCCTTGGCAATCAACCAGGCGCGGATAGAAACCTCATTGGCTCGGCACCGTGATAGCGGGAGCGCAGCAACCCCGCCGCCTGCCGAAGCGCCTCGTACTGCTCCCTCCTCGCCCGTCCCTTGGAAGCAAGCCAGCCGGAGCCAACGCCCGCCAGCAGGCCCAGCCACCACGTCTGGGTCACAACCATCGCTACCTTGGCAGCAGCGCCCGCAGCGCCCACGCGCGCGCCCCTGGAGCCCAGCTGACTGGCTCGCTCAACCCAGGTCATCTTGGGGTCCAGCATCAGCGACAGACTGATCACAGCAAGTCCCAGTACGGAC
>Ga0233372_1000673_pt1 | contig 14846 bp, 13 predicted proteins | sample ElkDunMinimDraft_4_FD_191538 | JGI IMG/M metagenome (GOLD analysis project Ga0233372, IMG submission 191538) | Fecal eukaryotic communites from dung pellets of Tule Elk in California, USA - Elk Dung D8 | ecosystem: Host-associated > Mammals > Digestive system > Large intestine > Fecal | place... | reverse complement strand
ATTTCAGCATCTCCACATAAAATACTTTGTGCGCCTTGCATTACAGCTTTCATTCCAGAAGCACATACTTTATTTATAGTTGTACAAGGTACAGTGTTTGGTAAGCCCGCATATAGCGCAGCTTGTCTAGCTGGAGCTTGCCCTTCACCTGCTTGAATAACATTTCCCATTAATACTTCATCAATATATTTAGGATCTAAATTTATTTTAGCTAATGCACCCTTAATGGCTGCGGCTCCCAATTTTGTGGCTGGTACTGAAGATAAAGATCCTAAAAAAGAACCGATAGGTGTGCGTACTGCGGATACAATCACAACTTTTTTACTCATAATATAAAATCTGTTTGTTAATTTTTTACTAAAGCTAATATACGAATTAGGGATTATAAATTAAATATGAAGTATAAATAAAATATAGATTCTTTACAAAAAGTGAAGTTTTGAAGCAGGTTTAAATAGTTACAAATAAATAAAAATTAACAAAGGTTTTTTATTTATTTTGTAATGTATTGACATTTAAAAGTTTGAATAAAAATGTAAAAAAATATAGAAAAAAAGCCTAAATATATTTGGAAAGAATGAGTCTTTGCTCTACATTTGCACTCGCAAAAGGGTTGGTAATACAGCTGTTTTACAAAGCAAGGAGAGGTGCCGGAGTGGTAACGGAGCAGATTGCTAATCTGTCGTCGGGTAACCGACGCCAGGGTTCGAGTCCCTGTCTCTCCGCTTTTTTCGGGGTGTAGCGTAGCCCGGTCATCGCGCCTGGTTTGGGACCAGGAGGTCGCAGGTTCGAATCCTGCCACCCCGACAGAATTAAATAATGGTCCAGTAGCTCAGTTGGATAGAGCAACTGCCTTCTAAGCAGTAGGTCTCAGGTTCGAATCCTGACTGGATCACAAAACTCAACTTAAATGTTGAGTTTTTTTATTGTTATTTTCTAACAAAAAAATATAAAAATAATGGTTTAGTAGCTCAGCTGGATAGAGCAACTGCCTTCTAAGCAGTAGGTCTCAGGTTCGAATCCTGACTAGATCACAATTATTTATTGGTTCAGTAGCTCAGCTGGATAGAGCAACTGCCTTCTAAGCAGTAGGTCTCAGGTTCGAACCCTGACTGAATCACAAAAAGCTCAACTTTTTTAAGTTGGGCTTTTTTTGTCATTATCTAGCGGCTTGTATTTATTTATAAATCTTATTTTATCGGAAAAGTACAGCCTTAATTTCACTATTTTGCAATCAAAATAATTATCTACAATAGTTTATTACTTGTTTATTTTTTTGAATTATAATTTCCATTATCAAAAAGATTTAGAAGGCGTCTTTTATTTAAGATAAATGACTTAAATTACTTGAAATTGAATATTATTAGATGGAAGAAAATACAAAATTTAAAAAAACGAATAGTAATATCATTTTAGAAACAATAAGTTTTCTGTTATTACTCATCTTATGGATTATTCCTATTTATTTTTTTTCTAGTTTGCCAGAAGAAATCCCGATGCATTATACACAGGCTAAAGTTGATAGTTACGGAAGTAAATGGACTATTTTTTATTTACCAATTTTTGGCTTGATTTTATTTGTAACACTTACATTATTGAGTAAAACTAAATATGTTGGTAATATAACAGAAATAAAAAAAACATCTATAATTTCTAAAATTTTTATGCTATTAATTTTTTTAGTAATTAATTATTCGACAATTGAAATTTCAACAGGAATTAAAAAGGCACTTGACTTGTCTTTTTTACCATTCTTAGTTATATTCTACCTTCTAATTATGGTCGCGATTAAATATAACACTAAAAAAGAACTCATTTAATTAAAAAAATCTCTTTAAAATACTTTTAAAGAGATTTTTTATATAATGTAGACTTATTGAACAATATATTATCTTACTGAAAAAATATATCCATCACCGTAATTAAGTGCAGTTGTTGATATGCTTATGGTAGGATTTGGACTTGTATCTTTAGATCTGATAGCAATTTGATTTTTTCTAAATCCTTCTCCAAATATCAACCTGTATGATCCTGTTTCTGTTAAACCAATCGAATGTCGACCTCTAAAAATATCGTCTGATCCTAAGGTAATTGGCGCAGTAAAATTCATGTCAAAAACTTGATAAATTACCCAATCGTTATCAATCCATTTTTCTATATGATATCCAATTAATAAGTACGGAGTTTTAGTCGTTTTAAATATGTTAACTGGTATCGCATCATCTACACCTTGAAGTAAATTAGGTACCTGAATTGTAAAAGTTACCGAGTCATTTAAGTCATAAAATGGTTTTCTGTTTAAATCAACTAAACCAGGAGCTTCAATATAAACGGTATTGTAGAATTGATCATCAGATCGGTCGCATGAAATGGTAATTAATACAAAAACAATGCATAAATATTTTAAAATTTTCATATCTAATTTGTTTAAAAACAATATCCTAAATTGACTCCATAGCGAGGTACAAATTTAGGCGATTTTTCATTCATTAAATTAACTCCTGCTCCACCATATAAATCTAAAATAAAACGTTTTTTAATTAATGTTTTAAAACCAACAGCTGTTCCAATTGCAATATCAAAATAGGTAGACTTTTTTATTTGATATACTAAACTTCCGTTTTCATTAATAGCTTCTAAATCTTTATGATCTCCACCATTAAAAGATATAAATCCTTCAAGAAAGACAAATTTCAGCTGATTGTCAGTTAAGGCATATCTTGTGTACGGAGTTATTTCATATTTTGGAAGATTAAAATACTTATCGTAATAGAATGTATTTTTTCTTTCGGTGTTGTTATGGTAAGTTACGCTTGTCCCAAAATACCATTGTAAATTGGTTTGATACTCGTATGAAATCTGAACTTTTTTATTGATAAAATATGAAAGAAAATCAAATTTTACTTCGTGCGGATGTGGAATGATTGAAACTTCTCTAAAAAGATCGTAGTCTCTTTTTTTACCTTTCTTTTTATAATTATCGGGCAATATATTTTGAGCGATATTTATAAAGGGTATCAAAATTAAAAATATGATAATATATTTTTTCATGTATATTTTTTTATAAAAATAAGTATAAAATTTATTAAGAACTAATTAATAGTAAGTTCTCCAAGAATTTCTTGAGACATAAAAGGGCCTCCGGGATATCTAGCCGTGTAATCTAGATTGAGCCATACTTGGTCTCTTTCGTCAATATGATAATAAATTTGTTTGTTTTTGGCTTCGTTCTTAAAGAGAACTTCTTTTATTAAATAAATAGCCGTTTCTAAATCAGCTTTGTTTCCTATTAACATTTCTGGATACATATGACCTTGTGTATGAATTATACGTGGTGTTCCGCCAATCGACTTTATACATGCAGACATAAAGATAGCGTGATCGTCGCAATCGCCAGACAAATGATCTAAAGATTCGCTTGCCGCAGCAATATATTCTTGTCCTATCGGATCGTTAACATAGTTCCATTGGTTGTTAATTTCTTTAAAAACAGCAAATGCCTGTATCATTTTTCTATTTTCTCTATACCCTTTTAAATCAGTAAAGTGTTTTGTTGTTGCTTTAACTGCAAAATTTCGTACTCCAGGATTAGAAAATTCGACCGCTTTTAGTACTTTAGATTTGTTAGGAAAGGGTAAAAGCCTAGAAATAATAACATCTTGAGGAAATGGGTTGTCCTGCATACTATAAACCATTGACCTATAATCTTCGTAGATGTTTAAAAAACCATAATTACCTATCAATGTACCATATCCTAATACAATAAAATATATAATCAAGGCAAAAAGTAATATCCTTTTAATAAATCTTAAAAATAAAAAAAGAGATATTAAAATAACTATAAAAATTAATATTCGATCTAAATGAAACGGCCAATTTGGATCAATTAAATTTTGATGAATAATTATAAAAAGCGGAATTTCAATCAGAATTACTAGCGAAAATAGGATAATACTATCCCATGGCTTTGGTATGGAAAGCTTGGATATTTTTTTTTTAATATTTTCGACTAATGGATTTGGCACTTATTTTACAAATTCTTGATAGGTTGGAATCTTGTCAATTAAATTTAATTCAAAGAGTTGACCAGTAACTAACTCAAAATCTTTTTGACTTATTTGTTTTTGAGACCATCTTGTTTCAGACAACCAATTTTGTACGTCATTTACATTTAAATTATATTTAGATGCAATTGTTTTATCAATACTTGGTATTATTTTAAACTCTCTGGTGGTATTATTTATAATTTCTAAAACGTGTTCTACTATGTGTTTATTAGTACTGTAGAATTCTTTTCTAACAGCAATTACAAAACTTGGCCATGGAGTAGGGCATTCTCCAATTTTTTTAAAAATTTTAGCATCAACTAAAGGTTTGGTCATTAAGCGTTCCCACATAAAATAATCAGCAGCTTTATTTTGTAAAGCTATAACAGCATTATCTATTGTGTTTACTACTTCAAATTTTAGATTATCTGTATCCCAATTTTGTTTTTTTGCATTTACAATCGCCATAAGATGGGAACCAGATCCAAATCTTGAAATGGCAGCAATTTTATTGTTTAAATCGGTAATAGAGTTTAATTCTGAGTTATAAGTTGTATGAATGCCCCAAATTAAAGGAGATTGAACATACGTTTGTACGATATACGAAGAATTAGTTTTGACAATGTCTTTTACAATACCTTCGGTTAAAATAATAGCAAAATCTGTTTCCGAATTATTTAACATGTCACACATCTTTCCAGTACCTTCTGGCACATCCGTCCATTGTAAATCAATATCATGTTGGCTAAATTCATTATTCTCTATACAAAGATGCCACGGTAAATTAAAATGCTCTGGAACACCAACTATTCTAACAGTTTTCATTATTTTTTTTGAAAGCTAATATAGTAAATACTTAGTGAAATTTAGAATATATATAAAAAAACAATCCCTGCATAAATGCAGGGATTGATTCGCAAAATTAATAAACAAACGGACACAAATTACATTATGAAAATAATGAAACCAAACTGTCTTTCTTCATAGAACCGTTTTCAGATAACCTTTGGTGGAATGAAAACGCTTCGCTTAATATATGTGGTGTATGACCACCGTACTCAGCTGCACGGTTGAAATAATCTAATAAATCTTCTCTATAATCTGGGTGAGCGCAATTATTAATAATAACTAAAGCTCTTTCTCTTGGTGCCAAACCTCTTAAATCAGCTAAACCTTGTTCTGTAACAATAACGTCAACATCATGTTCAGTGTGATCGTGATGCGAAACCATCGGTACAATTGATGAAATTTTACCGTCTTTAGCAACAGATGCTGTTACAAAGATAGAAATATGTGCGTTACGAGCAAAATCTCCTGACCCACCAATTCCATTCATCATATTTTTTCCAGAAACATGAGTTGAGTTTACATTACCGTAAATATCACATTCTAATGATGTATTGATACCAATAATACCTAATCTACGAATAACTTCAACTGAATTAGAAATATTTTGTGGACGTAATAAAATTTTACCTTTATAATTTTCAAGGTTATTCATCACTCTATCATAACATTCTTGCGAAACTGTCATTGAAGAAGCTGACGCAAATGTCATTTTACCAGAATCAATTAAGTCAAAAGTAGAATCTTGTAAAACTTCAGAGTACATAACTAAATCTTCAAAATCAGAATTTTGTAAACCACCTAAAACCGCATTTGCCACTTTACCAATACCACATTGTAATGGTGCTAATGATTTAGTTAATCGACCTTCAGTAACTTCTTTTTCAAAAAATTTGACAATATTATTTGCAATTGCAGAGGTAGCATCATCAGCTGGTGCAATGTCTCCAGGAGCATCTGTAATGTCATGAAAAACAATACCAACAACTTTTGAAGGATCAATTTTCATTGTTTCTGAACCAATTTTATCATCAGACTTAATGATGTTTATTGGCTTGCGGTTTGGATATTTCTCTGTTGAGTAAATATCGTGTAAACCTTTTATGTTTGTAGGAATAGCAGTATTAATTTCTAAAATTAATTTTTCTGCATTCTCAGCAATAGCAACATTATTACCTATAGATGTAGTTAAAACTAACGATCCATCTTCTAAAATCTCTGTAACCTCTAAAACGCCAATATGAATTGGAAATTGACCATTCATAATATGTTCAGCGGTTTCACCTAGATGTTGATCAATAAATAACACCTCTCCTTTATTAATTGCTTTACGCAAAACAGTATCTACTTGAAATGGTAAACGTTTTGACAAAGCATTACTTTCAACAAGAGCAGCATCTGTTCCATGTCCTAAAGACGCACCTGTCAATAAAGTGATTTTTAATTCTTCATTTTTAGCTCTATTTGCTAATGCTTTTAAAACTACTTTAGAATCACCACCTCTAGTAAAACCAGAAGACCCGACTGTCATACCATTAGTAAAAAAAGATGCAGATTCTTCAGCTGAAATCACTAAATTTTTGAATGGTTCGTATTTAATTCTATCTAAACTCATGAGGCATATATTTGAATAAAAGTACAACTATTTTTTCTAACAAATAGTTTTACTTTTTTGTTTTAAAAATTGAATAATTTTATTTACTTTGTAATGCAATTTTACAACAAATAAACAATGTCTCAATATTGCTTAAGGACATATATTTATCAATAACGGACAAATTATTATGGGAAAAAACGGACAAAAATATTATACGACTGATGTTGATATAGATACCAGCAGTATATATTGTCATCATGATTTAATGGGTGAATTATTAATCCCCACACATTCTCATGAAAAAGATCAATTTTTATATACTGAAGGTGGTATAGTATATGTAACGACAGAATCAAGAAATTATTTTTTACCAGCGAGACATTTTATGTGGATTCCGGCAGGAGTTAAACATTCAATACATCCAAGTTCTGAGGATGTAATTATGCGAAATTTATACTTTCCGAAAGAAAAAGCTGATATATCTTTTTATAAATCTGAAGGAATATACCCTGTAAATGATATTTTATTACAGATGATATTATTTACAAACAGATGGAATGGCGATTTAAGAAAAGGAAGTCGTAATAATGTTATTGCAAAGGCGATTAAAGCGATACTGCCTGAAATTTGTCATAATATTTTACCTTTATCATTGCCTTATCCTAAAGATGACAGGTTAATTAAAATTATTGCTTATATTGATTCTCATATCGAGGAGTATATCTTATTTTCTGAACTTTCAACAAAATTTGGATTTACAGAAAGATCTTTACACAGATTATTTCAAAAAGATATGGGTATGTCTTTTATTCAGTACTTTACAGTTAGACGTATGTTACGTGCTATTGAACTATTATTAGAACAGCGTTTACCTATAAATGAGGTAGCGCAAGCAGTAGGATACACAAGTACGCCTACTTTTAGTAATACTTTCAATAAAGTTTTAGGGCAACGACCTAGTGATTACTTAAATAGATTAGAGATATTAAGAAAAAGTTAGCCTATTCGGCTAACTTTTTTAATCCTAATTCGATAACTTTTTCTACAATTTTATACGGATCTTGACTAAAAGTACCATTGGCTCTGTTAGCAATTATTGCATTTAATGATAATGCATTATGACCTAATAATTTTGATAAACCATAAATGGCAGAAGTTTCCATTTCAAGATTAGAAATATTAATTCCATTAAAATTAAAATTATCCATTTTTTGATTTAGCTCAGTATCTTGAATTGGTAGACGTAAAACACGACCTTGTGGACCGTAAAAACCACCTGCAGTTGCTGTAAAACCTGGAAAAACTCCTTCTAGACCTCTAAACTTTTCTGCTAGATAATCACTTCCTTTAAAAACATAGGGTCTTCCTTTGCGTAAATCCCAGTTGGTATGCTTAATAAAAGCATCTTCTATTTCTGTTGCCGACTCATTATCTATAACATAAGAACGCATCATATTATCTAAACCAATAGTATATTCTGATGCAACAATAGAGTCTACAGGTATATTTGCTTGTAATGAACCTGAAGTTCCAAAACGAATTAAATTTAAACTCGTTAACTCTTTTTTAATTTGACGTGTTTTAAAATCAATATTAACTAAAGCGTCAAGTTCATTAATTACAATATCAATGTTATCTGGTCCGATACCAGTTGAAATAACAGTAAATCGTTTACCTTTATATGTGCCAGTATGTGTTTTAAACTCTCTTTTTTGAGTTTCAAACTCGATCGTATCAAAATGGGCAGAAACTTTTTCAACACGATTTTGATCGCCTACTAAAATAATATTAGTTGCTAAATCCTCTGGTTTAATGTTTAAATGATAAACACTTCCGTCTGGATTGATAATTAATTCTGAAGATTTTATTTCCATAATTAGCCTCCTACACGTTTAACTTTATAATCTTTTTTAATTAAATATTCCATTACTTTATCTCTAAAGTTACCTTGAATTATTATTTCGCCATCTTTAGCTGCCCCACCAACTCCACAAAGTGTTTTAAGTTCTTTGGCTAAAGTTTTTAAGTCTTCTTCCGTCCCTTCAAATCCTTTAATTATTGTAGCAATTTTGCCAGCCCTACTTTTTTTATCTAAATGGGCTTCTAATCGTTGATTTTTTGGTGCTAATGTTTCGATTATTTCATCATTAGTTTCAAATTCAAAATCCTTATTAGTTGAAAAAACAAATCCTCCTAAATCTTCTAATGTAGATGTTTTTTTTGCCATAAAATATTATTTAAAATAAAAAGACACTGAAAAAATCAGTGTCTTTTATATGTTATAAAATTAAGTATTATTTTTTAATTAATCCTAATTCTACTAATCTTTCGTATAAAAATTCTCCAGCTGTTATGTCGTCAAATTGTTTCGGATTGTTTTCGTCAATACAATTTTTTAAACAATCTAAAGGCATATCGCTAACAGGATGCATAAAGAAAGGAATTGAGTAACGTGAGGTACCCCATAATTCTCTTGGCGGGTTAGTAACTTGGTGAATTGTAGATTTTAATTTATTATTTGTATGTCTAGATAACATATCTCCAACATTAATAACTAACTGATCTTCTTCTGCAATAGCATCAATCCACTCTCCATTATGGTTTTGTACTTGTAAACCTTTACCTTGCGCACCCATTAATAAAGTAATTAAATTAATGTCGCCATGGGCAGCTGCACGTACAGCATCTTTAGGTTCGTCTAAAATAGGTGGGTAATGAATTGGTCTTAAAATTGAGTTCCCGTTTTTAACAAATTTATCAAAATACATCTCATCTAGACCTAAAAACAAAGCTAATGCTCTTAAAACATAAACTCCTGTTTTTTCAATCATTTGATACGCTTCTTTCGTAGATGTATTAAATTCAGGTAATTCATCAACAATTACATTGCTTGGATATTCAGCCTCTAACTTAGGGTCATTTTCTACAAATTGACCTGTGTGCCAAAACTCTTTTAAATCTCCAACCTTGCGTCCTTTAGCCGATTCTTTTCCAAAAGATACATAACCTCTTTGACCACCAATACCAGGAACTACGTACTTTTCCTTAGTTTCTACTGGTAAGCTAAAAAAATTTTTAACTTCTGTGTATAAGCTGTCAACCAGTTTAGTATCTAAAAAGTGACCACTTAATGCTACGAATCCAATTTCTTCGTAGGCTTTTCCGATTTCATTTACAAATTTTTGTTTACGTATCGGGTCATCCGATAGGAAATCACGTAAGTCAACACTAGGAATGTTTTGCATTGTACTTAAGAGTTTGTGTAATTTTTACAAAAATATAAAATATTTTTTAGAATTAGGCTAAACGAATTAATTATAACAAATTTTGTTTCTGTTTTTTATTTAAAATTGTTTTTATTTAAGTAAATATGTCTATATCAAGTAAAAAAGATATTTTATATCAAATTTTGCCTTGAAGTATTTGTATTTAATCATTATTTTGTTAAGTTTATTGTAACATAATTTAACACAACATAATGACTTATAACGACTTTTATTCTGAAAGTATTTCTAATCCTGAAGCTTTTTGGAAAGAACAAGCTAAATCTATTAAATGGTTTAAAGAGCCTTCTAAAATTTTATCTAATAATGAAAACAGATATCCTGTTTGGTATGCAGACGGTGAATTAAATGCGTGTTATTTGGCTTTGGATAAACATATTGAAGAGGGCTTTGGTGATGAAATTGCCTTAATATATGATTCTCCGGTTACTCAGCAAATAAAAAAATTTACTTATAATGAGGTTAAAACCGAAGTAGCTAAGTTAGCTGGTGGGTTAAAATCATTAGGATTAGTAAAAGGTGATACGGTAATTATATATATGCCGATGATATCAAAAGCAGTTTTCGCAATGTTAGCTTGTGCTCGTTTAGGCGTAACTCATTCTGTAGTTTTTGGCGGATTTGCTCCCACAGAACTTGCAGTTAGAATTGATGATTGTAAACCAAAAGTTATTATTACTGCATCTTCAGGTATAGAAATAGATCGATTAATAGCTTATAAACCCTTTGTTGACGAAGCTATAGAACTAGCCAATCATAAACCCCAAAATGTTGTTGTTTTTAACAGAAAACTCGGAGCTCGTGTTCCTTTTAAAAAGTACGATATTGATTATGATGCTTTGGTTTATGGATCCGAAGAAGCAGACTGCGAAATTGTAAAATCTACGCATCCGTTATATATTTTATATACTTCTGGAACAACAGGTAAACCAAAAGGTATTGTTAGAGATACTGGCGGATATGTTACTGTTTTGAAAAACTCTATGAAACAGATATATAATGTAGAACCAGGAGAGGTTTTTTGGTCGGCATCTGATGTTGGATGGGTAGTTGGGCACAGCTACATAGTTTATGCACCTTTACTTAACAGAACAACCACAATTGTTTTTGAAGGAAAACCTGTAAGAACACCAGATGCTTCTACTTTTTGGAGAATTATTGAAGAGCATAAGGTAAACGTAATGTTTACGGCACCAACTGCATTACGTGCTATAAAAAAAGAGGATCCTGATGGTGAATTTATTAAAAAACATGATTTATCTTCATTAAGACTTCAGTTCTTGGCTGGTGAACGTAGTGATGTTGCTTCAATTGATTGGTATAAAAGTCATATTAATATTCCAGTAATCGATCATTGTTGGCAAACCGAAACAGGTTGGCCTATGTTAGCGAATATGGCTGGTATTGAATTATTGCCTTACAAACCTGGATCTGCAGGGAAAGCGGTGATAGGCTATAATATTAAAATTTTTAATGAAGCAGGAGATGAATTAGAAGCGAATAAAGAAGGGTTTATTGTTGCTAAATTACCAATGCCTCCTGGAACTTTAATGGGGTTATGGAACAACGAAAAACAATTTAATGAGGCTTATTTATCCCAATATCCGGGTTATTATTTTACAGGTGATGGCGGTTATAAAGACGCAGAGGGTAATATTTGGGTTACAGGTAGGGTAGATGATGTTATAAATGTTGCAGGGCATCGTTTATCTACAGCTGAAATGGAAGAGGTGGTTTCCCAACATCCTTTTGTTGCCGAATGTGCAGTTGTTGGAATAGAAGATTCATTAAAAGGTCAAATTCCTTTAGGTTTTGTTGTTTTAAAATCGAATACAGAGATTGAAAAATTTCAATTACAACACGAGATTGCTCAGTTAGTACGCGAGAAAATAGGTGCGGTTGCAGCTCTAAAAAATATTGTAGTTGTAGATAAGTTACCAAAAACAAGGTCGGGTAAAACTTTACGCAAGTTATTGCGCAATATTGTTGATGGTAAAGAATACGTTATTCCTTCAACAATTGATGATGAAACCAGTGTTTCTCATATTATTGAAGTTCTAGAAGAATATAAAATAGGAATATTTAGTTAAAATATATACTCGCAAAATATATATTTTAATCACAAAATTAATAAACAAACTAAACACAAAAACATTTTCAATATGAGTTATTATCAAATCGAAAATCTTGAAGAATACTTTAAACATTATAAAAAGTCTATTCGAGAGCCGCGTAAATTTTGGGGTAAAATTGCAGAAGAAAATTTTACTTGGTACCAAAATTGGGATAAAGTTTTAGAAGGCGATTTATTTGAAGCTAACGTTAAGTGGTTTACAAATGCTAAAGTAAATATTGTTAAAAATTGTATAGATAGGCACTTAAGTAAGCGAGGTAATAAAAACGCAATTATTTTTGAACCAAACAACCCAGATGAGCCTTGCCAATATATAACTTACAATGAGTTATATGATAGAGTGTGTAAAATGGCTAATGTACTTTTAGATCAAGGAGTTAAAAAAGGAGATAGAGTTTGTATTTATTTACCAATGATTCCCGAATTAGCTGTTGCTATATTAGCTTGTGCTCGTATTGGTGTAGTTCATTCAGTAGTTTTTGCAGGTTTTTCTGCCTCAGCATTGGCCTCAAGAATTAATGATTGTGATTCTAAAATTGTAATTACATCGGATGGTGCTTATAGAGGAAATAAGATTTTGGATCTAAAAGTTATTGTTGACGAAGCAATTGTATTGGCACCCATTGTTACTAAAGTTTTAGTAGTAAAAAGAACTAATAACGCTATTAATTTTGTTCCAAATCGTGATTTTTGGATGGACGAGTTATTAGAAAAAGCCTCTAATAATAGTGTTGCTGAAGTAATGGATGCTGAAGATCCGTTGTTTATTTTGTACACATCTGGTTCTACCGGAAAGCCCAAAGGTATGGTACATACTACCGCTGGCTATATGGTTTATGTTGGATATACATTTAAAAATTTATTTAATTACCAAGAAAATGATATTTATTGGTGTACAGCCGATATTGGTTGGATAACAGGTCATTCTTATATTCTATATGGGCCACTTTTAAATGGGGCAACAACTGTAATTTTTGAAGGTGTACCGTCTTATCCAGATTTTGGCCGCTTTTGGCAAGTGGTCGAAAAGCATAAAATAACTCAGTTTTATACCGCACCAACTGCTATTAGAGCTTTAGCTAAAGAAAATCTTAATTTTGTCGATCGTTACGACTTATCATCATTAAAAGTTTTAGGATCGGTAGGCGAGCCAATTAATGAAGAAGCTTGGCATTGGTATAATAACCATGTGGGACAAAAACGTTGTCCAATTGTGGATACTTGGTGGCAAACAGAAACAGGTGGTGTATTAATTTCACCATTACCATTTATTACACCAACTAAACCAACTTATGCGAGTTTGCCATTACCTGGTATTTTACCTGTTTTAATGGATGATAAGCGTAATGAAATTGATGAAAATCAGGTGGTGGGTAATTTATGTATTAAACAACCTTGGCCCGGAATGGCCCGTTCTATTTGGGGAGATCATGAAAGATTTAAAGAAACGTATCTTTCTGCTTTTCCAGGAAAATATTTTACAGGTGATGGCGCTTTAAGAGATGAAGTGGGATACTACAGGATTACAGGGCGAGTAGATGACGTGATCATTGTTTCTGGGCATAACTTAGGAACAGCTCCAATTGAGGATGCAATAAATGAGCATCCAGCGGTTGCAGAATCAGCTGTGGTTGGATATCCGCACGATATTAAAGGAAATGGATTGTATGGATTCGTAACTTTGAAAGAAACTGGAGAATATAGAGATCGTAAAAACTTGACTAAAGAAATTAACGAACAAATTGCTACTAGTATTGGACCAATTGCTAAACTAGATAAAATTCAGTTTGTTGAAGGTCTACCTAAAACACGTTCAGGAAAAATTATGCGACGAATTTTGCGTAAAATTGCCGAAGGTGATTTCTCAAATTTTGGAGACATATCAACCCTATTAGACCCAGAGGTTGTAGATAAAATTAAAGAAGAAAGAGTATAAAAAAACCCCCAAAGTTTAAAATAACTTTGGGGGTTTTTATTAATTAACATTATTATGAAATATTTAGGTTCGAATTCTATTTTAATAAAACTATTTAAAATAATGTTATTAAAAATATAGATAGTAACGCAAAAATAATTCCAATAGTATTTAGTTTATTAATATTTTCTTTGAAAAATAAATACCCAACAAAAGTTGATAAAATAATTACACCAAAATTCATTGTTGAAAAAACAACGGCTGGATTATCTTTAAGTATTTGGTGTGCTTTTATATACGTATATATATTGGTAAAATTTAAGCTTCCTAATAAAATTCCCCAAATTAATGTTTCTTTATTAAGTCGATTTTTATTCTTTCTGAAAATGGAAATAAAACCAGACAAAACAAAGGCAATTGTAAATATGATTAATAAAGATGATGTGTATGGAATATTTTGTATTAATGCAACTTTTTTAAATAAAACATCAACAAAACCATAGCCCAATAAAACTAATATTGGCGATAAATAGCTTTTTACTGTTAAGTCATTTTTTTTATATAAAATCATTCCAATTGCTATAAAACCAATAATTAAACCAGATAATATGCTATTTGAAAGCGATTGATTCCAAAAAAAAACAGAAATTAATATTGGTATTATTAGAGAAAATCGTTGTGCGATATCGGTTTTTATTATCCCTACTTCCTGAATTGATTTATTTAAACTCAAAAATAAAACGGGTAATAAAATTCCGAGTAAAGTATAAATAGAGTAGTGGTTTGAATAACTTTTTAAGGAGTAGTAATTACTGTCAAAAATAAAGTAACAAAAAACTATTGCCAATAAATAGTTGAATTGAATGACAGTAAATACGTCAATATTTTTTTTCTTAATAATCTTAAACAGAGATGCTACAGAAACACTACAAATAATACTAATTAGTAAATAATACATTTTTAAGAAAATAAGGTATTATAAAAAGCTTCTGCAGAATGAACTATATTTTCTTTCCAATTCTCA
>Ga0233372_1000672_pt1 | contig 14874 bp, 13 predicted proteins | sample ElkDunMinimDraft_4_FD_191538 | JGI IMG/M metagenome (GOLD analysis project Ga0233372, IMG submission 191538) | Fecal eukaryotic communites from dung pellets of Tule Elk in California, USA - Elk Dung D8 | ecosystem: Host-associated > Mammals > Digestive system > Large intestine > Fecal | place... | reverse complement strand
ATCTACGACCCGGAAGGGCGGGCGCTGGTGCGCGGCGCCGACAGCGGCGAGGCGGTGTTGACGGCGCGGCTGGATCCGGTGCGCCTGACCCGGGTGCGCGCGGCGCACACCATGCTCATCGACCGGCTGCCGGCTCAGGGGTCGCCCGGACGGGCACTGCTCACCTGATCGCCCGCCCCGGCAGGCATCGGTTTCCCGGCCGGCAACCATCAGAGTTCCGGGCTGCAATTCGTCGTTCGCACGCCCGGAATTGACGAGTTTCACGGCCGGAAGTCATGGCTTTCGTGGGCGCCTTGCGACGGTGAGCTATTCCCAGCGCGCCAGGGCTGCCGTAACCTGCCCCCGTGCCACTGCTCCTCCTCGATATCGACAACACGCTGCTCGACCGCACCGGGGCACTGCGGGCGTGGGGTGACCGTTTCCTCGCCGACCTGAACGCGCCGGCGGAGGACATCGACTGGCTTCTGGACTTCGATGCCGACGGGCTCACCGACCGCTGGGACCTCGCCGACGCGATCCGGCAGCGGTATGACCTCCGCACGCCCTCGATCGACCTGGTGGAGGCGATCGAGGAGGGGATAGCGGCGAACCTGCGCCTGGATCCGTTGCACGCGTGTGCGCTGCGGATCGCCGACGCCGCAGGGTGGGTGCCGGTGGCGGTCAGCAACGGCAGGACCCGGGAGCAGGAGCGGCTCATCCGGCTCACCGGGCTCGACCGCTACCTCGCGGACTGGGTGATCTCGGAGGAGGCGGGGGTGAGCAAACCCAATCCGCGCATCTTCACCCTGGCGGCGCAGCGGGCCCGGATGACGATGCGGGGCGCCTGGGTCGTCGGTGACGGCCCGGAGGGGGACATCGGCGGCGCGGCGGCCGCCGGGCTGCGCAGCGTCTGGCTGCACCGCGGGCGACGCTGGACCGAGCAGCGCTTCGCCCCGACCTGCGCCGCCGACGGCCTGATCGCCGCCATCGCCGCGGTGCTCGCCGGATGATCCGTCACTGCAGATAGCTCTCGACCTCGGGTTTGGGCCGCGGCCCCGTCTGGTCGGGGTCGGCGCCGGACTGACGCGCCGCGCGGCGGCGGCGGAGCAGATCCCAGCACTGGTCCAGCGACTCCTCCAGCTCCCGCAGTCGGGTCTGGGCCGAGCCCGTGCCCTCCTCCGCCTCCTGGGCCTCGGCGCGCAGCCGGTGTTCCTCGTCGACCAGTTCGTTGATCCGCTGCAGGATTGTCGTGTCGTCCATGCTCCGAGCCTGGCACAGCCCGGCCGCGCTCGCCCGGATTCGGCCATCGATCTCGCTGCGGCCACCGGGCGGTACGACCCCGCGCGTGCTGCAGCGGCCCGGCCGGCGCTCGGCGGGCTGACGACATCCCCCTGCGTCGATCGCACGACCCGGGCCGTGCGGCCGCTCGTCTCCAACCGTGACGCTGACTGAGCAACCAGTCAGCAGGAAAACGGATCCAAAGTGGAGATATGAGTCACCGGTGTCGCTGATTTTCCCAGCGGTATCTAGAGAAGGGCTCATGTTGGTGGCATGCTGTCCGCGATCGTAACGCCGCATGACCGTTCAAACACTCAGCGGGTTTTCCGCTGCGTGTGGTGCAGGATGGAGAACAATCATGACCGAGGCGAGCGCCGACGCGCGGCCAACCACGACCGCCGAAGCCCCGTTCGTTCCGCTGCGGAAGATGCTTCGCGGTGGTCTGCTGCGCGACCCGCTGCAGACGCTCATCGACGCGGCCGACGAACACCCCGGCAAGGTCGTCCAGCTCAGCCTCGGCACCGTCCGCGCCTTCCTGGTGAGCGAGCCCAGGCACGTGCAGCACGTGCTACGGGACAACGCCAAGAACTACACCCGCGCGGGCGACAACATGCTCTACAAATCCGTGCGCAAGCTCTCCGGCGAGGGCATCTTCTCCGAGGGGGAGGTCTGGGAGGCGAGCCGACGGCGGATGCAGCCGCACTTCACCGCCAAGCGGATCGACTCCTACATCGAGCCGATGTCGCGGGCGGTCAACGCGGCCCTGGACGACCTCGCCATCCCGGCGGAGGGCGCCACTCTGGACGCCGGGTCCACGACCTCGCGGATCATCTGCCAGACCATGACCACGGTCTTCTTCGGCGGCAAGATCCCGCTGTCGGACGCCATGACCATCATCGAGAACCAGGAGGTCGTGGCGAACACGTTGCGGTACCGGCTGCTGGTTCCCTTCTACCCGAACGCGTTGCCGTTCCCGGGCGACTTCGCGTTCGCCCGGGCCGTGAAGAACATCGACGCGGTGGTCTACCCGCTGATCCGCAAGGAGCGGGCCAACCCCAGCGGCGACCCGGACGCCCTCTCCACCCTCGCCACCGCCGTGGACGCCGACGGCAATCTCCTGCCCGAGCGGCAGGTCCGCGACGACATCGTCTCGATCTTCGCCACCACCACGGAGACGACCTACAACCTGCTCGCCTGGCTCTGGCCGGTGCTCGAGGCGCACCCGGCGATCGCCGCGCGGATGCAGGAGGAGATCGACAGCGTCGTCCGGGCCGGTGAGCCGATCACCCAGGAGCAGCTCGGCCGGCTGCGCTACTCCAAGATGGTGATGGACGAGCTGGTCCGGCTCTACCCCTCCGGCTGGCTGATTCCGCGTACGTCGGTGGAGGACGACGTCATCGACGGCGTCCACATCCCGGCCGGCTCGCACATCGCGCTGAGCCCGGTCACCACCCACCGGCTGCGGGCGTACTGGGACCGGCCCAACGAGTTCGATCCCGAGCGCTTCGCTCCGGAGCAGCCCAAGCGGCAGCACCGCTACGCGTACTACCCCTTCGGCGGCGGTGGCCACCAGTGCATCGGCATGTACCTCTTCGGCATCGAGGCACCGCTGGTCGCGGCGGCGATCCTGGCCCGCTACCGGGTCAAGATGACCGAGCCGGGCATCCCGGACTACAAGCTGGCGGCGTCGCTGCGTCCCAACAAGCGCATCTACATGACGGTGACGCCGGCCCAGCAGCCGGTCGGGGCGTGAGCACACCGATGAACACCTCTACACCCGTCGGCCGCGAGGCGCTGCTCGCCGCCACCGAGCACGGGCGCATCTGCGCGGTGGCGGCCAAGGGCCAGCGCGATCTGCAGCGGTGCGCCGCGGCGTACCCGGAGCTGTTCTCACCGAAGGCCTTCGAGCCGGCGCTCTTCAGCAACGTGGCGATGGCGATCACCTTCGGTGCGCCCTGGTGCAGCGCCGAACAGCTGCGGCTGACAAACCGGGCAGTGCTCTGGGGCTTTGCGCTGGACTATCTGGTCGACCACGAGGCGCAGTCGCGGCACGAGATCGACCGGCTCACCGAACGCTGCCTCGCCGTCGCCGACGGCGGTACGCCGGAGCCCGACGACGCGCTGGGGCGCCTCCTGGCGGAGCTGCGTGACGAGCTGGCCGCCGGGCCGGCGTTCGCCGCGTACCGCGGGGTGTGGCGCGAGGAGCTGCGCAAGGTGCTGGAGTCGATGGCCCGGGAGTGGGACTGGAAGACGGCCGCGCAGACCGACGGCCCGGCCCTGCCCGGCCTCGACGAGTACCTCGCCAACGCCGACAACCTGGCCTGCACCATCGTCAACGTCACGCACTGGATCTCCAACGACGACCGGTCCGCTCTGACGCATCTCGACGCGCTCGTCGAGGCGAGTGCCGAGGTGCAGCGGGTGCTGAGGCTCGTCAACGACCTGGGCACCTACGAGCGCGACCTCCGCTGGGGTGATCTCAACGCGATCATGCTGGTCAGCGACCGCTCCGATGTGGAGCGCAAGATCGAGGAGCTGGTGGCGCGCTGTCACGAGCTCTTCGCGCCGCTGGCGCCGGCCTGCCCGCAGGCCGTCGAGTACCTGGCCCGCCAGGTCGGCTTCTCCAGCGGCTTCTACCGGGGGACCGACTTCTGGGGGCAGATGTGACCATCAGCGAGGAACGGGTTGCCCCGGCGGATCTGCACGACCAGGTGCGCAACCTGCTCGGGGGGATGGAGCTGCGCCCGCAGGGGCAGGTCTCCCCGTCGGTCTACGAGACCGCCCGGGTGGTCAGCCACGCGCCGTGGCTGAACGGGCAGGCCGGCCGCATCGGTTATCTGCTCGCGACGCAGCGTCCGGACGGGGCCTGGGGTGCGCCGGGCGGCTATGCCCTGGTGCCGACGATCAGCGCCACCGAGGCGCTCTTCGCCACCCTGCACGACATCGCCGCCGGCCGGCAGCCCGGCGAGCGGCGGGCCGAGATCGCCCGCGCCGTCGACCGGGGCCTGACGGCGCTGGCGCACCTGGTGGCGACGCCCGCGCTCGCCATGCCGGACCTGCCGGCGGCCGACCTCATCGTGCCGGTGCTGACCGAACGGATCAACCACCATCTGGCCGAGCTCGGAGCACGGCCGCTGGCGGAGCTGACAGCCCGGCGCGGGGGTGAACCACTGCCCCTGCCGCAGGCGATGACCGACCGGCGGCTGGTCATGGTGCGGCAGATGGTGGCCTCGGGGCAGCCGCTGCCGCAGAAGCTGGTGCACGCGCTGGAGATTCTCGGCGAGCAGGCGCGCGGCTTCGCGGGCGTGCGGCCGGTGGGTGGCGCGATCGGGGCGGCTCCCGCCGCGAGCGCGGCCTGGCTGCGCGGACCGCAGGACAACAGCGTGGTGGTGCAGTATCTCGCCACCGCCGGCCGCGCCTCGGACGGTGCGGTGCCGTGCACCACTCCGATCAGCGTCTTCGAACGGTCCTGGGTGCTGGCGAGCCTGGTCCGGGCCGGGGTTCCGCTGGAGGTGCCCTCGACGCTGGTCACCAGCCTCGTTCAGAGCCTGGGGGCGACCGGCGCGGCCACCAGTCCCGGGCTGCCCGACGACGCCGACACGACCTCGGTCACGCTCTACGCCCTGGCCCGGCTCGGCTACCCGGTCGCGCCGGAGAGCCTGTGGCACTACGACGTGGGTGGGTACTTCTGCACCTGGCGCGGTGAGGACGGCAGCTCCATCACCACCAACGCCCACGCACTGGAGATGCTCTGCTGGTGGTCGCGGCACGCCGGCCGGGACGACGCGCGCTGGGCGACCGCGGCGGAGTCGGTGACCGGCTGGCTGCTCGCGCAGCAGTGCGCCGACGGGCAGTGGGACGACCGGTGGCATGCCTCGCCGTACTACGCGACCTCGTCGGCGGCGGTGGCGCTCGCCGGCTACGGCAGCGGCGCCGATGTCGCGCCGGCCGTCGACCGGGCGGTGGAGTGGATGCTGCGCACCCAGCGGGCCGACGGGTCGTGGGGACGGTGGGACGGCACGGCCGAGGAGACGGCGTACGCCCTGCATCTGCTCTGTGTCGCCGACCCCGCGCGCCATCCCGGAATCGACGCGGCCATCGCCGGCGGCGCCGAATTCCTCGACCGGGTCGATCTCGACGCCGAGCAGCCGGCGCTCTGGCACGACAAGGACCTCTACCATCCGACCGCGATCGTGCAGGCTGCGGTCCTCGCGGCCCGCCACGTCTGCGCGACGCGGAGCCGGTTGAGTGCCGAGTCAAGGTAACGTCTACATTGGACAAAGCAGTGAGCGGAAAGATCATCAGGCTTGAGTGGCACTAGTGGACGCTGCTAGCGTGCGCGGGGCCGGTCTCCGAGGCCGGCCCCGCGCGCTGCGGCCGAAGGTCGGCGGCGAGCATCGGACATGTACATGAAAAGCACGGGCCGGGACGGTGTAATGGGTATCCGCGGCGCTAGCCTGCGTACGAAAATTGTGGCCCTTCTTGTTTCGCTGGTCGCGCTCTGGGCCTTCGCTGCCTATGTGACGTTGCGAGACGGTCTGAACCTGCTCGGCATCACCACTCTTGACACCAATGTCGCCGCGCCGAGTGAGCCGGTCCTCGCGGAGCTGCAGGCCGAGCGGCGGCTGACCGCCGCCTACCTCGGCAAGCCGCGCGCGGACACCGCCGCGGAACTCGCCGAGCAGCGCTCCCGCACCGACGCGGTGGTGGAATCGTTCCGGGAGACCTCGCAACTCTGGCAGGTCCGGTTCGCCGGCAGTGACGAGCTCAACGAGCGCGTCGACCGCACCATCACCGAGCTGGACTCCCTCGCCGGGATCCGCGGCAACGTCGACGGCCTGTCAATGGACCGTTCGGAGGCGATGCGGGAGTACAACGACGTCGTCGACCAGCTCTTCACCATCTACGGCGCCATGGGCTCGCTCGACGACGAGCGGATCACCAAGGACAGCAGGACCCTCACCCAGCTCAACCGCTCCCTGGAACTGCTGTCACGGCAGGACGCCCTGGTCAGCGGTGTGCTCTCCGCCGGACGGATCACCGCGGCGGAGTACGGCGAACTGTCGCGGCTGGTCGGCGCCCAGCGCTTCCTGGCGGCCGAGGCGGTCGTCGAACTCTCCGACGCCGACCGGGCCGAGTACGACGCGATCGTGGCCGGGAGCAACTTCACCCGACTCGCGGCCGTGCAGGACCGGCTTCAGCAGGCGGATTCTGCCCGGCCGCCCGTCGGCCCCGCGGAGTGGCGCTCCGCCATGGGGGCCACCGAGGACCTTCGCGACTGGACTCTCGGCAAGGGCGACGACCTCGTCGACCAGGCCATGCCCGTCGCCGTCGGCGTGGTGCTGCGGATGGTGCTGGCGGCCGGCCTCGGTCTCCTCGCCGTCATCGCCTCCATCATCGTCTCGATCACCACGGCCCGATCGCTGATGCGGCAGCTGGAGAAGCTGCGCGACGCCGCACACCAGCTCGCCGAAGAGCGGCTGCCGTCGGTGGTCGAGCGGCTCGGCCGCGGTGAAGAGGTGGACGTCGCCGCGGAGGCGCCGCCGCTGCGCTTCGGTGACGACGCGATCGGCGAGGTGGGACAGGCGTTCAACGCCGTGCAGGAGACCGCGGTGCGTACCGCGGTCGAGCAGGCGGAACTGCGGCGCAGTGTGCGCGACACCTTCCTCAGCCTCGCCCGGCGTACGCAGGCCCTGGTGCACCGGCAGCTGACGCTGCTGGACGCCATGGAGCGCCGTGAGCACGACGCCGAAGAGCTGGAGGACCTGTTCCGGGTCGACCACCTCGCCACCCGAATGCGGCGCAACGCCGAGAACCTGATCGTGCTCTCCGGCTCGACCCCCGGCCGGGCCTGGCGGCGCAACGTCCCGATGGTGGACGTCGTCCGCGGCGCGGTGGCCGAGGTCGAGGACTACACCCGGGTCAACGTGCACCCGATGGGTGCTGCCACGCTCGCCGGCCGCGCTGTCGGTGACGTCATCCACCTGATCGCCGAGCTGGTCGAGAACGGCCTCTCCTTCTCTCCGCCGCACACCACCGTCGACGTGCGCGGTCAGCTCGTCGCCAACGGTTTCGCGCTGGAGATCGAGGACCGCGGCCTCGGAATGAGCGAGGAGGACCTGGCCCGCGCCAACGAGCGCATCCAGGACCAGTCCGAGCTGAACCTCGCCAACGCCACCCGCCTCGGCCTCTACGTGGTGAGCCGGCTCAGCGAGCGGCACGGCATCCGCGTCCAGCTCAAGGAATCGCCCTACGGCGGCACGACCGCGGTGGTGCTGATTCCGGCCGGCCTGGTCAGCGACGGCGACCCCGGTGCGGAGCCCACCCGGTCCGGCGCCCCCACCGGCACCGGAGCTGCCAGGACGCCGGGTGAGCAGCCCGCCGCGTCGCCGGCGGAACCGGCCACGGTGGCGACCATCGCAGCGGGGCCCACGACGGCAGTCGCCGAGCGCAACGGCAGGCCGGCGATCGAGACCGACCTGCCGGTGCGCCGGCCGTCCCCGGTACCGCCGGGCGGCACGGCCCCGCAGGCCGACGGCGGCGCCGGCCTCCCGGCCCGCCCGCCGCGGGTGCGCGACGAGTCCGCCCTGGACGGTCCCACCCACGCCATCGGCCTGCCCGCGATCACTCCGAAGCCAGCCGAGGAGGGACCGATGAAGGCCAGTTCGGAGCCGGGTGACGAGACGCCGGTCCCGCAGACCCAGTCGGGGCTGCCGGTCCGGGTCCGACAGGCGAACCTGGTGCCGCAGTTGCGTGACGGCGGCGACGCCGACGACTCCGCCGACGAGGTGGAGGAAGCGCCGCGGCCGCCCGAGAAGGTGCGCCGGATGATGGATTCGTACCAGAGCGGTACGCGTCGTGGCCGCACCGACGCCGCCCGTCTGCTCGGCAGCGGCGGCGACGGTGACGGCGAGCAGGCGGGCGAGCCCGACACTGCGGAGGAGCCCGGCGCCCGGCCCGAGTGAGCCGGACGCCGATACGAGGACACGTGCGAGAACGGCCAGTCACTGGCCTGGGGACACGGCGGGATCCGCCGGGGGAGAAGAGGACGACGAGTGGCACAGAAGACGGCTTCGAGTGCCGACCTGACGTGGTTGCTGGACGACCTGGTCGGCCGGGTCAAGCAGGCGGAGCATGCGGTTGCCCTCTCGACGGACGGCCTGCTGATGGCATCGTCCAAGGGGCTCACCCGTGATGACGGCGAGCACCTGGCGGCCCTGGCCGCCGGCATCCAGAGCCTGGCCCGCGGTGCGGGCAAGCGGTTCGGCGGCGGACAGGTGCAGCAGACCATCATCGAGATGCAGTCGTCGTTCCTCTTCGTGACGGCCGCCGGGCGCAACGCCTGCCTGGCGGTGCTGGCCTCGGAGGACGCCGACGTCGGCCTGATCGCCTACGAGATGGCGATGCTGGTCACCCGGGTCGGCAAGTTCGTGGCCTCACCCTCCCGCTCAGCCGAGCTGTCACCCGAGGAGAAGTAACCGGATGGCCGTCTCAGGCGAGTCACCAGACGAAAAGTGGGTCGACGACCACGCCGGTCCCGTGGTGCGGCCCTACGCCGTCACCCGGGGCCGGGCGCGGCCGGTGGCCGGCAAGTTCGATCTGATCTCACTGGTCATCGCGGTCCGCCGGGATCCGGCCCAGGAGGCCGGCCTGGGGCCGGAGCATCACGCCATCATCGCGCTCTGCCAGCGGATGATGTCCGTCGCCGAGGTCGCCGCGCACCTGGACCTTCCGGTGGGCACCATCCGGGTCCTGCTCGGCGACCTGGTGGCCCGGGACCTGATCCGGGTACGCGAGCCGATGATCACCAGCGGCCTTCCGGACGACAGCATTTTCGAGGCGGTAATCAATGGACTACGAGCGCTCTGACCGGGCGGCGGGGACCGACGCGCTCCCCACCGCTATCAAGATTCTCATTGCCGGTGGCTTCGGCGTCGGCAAGACCACGCTGGTCGGCTCGGTGAGCGAGACACAGCCGCTGCGCACCGAGGAGGTCATCACCGAGAGCAGCGTCGGCGTCGACGACCTCTCCGGGGTGGAGGCCAAGACGACCACGACCGTGGCGATGGACTTCGGCCGTATCACGATCAACAAGGATCTGGTGCTGTACCTGTTCGGCACGCCCGGCCAGGACCGATTCTGGTTCGTCTGGGACGAGCTCTCCATCGGGGCGGTCGGGGCGGTCGTGCTGGCCGACACCCGGCGGCTGGCGGACTGCTTCCCCTCCATCGACTATTTCGAGGGGCGGGGCACGCCGTTCATCGTGGCGGTCAACTGCTTCGAGGGTGCCCGCCAGTACGACCTCGCCGAGGTGCGCGCCGCCCTCAACCTCGACCCCGAGGTGCCGGTGGTGCTCTGTGACGCCCGGCAGCGCGCGGCGAGCAAGGAAGCGCTGATCAGCCTCTTGGAGCACGCGATGAAGAGCCGCAGCGCCAAGCGGGCCGCAGTCGTCGCCTGACGCCCCCACCGGCCCCGCCGCCGCACCGGCCACGGTGCGCGCACCGCGGACAGGAAAGGACCCCTGCTCACCTGGAGCAGGGGTCCTTTCGTTGTGCCGGATCAGGCAGCGATCATGCGCCGCAGCACGTACTGCAGGATGCCGCCGTGGCGGTAGTAGTCCGCCTCCCCGGGGGTGTCGATGCGCACCACGGCGTCGAACTCGACGCCGGTGTCGGTGCTGACCTTGACCGTGCGGGGGATGTCACCGTCGTTGAGGGCGGTGACGCCCGAGATGGTGAAGGTCTCGGTGCCGGTCAGCCCCAGCGACTCGGCGGTCACGCCCGCCGGGTACTGCAGCGGCAGCACACCCATGCCGATCAGGTTGGAACGGTGGATCCGCTCGTACGACTCGGCGATGACGGCGCGCACACCCAGCAGCATGGTGCCCTTGGCCGCCCAGTCGCGCGACGAGCCGGAGCCGTACTCCTTGCCGGCGAGGATGACCAGCGGCAGGCCGGCCTCCGCGTACGCCACCGAGGCGTCGTAGATGGAGGTCTGCTCGCCGGTGAGGTGGTTGACCGTGAAGCCGCCCTCGATGCCCGGCACCAGCTGGTTGCGCAGCCGGATGTTGGCGAAGGTGCCCCGGATCATCACCTCGTGGTTGCCCCGGCGCGAGCCGTACGAGTTGAACTCGTGGCGCGGCACACCGTGCTCGGCGAGGTACCGGCCGGCGGGGGAGTCGGCCTTGATGGCGCCGGCCGGCGAGATGTGGTCGGTGGTGACCGAGTCGCCGAGCTTTGCCAGCACCCGGGCGCCGGCGATGTCGACCACCGGGCTCGGCTCCTGCGCCATGCCCTCGAAGTACGGGGGCTTGCGCACGTAGGTGGAATCGCCGGCCCAGGCGAAGGTGTCGCCGGTCGGGGTGGGCAGCGACTGCCAGCGCTCGTCACCGGCGAAGACGTCGGCGTAGGCCTCACCGAAGCCGGTGGCGCCGAGCGCGGAGGCGATGACGTCCTGGATCTCGGCGTTGCCGGGCCAGATGTCGCGCAGGAAGACCGGGTTGCCCTCGGTGTCGGCGCCGAGCGGCTCGTTGGCCAGGTCGATGTCCATCGTGCCGGCCAGCGCGTACGCCACCACCAGCGGCGGGGACGCCAGGTAGTTCATCTTGACGTCCGGGTTGATCCGGCCCTCGAAGTTGCGGTTGCCGGAGAGGACCGAGACGGCCGCGAGGTCGTTCTCGTTGATCCCGGCCGAGATCTCCTCGGGCAGCGGACCGGAGTTGCCGATGCAGGTGGTGCAGCCGTAGCCGACCAGGTTGAAGCCGAGCTTGTTCAGGTACGGCGTGAGGCCGGCCCGCTCGTAGTAGTCCATGACGACCTTGGAGCCCGGCGCCAGCGTGGTCTTGACCCACGGCTTGCGGGTCAGGCCCTTCTCCACCGCGTTGCGGGCCAGCAGCGCCGCACCGATCATGACCTGCGGGTTGGAGGTGTTGGTGCAGGAGGTGATCGCGGCGATCACCACGGCGCCGTGGTCCAGCTCGAACTCGGTGCCGTCGGCGCCGGTGACCCGGATCGGGTTGCTGGCGCGACCGCCCGCGCCCACGGCCGCGGTGACCAGGCTGTGCGGTTTGTCGGCGGCGCTGCTCTGGTCGTTGGCCGGAGCGTCGCTGGCCGGGAAGGACTCGGCGCTCGCCTGGTCGGCCGGGCTCATCGCGGTGGTCGGCGCGTTGTCGGCCACGCCCTCCGCGCCACCCTCGCCGGCGTCGGCGGAGTCGTCGGCGACGTAGTTGGTCAGCACCGAGCGGAACAGCGTCTTGGCGTTGCCCAGCGGCACCCGGTCCTGCGGCCGCTTCGGGCCGGCAAGCGACGGCTCGATGGTGCTCAGGTCCAGCTCGAGGCGCTCGGAGTAGTCCGGCTCGGCGGCCGGGTCGTGCCAGAGACCCTGCTCCTTGGCGTACGCCTCGACGAGCGCCACCTGCTGGGCGTCGCGGCCGGTCAGCTCGAGGTAGCGGATGGTCTCGTCGTCGATCGGGAAGATCGCGACCGTGGAGCCGTACTCGGGGGACATGTTGCCGATGGTGGCGCGGTTGGCCAGCGGCACGGCGCTCACGCCCGGGCCGTAGAACTCGACGAACTTGCCGACCACGCCGTGCTCGCGCAGCATCTCGGTGATGGTGAGGACCAGGTCGGTGGCGGTGGTGCCGGCGGGCATCTCACCGTTGAGCTTGAAGCCGACCACGCGCGGGATCAGCATGCTGACCGGCTGGCCGAGCATCGCGGCCTCGGCCTCGATGCCGCCGACGCCCCAGCCCAGCACACCGAGGCCGTTGACCATCGTGGTGTGCGAGTCGGTGCCGACCACGGTGTCGGGGTAGGCCTGGCCGCCGCGCTCCATGATGGTGCGGGCCAGGTACTCGATGTTGACCTGGTGCACGATGCCGGTGCCCGGCGGGACGACCTTGAATTCGTTGAACGCGGTCTGGCCCCAGCGCAGGAACTGGTAGCGCTCCTTGTTGCGCTCGTACTCCAGCTCCACGTTGCGCTCGAAGGCGTCCTCGCGGCCGAAGAGGTCGGCGATGACCGAGTGGTCGATGACCAGCTCGGCCGGGGCCAGCGGGTTGACCTTGGTCGGGTCGCCGCCGAGGTCGCGTACGGCCTCGCGCATGGTGGCCAGGTCGACCACGCAGGGCACGCCGGTGAAGTCCTGCATCAGCACCCGGGCCGGGGTGAACTGGATCTCCACGCTCGGGTCGGCGGCGGCGTCCCAGCCGCCGAGCTGGCGGATGTGGTCGGCGGTGATGTTCGCGCCGTCCTCGGTCCGCAGCAGGTTTTCCAGCAGGATCTTCAGGCTGTACGGCAGGCGTTCGTGCCCGTCCACCTTGTTGATCTTGAAAATCTCGTAGCTCGCGTCTCCGACGCGTAGCTGGGTCTTCGCACCGAAGGTGTCGAGGCTCGCCACGTCGTACTCCTTCATCACCAGCGACTGTGAGTAGTCCTGAGTCTTTCGCACCAGCCGGGGGCCCGTCCGGTTAGGTCAGGCTTACCCGATGATGACGATGTCAATAAAACCGTACGTCCGTCTTGCTATGGGCGCAACCCGGTGTCAGGCTCTGGGACATCGTTCGCATCGACCGGGACAGGGGGAACTGGCGTGATCCATCACGTTCAGCTCGCCGCGCCGCGCGGCTCCGAGAGCGCTCTGCGCGCGTTCTACGCAGGTCTTCTGGGCCTTGTAGAGGTGCCGAAACCACCGCCACTGGCCGCTCGGGGCGGTTGCTGGTTCGCCGGCCACGGTGTCGAGCTTCACCTCGGCGTCACCGACGACTTCCATCCGGCCGGGAAGGCCCACCCGGGACTGCTCTGGCCGGACCTCGACGCCCTCGCTGCGCGGCTGACTGCCGCGGGCTACCCGGTGACCTGGGCGGACGAGGGCGAACTGCCCGGTCTACGGCGCTTTCACACCGCCGACGTGCACGGCAACCGCCTGGAGTTCCTCGCCCCGATCGGGTGAGGCGGGTGACGGCCGGGTTGTCGGGGTGGCGGCCCATCGGCAGGCCGCGCGGGCAGGTGGGACCGGGGGCGTCGAATCATCGGCCGCCCCCCGGGAACCCATGCGGGGCTCAGGCAAGTCGTCGACCTATCGGGGGTTGGTCATGAACGGCCTGAAGAGCGCACGCAGCAGCATGAACGTGCCCGCGACGGTGGAGGCGCTGCGCCGGTGCATCGACGAGCAGGGGGCAACCGTCTTCGCTGTCATCGACCACGGCGCCGCCGCGGCGCAGGGGGACCTGCGGCTGCCGGCGACCCAGCTGGTGATCTTCGGCCGACCGTTGACCGGTACGGCGCTGCTGCAGGACTGCCCGCAGCTCGCCATCGACCTGCCGCTGCGGATCCTGATCCGCGACGACGGCGCCACCGGCGCGGTGGTGACCTGGCAGGACCCGGAGTTCGTGGCGCGGCGCTTCGGGCTCACGGCCGAGGAGAGCAGGCCGTTGCACGCCGCCGGCGAGGTCGTCTCGGCGGTGCTGGAGCAGCCGGTGAGCGCGTACTGACCGTTCGCGCAACCGGACGGGCCCGCCGCCGGAGCCGGTCAGGCTCCGGCGGCGGGTCGTTGTCACGGGCGGTGCTGGACGGTCACGTTGCTGTCGGCAGCGTCGCCGTGGCCGTAGACGTAGGCGGCCGCGGCGGCGTCGCCGAGCTGTGCACGCAGGTAGAGCGCGCTCCAGCGGGCGGCGGTCTCGATCGAGACCTGCTGCGGCAGGACCTGCGCCGAGGGGTCCGGCTCGGCGCCCGACGGGGCCGGGCTGTCGGTCAGACCGTAGTGGTTCGCGCCGTTGACGGTGATCAGCGAGGCCGGGCCGCCGGAGAAGGCGTTGTACGTGCCCTGCGCCTCGGCGGGGGTGGAGACGCCGTCGACCGAACCCTGGATCAGCGCCACCGGGATGTCGGCGGTGTTGATCGGGTCGATCCCGCCGTCACCGCTCGGGTCGACGGTGTTCGCGCCGTAGAAGGCCGCGGCCTTCAGTTCCTTCGGGCGCTGGTTGCCGCCGAGCCAGCAGAACGGGATCTGGCAGTTGCCCTGCACGGTGTAGAGGCCGGTGGCCGCCCCGAAGGAGTGGCCGAGCAGGGTGAACGACTCGGTGTCGATCCGGTTGCGCAGCGGGCTGAACGGGTTGGCGTTCTCCACGTGTGCCCAGATCGCGGTCTGGATCGCCTGGCCCTGGTGGGAGAAGAGACCGTAGTCGACGAAGACGAGCCGCCAGTGGTTCGGCACGACCACGACGAAGCCGTACGAGGCGACGGTGCGGGCGTAGGTGGCGTACTCGTCGCGGTCGACGTCGGCGCCCTGCAGCAGCAGCGCCACCGGCAGCTTCCCGGTGCCGGTGGTGGGGTAGTAGACGGTGCTCGCGTCGGTGTGGATGTTGGCGTAGTAGGACGCGACATCGCTGCTGACGGTGACGGCCGACGCGGCCGCCGACGGTGCGGCGGAGGCGGCGGGGGCGCCGGCGAGGGCGCCGACGGTGAGCGCCAGCGCCGCCGCGGCGGCCGCCATGCGGGACATCCTGCGGGTACGGGACAAGAGAATTCCTCTCGGGGGGTAGAGGGGCCTGTTTCCACTTAGGAAACGGCGTTTCGTTCCGCTTCAGATAACACTGTTTCGATGGACGGGACAAGATGT